>ENA-OFDM01000071-OFDM01000071.1-metagenomes-genome-assembly--contig:-NODE-71-length-41580-cov-10.413751_pt1 | contig 41580 bp, 34 predicted proteins | sample MGYA00153385_OFDM01 | MGnify analysis MGYA00153385
CGGAATGATATAGAGGAGACGGCAGTGCCGTGTCCCTACCCAAAATAATATTGTAAGGACACGGCACTGCCGTCTCCTGATTTCCGGTAATATTAATTCTGATCCCAACGGATTTGATATTACGCGCTGCTACCAAGAAACCGGGTTTTCGATCAAATTCATGGTGCGTAACGAAGATTTCTCGAAAAAACCCGGTTTCTGATGCTCGTGCGAAGTCCTAAAAAGGACACAGTAATGCCGTTTCCCTACCCTAAAAATCCAACCTCAACCCGTAAACACTCGAAATAGCCACCCAAAAATCATCACGCTCAAGAAAATTACACCACCGACAATCAACATCAAACCCAACAGCAAAGCCGCCACAAACAACCAATCAGCTTTTTTCCCAGCAGGTTCAGGGGAACCTAAATGAGCATCCAGCAATTCTATATTCTTGACATTAGCTTTCCAGACAACATCAAACAAGTCTCCAGCCACCGGTACAGTGCCAGCAACTGTATCAAATACGATGTTAGCTACCATCTTTAGTAAAGTCTCTTGTGGCACTCCCATTTGAGCAGATTTAAAGACAATATAGCCTGAAAAGATTGAGCCGAGCAAATCGCCACCGCCCGGTATAAGCCCCAATATCGGATCCAGTCCAATCCGGTATTTTGTGCCAAGAATCGGAATTGCATCGTCTAGTAAATGACTGATGCGGCGCAGACGGCGCAAGGATGCAATATGAGATTTGTTGGAAGTATTTGTGGGTGAATTTTGTATAGGAGAACGAGACATTTAAATGACTCCTGATTGTGATATTAATATTGATTCTAGTATGGGCGGGGGCGGGTTTATGAGATTGTAGATTATTGGCAGTTATTGTTGGTGAACCCGCCCTACAAATTTAACATCATACAAGTCCGAATACAGAGAAACCCGGCTTTTGTTCAAAACCGGGTTTCCTACTTCTAGCTAATTTGTAGGGTGCGTCGCTATTCCATGTTCAATGGAAGTTGCAGATTGACTCTGAAGGCGACGCACCCTACTATTGCCTACTATTTGTTGCCTTCAGTGAAGTCGGCATCGATCACGTCGTCGCCACCACCAGTCGGGCCACCGTCTCCAGGGCCGGCAGGGCCGCCGCCGTCAGTTGGGCCGCCAGCTTGTTGGTACAGGCTGCTGCTGACAGCGTAGAATGCTTGCTGCAACTCTGTTGTCAAGGTTTTGATGCGATCGTCATCTTCACTATTGATCGCATCGCGCAAGTCTTTGATCAACCCTTCAACCTTAGTCTTGTCGTCAGCAGGAACTTTATCGCCCAATTCTGCCAACTGCTTCTCGATTTGATAGGCTAAAGAATCGCCTTGGTTTTTGCGATCGATCTTTTCGCGACGTTCCTTATCAGCAGTTGCATTCGATTCGGCTTCCCGAACCATGCGCTCGACTTCATTGCTGGGCAAGGTAGAAGCACCGGTGATGCTAATAGATTGCTCCTTGCCAGTACCTTTATCCTTAGCAGCTACATTCAAAATACCGTTAGCATCGATATCAAAGGTAACTTCGATTTGAGGTACGCCACGAGGGGCTGGTGGAACTCCATCTAAACGGAAAGTTCCCAAATCCTTGTTATCATTCGCCATTTCTCGTTCGCCTTGCAAAACGTGAATTTCCACGTTTGTTTGGCCGTCTACAGCAGTCGAGAAAGTTTCCGACTTCTTAGTAGGAATAGTGGTGTTGCGGGGAATGATTTTGGTCATCACGCCGCCCAAGGTTTCGACACCGAGAGATAACGGAGTAACGTCCAGCAACAGGATGTCTTTGACTTCGCCTGAGAGCACGCCAGCTTGGATTGCTGCACCGACTGCTACCACTTCATCCGGGTTTACCGTTTGGTTCGGGTCTTTGCCGAGGATTTTTTTGACGAGTTCTTGCACGGCTGGAATGCGTGTAGAACCACCAACTAAGACGACTTCATTAATTGCAGATTTGTCTAATTTGGCATCGCGGATCGCGTTTTCTACGGGGATGCGAGAACGATCAATCAAATCCGAGCAGAGTTCTTCAAACTTGGCCCGCGTCAAAGTCGTGTCCAAGTGTTTTGGGCCGTCTTGAGTCGCAGTAATAAATGGCAAGTTGATTTCGGCTTGGGTAACGCTCGAAAGTTCAATCTTGGCTTTTTCTGCTGCTTCTGTTAGGCGTTGCAGTGCTTGTTTGTCTTTGCGGAGGTCAATTCCTTCGGCTCTTTGGAAGTCTCCGGCGATGAAATCAACAATTTTTTTGTCGAAGTCGTCACCGCCGAGGTGAGTGTCTCCAGAAGTTGACAATACTTCAAATACGCCGTCGCCAACTTCGAGAATAGAAACGTCGAAAGTACCGCCACCTAAGTCAAATACCAGGATGGTTTCGTTGCTCTTTTTATCTAAACCGTAAGCTAAAGCTGCTGCTGTAGGTTCGTTAATAATCCGTAGCACTTCAATACCGGCAATTTTTCCAGCGTCTTTAGTAGCTTGGCGTTGGGAGTCGTTGAAGTACGCGGGAACTGTGATCACCGCTTGGGTGACGGTTTCGCCGAGGTATTTGCTGGCGTCTTCTACGAGTTTGCGGAGGACTTGGGCGGAAATTTCTTCAGGGGCAAATTGCTTGCCGCGGGCGGGACAGTCGAGTTTCAGGCTGTTTCCGACTTTCAGGACTTTGTATGAAACTTCGGTGGTTTCGTGGGTTACTTCGTCAACTCGGCGCCCGATGAATCGTTTTACTGAGTAAAAGGTGTTTTCGGCGTTCATCACCGCTTGACGCTTGGCGATTTGTCCGACGAGCTGGTCGCCATTTTTGGCATATGCTACTACGGAAGGTGTGGTGCGACCCCCTTCCGCGTTGGCTATGACGGTGGGTTTGCCGCCTTCCATTACTGCGACGCAGGAGTTTGTCGTACCTAAGTCAATTCCAACTACTTTTCCCATAGGGGTGTTCCGGCTCCAATAACTACAAAATTTTGATTTTCTATCTGTACGATCGTCTGGTTATTCAGGACTGCGATTTCACCTGGGGGGTGTACGGATAGTGAGTCCAGCTTTAATACAGTCTTCGATAGGGTGCTTATCTCTATACTGCGGGCGGTTAGACCTTGGGATGAAGGCGTGTTTACCGAACCTGTTAAGGGACGGTTGCATCACATGATGCTTGTACCGCTACAGTTGTTGACTGCTTTTCTTTACTCTTCCTAATGTACGGGGTTTGCGCGATCGAGGTATTGTGGCAAACCGTATACGTTGTGTTGTATTTGCCGTCTTTGTTGTATGAATTTTTCTGGTTGGTAAGGGCGATCGATCTTTATTGATGCAAAATATAACTAGAAATTATAATAAATTATAGTCATCAGTTAGACCGCTACCAATTTGCGGCTTGTTTAATTGTACTCATCAGAATAAACAGTGAGAAAGGAGTATCTTGGTATTCCAAGAAACCGCACCTTTTGTAAAATTCTTTAGCTTGTTCGTCAATAGCATCTACCCTGAAAGCATAAATTCCCATATTTTGGGATAAATTCAGTGCATTCTTGAAGGCATGACGCAATAAACGCTTCCCCAAGCCTCTACCTTGCATTGATCGATCGACTGCAAGTTTCCCAACCAGCATAGCAGGAGGTGGATAGTTGGGGAGATTTTCCCGCAAGTTAACTGGTAGCTGGGTGCGATCGAGTAAATTAGCGCTGCAAGCATAATAGCCTGCTATTGTATAGTTATCTTCACCTGCTAAAGCTACAAAAGTTCTAGCAGTACCGAGCCGATCGTTCTGCTTGGCATACCGTTTGAGATAGGCATCTAATTCTGTATTTCCCAAATTAAATGGGTCTTTTCTAAGAATGCTCGTACTTCGGTTTATATCTTCTAGACGGCTAATAGTCCAATTCACTCGCTTTACTGTTTTATTTAATAATCTGCAAATAGTGCTAGCAGTCCTTCAGAGGGTGCTGGCGGGTTTTCCATGACTGACAGTAAAAAGGCTCGATCGCGATCGGACAGTGTGGGAGGTGTATTATTATAAGCTCCAGGCCCGTTAATCGTAGCATCTGCTTCAGCTATGAATTCGTCGAGCACAAATAGGTAAGCCCACCAAGAGAGTCTGGTTTCGGTACTGGTTTCGGTTTTGACGAGCGATCGCATTTTGCTATTCCTCCCGCTACTAAGATTGCTTTCCTGCTACTATTTTAACTCAAAAAACCCCGCACATGGTAGGGTGCGTCAGAGCCAAAAAACCTTGTGAAATCCCAATAATCAATGCCTGACGCACCCTACAACTACAACTTTAATTGCTATTTTTCACCAATCAGCAGAGCACAGGGAAAGTAATTGAGAGCTTCACCAATTGCCAGAATACCGTTACTTTCTACCACCTGATTTGTAATCGCATCTTTCCAAACCGACGGCATTTGCTCGGACAATTCCAGATGAGTATCTTCCCAGACTTGTTTGCCGATCGGCATTTCTTCCGGTTTGATAACTCCCGTCAAAAACCGGGGAGCGATCGCGATCGCTGTAGTATCTCCAAAGCTTCTGGCAAACGCAATAACATTATCTTTAAACGTGCCGACTACTTCCAGGGCGCGATAGTCACCTAATTCAAAAACTGGCAAGTATTTTTTTCTTGCTTCTAGCACTCTTGCCGTCAAAAACAGCTTAATTCTAGCATCTTCCCGCGTCACCATCAAATCTTCAACCAGTTGCAGAATATCCGTCTGAGATTGCTGTTTAATTGACTGCAAAACCTCGATTCTGCGCTCAAAATCAACGGGACGGCGGTTGTCTGGATCGACGTGGCTTAAATCCCACAATTCGGTGCCTTGATAAATGTCGGGAACGCCCGGAGCCGTTATTTTCAGCAGCGTTTGAGATAGAGAATTGAAAATTCCATAATCAGCTACTTTTTTCCAGAAAGGCGTAAATTTCTTGAGAAATTGATTCTGTTCCGAAGGTTCTAGAACGTTATCGATAAAGGTCATAAAAGCCGTTTCGTAGTCGTTGTCCGGTCTCAGCCAAGCTGTATAAACTTTGGCTTCGCGGACAGCTTTGATCGCATAATCTTTGAGGCGATCGACGTAATCAGTATTTTCAATTCCCTCAAAAGGAAAACTACCAATCAGAGTTTGGTACAAGAAGTATTCATCATTAGTATCGGGAACCATTCGATTCACAAAGTTGACTTTTTTAGAAGAGTTTAGTTCTCTCCAAGACTTGACTTGTTGTTCCCATTCATCAGGAATTTCTGATAAAATGTTAATTCTAGCTCGCACATCTTCGCCACGTTTGGTATCGTGGGTAGCCGTAGCATTCATTTTGTGCGGCCAAGCTGCTTGCTGCTGTTGGTTAAAATCGTGAAAATCTACCAGCGAAACGCCGAACTGACTCGGGTTTCCTCCCACTTCATTGAGAGATAACAGCCGATAGTAGACGTATAAAAGCGTATCTTCAATGCCTTTAGCCATCAATGGCCCTGTCAACTGCTGGAGTTTCATTACAAAGTGCCGACGCTGCTCTTTTTGTTCGGCTGTGATGGTTTCTTCTTCTTCCAGCAACAACAGCGTTTCGATAAATTTAAGTTCTTTGAGTAGTCGCGGTACTTGTTCTTTAGCATGGGCGATCGCATATTTGACGTAAGTGCGATCGGACTCTCTCAAACCCTCTTGATTTATATAAGTTCGGTACACTGGAAAAATTGTTAAAACAGCAGCCAGTGCTTTTTCTAAACCAGGACGAGTAAAGTCATTTCCCTGTCTCGATTGACCGGAGATATTCTTCAAAAGTTGAGCCAGATTGTCTACATCTCCTGCCAAATTTTTCTCAACAATCAGCCCTTTTTTATCTAAAAATAACTGTTCATATGGAACATTCAAGCGAGTAAATCTCTGATATATTTCGGTAAATTGCTGTTCGCGATCGCACCGACAAAAAACGCCATTTACGTAATTCAAAAAATCGTAACCACTCGTTCCCTCAATCGGCCAGTATGACGGCAAATCTTCTTCGTGCTCCAGAATCTTTTCCACAGTAATGTAAGTGTCCCCGGTTCTCTCCCGAAGCCGTTTCAAATATTCTGTCGGATCGTAAAGTCCGTCGATGTGGTCAATTCTCAATCCGGTAAACTTTCCTTCTTCAACCATGTCGAATATCAGAGCATGGTTTTTGTGAAAAACTTTAATTTCTTCTACTTTTACCGAAATCAGTTCGTTGACTGTAAAAAACCTTCGGTAGTTAATTTCTTCGGCGCCCACTTTCCAGAAAGCAAGACGGTAAAACTGCTCGGAAAGCAAATCGTCCAGCAAATTAAAGCTTTCAGAATCTCCCTTTTCTCCGTTAAAAAAGTTGATGTTTTCATCGATAAATTCCTGCACGATCGGATTTTGATTGTAGAGTTCCCACAGTAGTCCTTTGACAAAAGCTATCTGATCGTATCGGGCTTGACCTTTGGTTTCGGAAGGGGTATTTTTAATCAAATAAAGAATTCCTAGAAACTTGATAAAATCAGGATGGCGTCGTCCTAATTCCCTGCCTAAGTGCCCCAAATTATGACTGATAAACTTAGCGTAAGATTCAATTTTTACGGGTAATTTTAAGTCATAGTAATTGATAGTAAGCCCAATTTCGCCATACTTGAGTTGAATCTCGCCATTTTCCAGACACTCCCCATAAAAATTGCCCAGTAGTGGAGCCAACACTCGACCCCTGAGATGTTCATAAGCGTGATTCCATTCAATATCGAAGTAATCGAAATAGTCGGAATCCGGGCCATGTTCCAATACATCTAACAGCAACAAGTTTTGAGTGTCGTAAGCCATGTGATTCGGAACAATATCTTGCAGCCATCCCATGTTCCGCTTCTTAATTTCATCCGTGAGTGCTTCAAAGTTTTCGGAGGTTCCCAATTCGGGATTGAGCTGATTTGAGTCAACAATATCGTATCCGTGGGTACTACCTTTTCTAGCTTTAAATATCGGTGAGGCGTAAACGTCGGTAATTCCTAATTCTTCCAGATAGCTAAGGATTTGTTTGGCCGCTTGAAAGTTAAAACCTGCATGAAATTGAATCCGATAAGTTGCTGTTGGAATTCTCATCATGTTAATCTTACTCCTGTTATTTTCGGGTTTGATCTTTTAAAGAGGAGGCAGAGCCTCCAGGACGGCATTCCCAGGCAGAACCTGGGAACGAGAGAATGAAAGATCAGAGATAAATTTCTTGTTCCTAGGCTCTGCCTGGGAACGCATATCTAGAGGCTCTGCCTCCAGTTTTCAGCATTATAATTCAAAAAGTGCAAAACTCTGCGGTTTGACGGTCAATTCTTGCTCTGAAGTTATATTTTCAGGCAAGCTAGAACCTGCACCCATCCATTTTGCATCAGCCGAGTCTAAAATCTTTTGCCAATTGCCTTGAGGAAGTGTAGGGTTGAAAGTGACCTGTTGTTTGCTGAAGTTGAGAATGCAGAATATCTGACTTTCATCTGTCCATCGGCGTAGAAATAAGATTTTTTCTGCTTCGATGCTGGACACTTCTAAGTTGTTCTTGTCCAGATTTTTCAGGGCGGGTATTGTTCGCCGCAGTTGAATTAAATGTTGGTGCCATTTCCAGAGAATTTTGTGTTTGCCTTCTGTTTGTTTTTCCCAGTTTACTTTGCACTTTTGAAAACTATCTGGACTCTGGGGGTCTTGAAATTCGCCTCGACCTTCAAAGCTTTTAAATTCTTGTTGTTTGTCTTTGCGGATAGCTTCAATTAAGTTTGTGTCTGAGTGGGAAACGAAGTACAAAAACGGTGCTTCTTCTCCGTATTCTTCTCCCATAAATAGGAATGGAATGTAGGGAGAGATTAAGACAGTGCCTGCGGCAAGTTTTAATCCTTCAAAATCAACGATTTTAGAGAGTCTGTCTCCTAAAATCCGGTTGCCAATTTGGTCGTGGGTTTGGGAGAATACCACAAATTTATGGCCAGGTTCATCCTTGGCGGAATTGCCGTGTTTTCGCTTTCTGTGGGGGGCGTATTGGCCGGAGTAAACAAAGCTTTCTTTGAAGGCTTTTTCGAGATGTTCGCACTTGCCGAAGTCTTGGTAGTATCGGTCATTTTCTCCAGTGAGCAAGGTGTGCAGTGCGTGGTGAAAATCGTCGCACCACTGGGCGTCTAGTCCGAAGCCTCCTAGCTCTTTCGATCGCAAAACGCGGACATCGTTTAAGTCGGTTTCTGCGATTAAATAAAGTTTCCTTCCCACCTCTTGAGAAATGTCGGCTGTGGCATCGGATAGTTCTTCCAAAAACGGTCTGGCACTTACTTCAAATATTGCTTGAATTGCGTCGAGTCTTAGGGCGTCAATGTGATAGTCTCGAAACCAGTATAGGGCGTTTTCAATAAAGTAGTTGCGGACACCATCGCTGTAGGCGTCGTCGAAGTTTAGGGGGTCTCCCCAAACCGAGCCGTATTTTGATGTAAAGTATGGGCCGAAGTCACTGAGATAGTTTCCTTCGGGGCCGAGGTGGTTGAAAACTACATCAAGAATTACTGATATGCCTTGTTCGTGGCAGGTGTTGACGAGTTTTTTGAAGCCTTCGGGGCCACCGTAGGAGTTCTGAACCGCGTAGGGATATACGCCGTCGTATCCCCAGTTTCGCTCGCCGGGAAATTGGGCGACTGGCATTACTTCGATGGCGTTGATTCCCAATTCTTTAAGTTGTTTGAGCTGGGGAATTATTGCTTCAAATGTTCCGGTTTTGGTGAAGGTACCGACGTGCAGTTCATAGATAATCATTTCGGCTAGCGGCACGCCTTGCCAATTTGTGTCAGTCCAGGTAAAGGCGTTTTCATCTATTACTTGCGATGGGGCGTGCACGCCTTGGGGTTGATATTTTGAGGCGGGGTCTGGCCGATCGCCTTTTGATTCGAGTTGGTAGGTGTAAAGGGTTCCGGGCGGGATATCTGTAGCTGTTGTTTGCCAATAACCTGCGGCGTTTTTTTGCATGGGAAGCAGGCGTTTGTCTGGGGCTGCAATTTGGACTGCTACTTGGTTGAGGGTGGGAGCCCAAACTGTAAATTCACATTGGTTGTTGCCGAGGTAATTTGCTCCTATCTTCACTTTGAATTGTTCTCCTGATAAAATAGGTTTGCGGTGTGACTGAAAATGCTATTTTGGCAGTGGGTCTGTTGAGTGCCGATCGCCAAACAAGCCTTTTGAAAAATTAATATCAGTTAAAAAAGCAACAAACAACTAACTTTAGACAGAGCTACGGTTAGAATTGTCGCAAAGAGGCAAAGTTAGCGATCGCCTGTTCCTAAATTACAGCATGAATCTGCACGGCCCGATCGCGAAGCTTGCAGCTATTGGATCGCGCAATTAGCCGCCTGCAAGGGTTAAGATTCCTTGTTTATATAAGAGATAAAATCTATCCAAGGGTAGATCGTAATTAATCACGAGTGTGCATTTATGGTTCTTGATTTTGGACGGGAAATCTGCTGCAACCTAGACTCGGCGGAGTCTCGCGAGTGGTTGGTTACGAATGGGATCGGCGGTTATGCTAGCGGAACGATCGCCAATCTACTCACTCGCCGCTATCATGGGCTGCTAGTTGCCGCCCTCAAACCACCGCTGGGACGGACTTTGATGCTCGCCAAGCTGGACGAAACGGCTGTATATCACGATCGCCCCTACCCGCTTTATACAAACCGCTGGGCCGACGGGACGATCGAACCTCAAGGCTACAAGTATATCGAAAGCTTTCACCTCGAAGGTACGACGCCAGTCTGGAGGTTTGCTCTCGCTGACGCCATCCTGGAAAAGCGGATTTGGATGCAGCAAAGTGCTAACACAACGTATATTCAATATCGCTTGCACCGCGCCTCAAAGCCGATCGCCCTCGCTGTCAAAGCCCTCGTCAATTACCGCGATTACCACCACCTCACTAGGGCAGGCGACTGGCAGATCGGGCTAGAAACCCTGGATCAAGGGATTTGCGTGACTGTATTTCCCAATTCTGCACCCCTCTATCTGCTGACAGATGCTGAACCAGAGGCAAAATTTAGAGTGTCTACGCCGTTATACAATTGGCACTACGGATTTGACCTCGCAGCCGAAAAGCGCCGTGGATTAGATTATTGTGAGGATCACCTGCACGCAGCAACTTTCCATTTTGCGATCGAATCGGGACAGTCTCTCACATTAATAGCTAGCACGGACAAAAATCCCCAGTTAAATGGCGATGTAGCTTTGGAAGCCCGCCGCACTTATGACCAAGAACTGCTGCAACAATGGTCAAAAGCAGACGAATCTCCCGATTGGATCGATCGCTTAGTGCTAGCCGCCGACCAATTTATCGTCAGTCGCCCGCTACCGGAGGAACCGGAGGGCAAAACGATTATCGCCGGATATCCCTGGTTCAGCGACTGGGGGCGGGATACAACGATCGCCCTGCCCGGCCTCACAATCTGTACCGGGCGATCGGACATTGCGCGATCGATCCTGCGGACTTTTGCCCGATATGTCGATCGCGGAATGCTGCCCAACCGCTTCCCGGATGCCGGTGGTGCACCCGAATACAACACCGCAGACGCTACATTGTGGTACTTTGAGGCAATTCGCGCTTACTACGAGGCCACGGGCGATGACCAACTTTTGAGCGAACTCTGGCCGATACTATGTGAGATAATTGATTGGCACATTAATGGTACTCGGTATAATATCCGCGTCGATCCCGATGACGGTTTAATCTACGCCGGCGAAACGGGCGTGCAACTGACTTGGATGGACGCGAAAATCGGCGATTGGGTGGTGACTCCCCGGATTGGTAAGCCGATCGAACTCAGCGCTCTTTGGTACAATGCCACACAAGCAATGGCAAGTTTTGCTCGCAAACTGGGCAAATCTCACTATGAATACCAGCAATTAGCCGATCGGACTGCCACCGGATTCACCCGCTTCTGGAACAGCCATACAGGCTACTGTTACGACGTTCTGGACGACCCAGACGGACACGATGCCTCTCTTCGACCAAATCAGATATTTGCGGTGTCGCTGCCCTTAGATTTGTCACCCAAATCCTTATCAGCAGAGGAATTGCGTGTCAACGAAACCCACCGTTATACACCATTACTCACGCCCGATCGGTGTAAGGGTGTTGTGGACGCTTGCGCTCAACAGTTGCTGACTTCTGTCGGGCTGCGCAGCCTTTCGCCGGAACACCCGCAGTTTCAGGGCGAATATGGAGGCGACCAATTGCAGCGCGATCGGGCCTATCATCAGGGCACAGTTTGGGGCTGGCTAATTGGGCCCTTTGTTTTAGCTCACCTACACGTATACAAAGACCCAGCACAAGCGCTCGAATTCCTCGAACCGATGGCACATCATATATTTGCCGGCGGAGTTGGCAGTTTGGGCGAAATTTTTGAGGGCGACGCGCCTCACTCGCCCCGGGGCTGCACAGCACAAGCTTGGACAGTAGCGGAGGTGCTGCGGGCTTGGTTGGCAATTAAGAGTCAATAAGCCTTTTATGAACAGGCTCTCCGGCCTGTTCCACAAGAAAATTTATCTTTTGTGGAACAGGCCGGAGAGCCTGTTGCTGAAAATGGTGCAAAATGTTGGGTAGAACAAAGTGAAACCCAATCCACAAAAATATTGGTTTAATCGGAGGTTTATGGGATTATTATTGGCGGGTGACATTGGCGGAACTAAGACAATTTTGCGCTTAGTGGAAAGGACTGTTAACGGTGAAATGAATGCACTTTACGAGTTTCGCTATCCCAGCGGGGAGTTTCCCGATTTAGTGCCGATAGTTCAGCATTTTTTGACGGAAGCTGCTACTAAGTTTAATTTTGCACCGGAGCCTGAAAAAGCTTGTTTTGCGATCGCAGGCCCGGTAGTCAACAATACTGCAAAACTGACTAATTTGCCTTGGATGTTGGATGCAAAGCGTCTGGAACAAGAATTAGGAATATCCCGCGTCAGTTTAATTAATGATTTTGTGGCGGTTGGCTATGGTGTTTGCGGTTTGGATGCGGAGGATTTGTACACTTTGCAAGTGGGAAAACCGCGACAACACGATCCGATTGCGGTGATTGGTGCGGGTACTGGTTTGGGAAATTGTTTTGCAATTCCTGAAGCAAATGGACTGAAAGTTTTTTCTTCCGAAGGGGGACACGGTGACTTTGCACCACGATCGGAGTTAGAGTTTGAATTGCTAAAATATTTGTTAGCAAAACATGACATTGCCAGAATATCGATCGAGCGAGTAGTTTCGGGACAAGGGATTGTTTCCATTTACCAGTTTTTGCGGGACAGAAAATTTGCCCCTGAATCAGCGGAAGTAGGGGAAATTATCAAAAAATGGGAGTCAGAAATTGGGAAAACTGAGAAGACTGTCGATCCGGGGGCGACAATTGCGAGGGCGGCTATGGAAAAGTGCGATCGGCTTTCCGAACAAACAATGCAAATGTTTGTAGAAGCTTACGGCGCTGTGGCGGGAAATATGGCTGTGTCACTTTTACCTTACGGTGGTTTGTACGTAGCTGGTGGCATTGCTGCTAAAATTTTGCCACTCATTCAAGAAGGGAGTTTTATGCGCGCTTTCACCCACAAAGGGCGGATGGATTCGCTATTAGAAATGATCCCAGTTCGTCTTGTTTTGAACGATCATGTAGGGTTAATTGGAGCAGCAGTCTGTGCCGCTAGTCTTTAGGAGATTTTAAACAATTTGGGCGGGTTCTCCGGCTACCCACAATCAGGACACGGCACTGCCGTGTCCCTACAGTTAATCGGTGTAGGGAAACGGCACTGCCGTGTCCTCCTCGCGAGCATAATCGATTATTTTGGGGTAGGGAAACGGCACTGCCGTGTCCTCTATATTATTCCGACGTAGCCGAAATTGATATGACTCTCATCTTCAAAATCTTCTCAGCAGCAACTTCAGATACAGGCATCACCGATAACCGATTGCCTTTCCTCACCACCAAAATCTCATCAGCAATAAACTTTTTTTTCAGTTCATCCAAAGATATTAATTGAGCAAATTTCTCAACAAATTCAACTTTCACAGTTTGCCAGCGAGGCGCATCAAGCTGCGATTTAGCATCATAATATTCGCTATTGATATCGAACTGACTCGGGTCAGCGATCTTAGTTTCTGTGATACGCATCAAGCCAACAATACCAGGAACTTTAGTATTAGAATGGTAAAAAAATACTAAATCACCCAAACTCATTTCTCGCATAAAATTGCGAGCTTGATAGTTGCGAACGCCATCCCAAATAGAAATTTTATCGCACTTCAAATCCGCAATACTATAAACATCAGGTTCCGACTTCATTAGCCAATAATTCATAAAATCTATTTGCCCTATTATATAATACTTACGCAAAGCCTATGTGTCATATTGTTAGTTTTAGGCAATTATTGTCGGTGAGGATAGATCCTTGTAAGGTGCGTCGCTGTGAGATTTTTCACTTTCCCAAGTAGATGATTGATGGCGACGCACCCTACGGTATTGACTCTTTAACTGTCAACTGTCAACTGTCAACTGTCAACTGCTATAAAATATCCTTCCGCTTTTGCAACCACAGCGTCAACATCAAATAAACCAAAATATGCACGCACAAAATCCCCCAATTTAAACTCAAATTCTCCCAGGTTGCATCGTAAATAGCAGTAGGCTCAAAGGGCTGAGGAAGTGTACTCCCGTCCGGCAATTTAGTAGGTGCGGGAACCATCGCATTTACATTAACTAAAGAGCCGTAAGCACCCACAGACCAGCGACTTAACATCAGCCAAGAAAACTTACTTGCTACACCTTCCATCTTAAACAAAACTCCAGAAAAGATAATCTGAGGCAGCAATAATAGAGGCAAAGCACTATTAGCCTGAGAGCCATTTTTTACAATTGCCGAAACGACTAATCCGAGACAGACACAACTCAGCAAAGTCAGAAAGGTGGTAATGCTTACTCCCAAACTCCAGGAAATTAAACTCGGTTCCGGGTGTTTAAAAGCAATCAAAATTACTCCTACCATTAAGATAGTTTGTAATACAGCCAACCCCGAAAGGATTAACATTTTTGAACCTACATAAGCAAACAACCCTAAATTAACTAAACGTTCCCGCAGATAAATAGCTGATTCTTTAACAATTTCTTGCAGAGAAGTTGCCAATCCTACCCAAATCGCAGCACAGGTAAAGACAAATAAAACTCTGAGTGCCAAAGGTGCTAAAGTTGCCTCTGGTGTCCCAATTAACGGGTCTTTATCTCTGACTGCAAGCCGCAGTAAACCAATGCCAATCGGAGCAGTTAAAAGAGCTAAACTTAAGTTAACTACGTCCCGCGAAATTAGCTGAAAATAGCGCTGAGCGAGCAGAACAAGTTGTTGGACAAAAGATACAGATTTTGGCTTGGGAGGCGCAGTAGGTGTTTTTCCTTCGGGGTTGCCGGTGCTGAAGTGATTGACAATATATTGCTGATAATATGGAGAACTGTGAAACTTTTCTGCCCAGCTTTGAACGTTGGTTTCTCCTGTTTCTAATTCGTTGTAAATGTCGGCAAAATCGTCAGTTCTGACATCGAAAAAATCGAGGGCTTCCGCAGGCGGGCCGAAGTAACAAAGGCGTCCGCCACGACCCATAAACACGATGCGATCGCACATCGTGATATTTGCCGTCGCGTGAGTCACCAAAATCACCGTCCGGCCTTGACTTGCCAACTTTCGCAACAGTTGCATCATCTTTTTATCCAAACCCGGATCGAGTCCAGAAGTCGGTTCATCTAAAAAGAAAAGTTTCGGATCTGCTAACAGTTCGACTCCGATACTAACCCGTTTTCTCTGTCCGCCGCTAAGTTGTTTCACAAAAGCAGTACGACGGTGAGTCATTTCAATATCTTCTAAGGTTTTTGTGACTACTTGCTTAACATCTGTATCGGGAGGTAAGCGCAATTTAGCTGCATAACTCAAGACTTCTTCTACTGTCAAATCGAAGTGGACAATATCATCTTGAGGCACGTAACCGATTTGATTGCGGTAAATATTGAAGTTTTGGCGCAAGTTGTCGCCATTCAGAAATACAGCGCCGTTAGTAGTTTTCTCAATCCCTAAAAGCGTCCGCATTAAAGTAGATTTTCCCGCACCGCTACCGCCAACTAAGGCTACAAACTGCCCAGGCTCGATCGCCAAAGTGATCCGATCCAAACGCTTTGGAATCACCAGAGAGTCAGCATCCAAGCGAATTTGAGTGCCTCTGTCTTGCATCTCCAACTCACCGCTGCGGTAAGTGAGAGTAAATGGGCCGATCCGAATTGCATCTCCTTCGGACAATTTTACCGAATTTGTGATTCGCTGACCGTTAACAAACACCCCGTTAACACTGTGGTCACTCAAAATATAATTGCCGCGACTGTCTTGGTCAATTGTGGCGTGGCGACGAGAAACCAGCGGCGAATCTAATTGCAACGAAGCGTTTGGATCGCGACCCAACAAAACCGATCGATTCTTGATAGCAATTGACTGTTTACTTGGTAAAGCAACTGTCTTTGCAGTCGGATTAAAATAAGTCACCAAAACTTGATTTTTTGGGTCGAGACCGATTTTAATTTCTGTACCGTTTTGCAGACAATAACCGTCGTTGGGAGTGATGCGAGTACGATCAACAAATAAGCCATTAGTGCTCGGTTTCTGCCCGTCACCGTCGTAAATCCAATAATTCTCACCTTTTTGGCGCAAAACAGCGTGAACGCCGGAAACGGCACGCCAAGCCTCGGGAAGCATTAAATCTGCACGAGTACGATCGCGCCCCAATACGTGCTGCGGCTGTTTTAACTCTAACTGTAAAACTTGCCCTTGACTGCTTAATACTAAATAAGGTCGATCGGTTAAAGCTGTCGGTTGTCCTATATTACCTGTCATACTTATAATTGCGGTTTTTGCACTCACTTTTTTAGCATATCAAAAGTAGAGTACCAATCCATTTATTTATTTTATAAGTTATGCAAAACATCTAATCGTAGGGTGCTTAGGTTGCACCTTACCCCACGATCAATTACCGAATTTCCAATAATTTAGCAGTAGCGTTGACAACAACTTGAGCAGAACCGGTGAAAAAAGGTCGATCGATAGTTGCGAGAGTATCGCTAGATTTGTGATAGTGGGGCGATCGCAAATTAGCCGTATCAGTCACCAAAACTGCACCAATTCCCTTATACCAGAAAGGTGCATGATCGCTGCGTAAAACATCGGGAGTCAGCACCCCTTTCAGAGGAACCGGCAATGCCACAACCGCAGGTAAATCAGCTTTTGGCGACTCCGCAAAAGTTCCCAATAGCAGCGGATGTTCCGCATCGCCAATCACAGCGATAAACTCGCCTTTGTCGGGAGAAGTCACCCCCGCTGCTTCTAGAAAAGGTTGCGCCGTCAATCCTTCGGGATATCGCTGACATCCCGAAGTATGGCAAGCATAACCTACCATATCCAGGACGATCGCTCCCTGCAAATTTTTCAACCGCGCCGCGCTACTGGTAAATGCTAAACTGCCTAAAAGTCCGATTTCTTCCCTGTCGAAGAATGCTACTTGCAATGTCCGAGACGTGGCACGAGAACCCAGCAATCTTGCTACTTCTAAAACTACAGCAACTCCCGTCGCATTGTCGTCAGCCCCGGGCGATTTTGGTACGGTATCGTAGTGTGCTGCAACTAAAATTGCACCGGAGTTTAAGTCAGTACCTTTTCTCTCGGCGAAGACGTTTATTCCGCGCTCAAACGGCTGCAACTCAGGAGAAAATCCTAATGTTTGCAGTTGTTTAGAAATGTAGTCTCTCGTGAAAGAGCGATCGCGTTCTCCCTCCCGTTCTCCGGCTAAGATTTCAACGTGTTTCCACAGCCGGGATGGGTCAACTGGAGGCAAATCAATTGCATTTTTTTCAGCAGGAAGCGGTGAGGGAGACTGGTTTTGGGAAATGTTGATTTTGCGATCGATCGAAACTTCCGGTACCGTCGGCAACCGCTGCCACGAGTCAGAACTCCAACCCACAGCCGCCACCGCAACCAGAATAAATAGCGCTATCCAAATTAATTGTTTCATCAGTAACTCTATTTGATATCAATTCCGGTGCAATCGGAATGACTGTTGACTGTTGACGGTTGACTGTTTGAACAATAGACCTCTTGCAAAAATAGTTAGGACGGGCTCTCCGGCCCATCCCACAAGATTTATTTTTTCTTGTGGGATGGGCCGGAGAGCTTGTCCCATGAATTGATGAAAAGGATTTTTGCAAGAGGTCTAATACAAATGCAACCGGAAACGACGTGAGATTCTAGACTGTTAGATTTTACATTTTACCTTGACATCAGAGTTGAAAACAAACTTGTTTCAAAAAATGAAACTGAAAAAGCTTAAGGTTAGCTGCACCAAAGTCAGCTTGTTTATTTACATGAAAAAAACAGGTAAAAACCTTTGAATGTCGCCGTCGATTGTGTGTTTATTCTTTAGTCATTCTACTGCGACATTTAACCCTACTAATTTACCTTCAAAAAACACCTGTTAACACTACTTTTTTTCCCACTCAATCTCCTTGTTTCCCAATATCAACCCGCTGCTACCAGGAAAAGCGTAAGGAATAGTTGTTGCCGAAAATTCAACAATTTGAGTTGGTTGTTGAAACCACTCGGAATAACTGGGATTTAGTTCGTCGTACAGTGCTTTTAAAGCTTGGATTTCTGCCTCTAGCTGCGCTGCTGCTTGATTGACTCTGCGAGCTTGTGCTTGCAAGCGCTTTTCCCCGGTTTGAACGTGGTTCTCTACTTCTTGCCAGTGCTGTCCGGCCAGCAATTTGTCTAGTTCACCTTGTTTGTAATTGAGTACATCCTGTTTTTGTTGCAGTTGCTTTTCAATAATTTTAGTCTCTCGGTCAATCTCCTGGATTTGCTGCAACCACTGCTCCCCAAAAGCAGCATTTTGCTGGTGGAACTCGGCAATGGCTTCTGGACTATTATTCTTCGGAAAACTGACTGCGACTCGGCACTCTGAGCGCTGTACGCAAAGTTTTTCTCGCGACTCTTGCAGGATGGCAACTTCTGCTTGCAGCGCGCGGACTTCTGTTTGGAGTTCTGGAATCGTCTGACTCATTGGTTCAATTAGTGGACCTCTGCATCGATTTTAAACTAATTGTTGATTTTTCTAACAAATTTCGACCACCTTTTTGCGAAATTATCTAATTTTAGGGCGATCTGAGCCGGTGTCTAGGCATAATGGCGGATAATTTGTGGCATAATGGCCGATGACAGATTTTAAATTAAGATTAGAATTATAATTAATTACAAAAATATTTTATTTACTCTAAAAATTTAATTTACCCAATCAACATAAATCAAGGTTCGATTGTTTGTTTAGCCATACCTCAACTTGCGATCGATGTTTTTAGATTTTTTACGACGGGTAAGCATCTATTTAAAATCAGGAACTAGCAAATGAAAATTAGTTATCGATTAATGTTGGGATATTTAACTGCTGCTATTTTGGGTGTGGAATGTTGCATTACTGCAAAAATATTGCCTGCAAGTGCTGCGGGTGGAGATGGTAATCGCTCTGTAGAAACTATTTTGGTGGTGGCTAGGAAACTGAAGTATTTGCGATCGGCATCTCGTGCTACTTCTGCAAACGCCGACTTATTTGTGGATAAATCATCCCAAACAGAATCGATAAATCTACCGACACACAATTTTATACAATCTCAGGAAACTCCTGAAAAAGACCGTAGTTTTAGTTTACAAATAATCGGTTCTTATCTGGCTTTTATTTCGGTAGTGATTTCCTTATTAATCAGGACGAATACGGTAAGTATCTTATCCAAGGCGATCGGGTTAATCAAACCGCATTCTGAAACAGGGAAGGACAAGCTACCAGAAGGAAAAAAAGTGTTTTTTCCAAAAAAAGAACAGGATATCAGGGATACTATTGCCAAAATGACCCAAGATTTGCAGCAAACTGCTGAATATGCCCTCGATATTTGTGAGGAAATGAACGTCTCGATAATTGCGACCACACCGGGCGGTCATATCCTGTCGTTAAACGAAGCTACCTGTCAACTTTTAGGATACTCTAAAAAAGAGTTGTTAGGCAAACAAATAGCCGGACTTTTTAAGAAAAATGAATCACCTACACCAGAGTTAGAGTTAGCAAATTTGACAGCAGAAGGTGCTGTCCGCAACGTCGAACAAGTCTACCTTTCCAAACAAGGAAAAAAAATAATTGTACTGCTTTCTATTTCCACTATTCGTGACAGCAAAGGCGAGGTGAGTGGCAAGTTGTATGTAGCACAAGATATTACTGATAGCAAGCGGGCTGAAAGAGATTTGCGCCGCAGTGAAAAAAAGTTTCGGCAACTGGTAGAAACTGTTAATGCTGCTGCATTGATCTATCACCGCAGACAGTTGCGCTATGTCAATTCTCAGACAGAAGATTTGACTGGATATACTCGCGAAGAATTGCTAGGGTTGGATTTATACGATTTAATTCATCCAGATTTTCGAGCAACAGTTAAGAACTGGGGTAAATCCAGCCAGCCGGGATCGACTAATGGCTCAAAATATGAAGTGGTAATTCTGACGAAAACCGGCGAAACACGCTGGATTGAAGCAACTGTAGATATTATCAAATTTGAGAGAAAAGCGTCAATATTAGTTACAGCGTTTGACATCAGCGATCGCAAATTAGCAGAATTAGAACTCGAAACATCTCTTTCCTTGCTTCAAGCAACCATTGAATCTACTGCTGATGGCATTCTGGCGATTGACGGCAGTGGTAAAGTTGTCAGCTTTAACCGCAAGTTTGCCAAAATGTGGCAGTTACCAGATTTCCTGCTCGATTCGAGAGATAGCAACCAAATTTTGGGCTTCGGAATCAACCAGTTAAAATACCCAGAAGTCTTCCTCAACCGCGCTAAAGAATTGTCCGATCGCCCGGCGGCAGAAAGTTACGATATCATCGAGTTTCAAGATGGCAGAATTTTCGAGCGCTACTCGCTACCACAGCACACGGGAGGCAAAATTACTGGTCGAGTATTCAGCTTTCGGGATGTAACAGAACGCCTGCAATCCGAAGAAAAACTTCGCAAAAGCGAAGAACGATTTCACCTGCTGACGCGGGCGACAAACGATGCTGTTTGGGATTTTAACTTATTAAAAAATGAGTATTGGTGGAGCGAAGAGTTTGAAAAAGTTTTTGGACACAAACTCAATGCAACTCAAACGATAGAATTAGAATCATGGTGGCTAAATATTCATCCCGAAGAACGAGAAAGAGTGAAGTCAAGCTTCAACAAAACAATGAGTTCAGATGCTCAATGTTGGTCGGAGGAATATAGCTTTCGCCGTGCAGATGGGGGATATGTTTTTGTGCTCGATCGCGGGTACATCATCCGCAATGCCAGCGGTGAAGCAGTGCGGGCGATCGGCACGATGATGGACATCACTCAGCGCAAGCAAGCTGAAGAAATTATTCGCTATCAAGCTGTTTACGATCAACTTACTGGCTTGCCGAATCGGATACTTTTTAACGATCGGCTGCTGGCGTCATTAAAAGAAGCTAGAAAAACCCAAAAAATGCTAGCTGTGATGTTTTTAGACTTGGACAGATTCAAGAAGATTAATGATACCCTAGGTCACGCTGCGGGCGATCGCCTGCTAGAAGGTTTTGCCGGACGGATCAGCAACACTTTGCGATCGACTGATACGGTAGCCCGCTGGGGAGGCGACGAATTTACCGTACTGCTTCCCGACATCAATTGCTTAGAAGATGCAGTGAAAACAGCTCAAAGAATACTCGACAATTTAAAGCCAGCATTTAAACTAGAAGGACAGCCGTTTCATGTCAGCACCAGTATCGGCATTGCCCTTTATCCAAACGACGGCGAAGATGCGGAAACTTTAGTCAAAAATGCCGATGCTGCCTTGTACCGCGCTAAAGAAATGGGCAGAAATAATTATCAGTTATATACTTCAAAAATGAATCCCGAAGGCAGCCAGTTGCTGACTCTAGAAAATAGGCTGCACGAGGCTTTAGAACAGGGAGAATTTGAGGTTTTTTACCAGCCAAAAGTCAACATCACTACTTGGAAAATCCAGGGGATGGAAGCCCTGCTGCGGTGGAAACATCCAGAATTAGGTTTAGTTGCTCCTGGTACATTTATTCCGATCGCCGAAGAGAACGGGCTGATTGTACCGATTGGTGAATGGGTGCTACAAACTGCCTGCACTCAAAATAAAGCCTGGCAGGATGCTTTGCAACCAGATTTACGGATCGCAGTTAACTTTTCGGCTCGGCAGTTTCAGCAATTTAATTTAGTGCAAATGGTGGCGAACTGCTTGGAAACAACTGGTTTAGCAGCCAAGTATTTGGAGTTAGAAATTACCGAAACTACAGCAATGCAAGATGCAGACCATACCACAAAAGTTTTGCGGGAGTTGCAGAGCATGGGAGTGCAGATTGCGCTGGACGATTTTGGCACGGGTTATTGTTCTCTAAATTATCTCAAAAAGTTTCCGTTGAATGTCTTGAAAATCGACAAATCCTTTGTCAGCGAACTGACGACTGATCCGTGCGAACGGGCGATCGCGAATGCTGTAGCAACGCTGGGGCGAGATTTGAATTTGAGCGTGGTAGCCGAAGGAGTAGAAACTAAAGAGCAGTTGGAGTGTTTGCGATCGCTTCACTGTCAAGAAATTCAAGGTCATTATTTCAGCGCTGCGCTTTCGGCTGGCGATGCTAGCAAACTATTAGTAAATTCTCTGTTGAAGAAAGTCAAAATAGCTTGAGGGCGATCGATGAGGGCATCGTGGTTTAAAATGATCCCAAAGGCTCTCAAAAAAGTTGCTCAAAGGAGAGTGTGATGATCCAAATCAACCACCGAAAACTAACTTTCGAGGAATACCTCAGCTATGAAGACAATACGGATAACTGCTACAAATTGATTGATGGAGAGTTAATCGCGTTGTCACCAGAATCAGAACCCAATACAGCGATTGCTAACTATTTATTTCTGGTGCTAGTTAATGCTGGCATCCCGTGGAGGCCGATCAAAACGCATAACTGCGAAATTCAGGTTCCTATTTTGCGATCGGGCGATGCAGCTAATCGCTATCCAGACTTGATAATTCTCACTCCAGAACACATCCCCCTGACGGCAAACAGGCTGACTGTCACTCTCGATATGCCTGCGCCTCAGTTGGTAGTTGAAGTCGTCAGTCCTGGCAGAATTGGCAGGGAACGGGACTACGAGCGCAAACGAGATCAATACGCAGCTTGTGGCATCCCGGAGTATTGGATTATCGATCCCCAAGCACAAGCGGTAACGGTGCTGCGGCTTGATTTAGGGAAGTACGTCGAGATTGGTGTATTTCAGAATGGAGATGCGATATGTTCGTCGGTGTTCCCGGAGTTGGGCTTGACGGTGCAGCAGGTGATGTCTTTCGGATCTTAAAGTTTGCTTTTTAGTCCTGGACGCAGAAACCGGGTTGTTTTAGCAATAGGACTAAGGCAAAAAAACCGGTTTCCCCCAAAAATCGTGCATTTATCCCAGATATTGACGCAGAAACCGGGTTTTTGACTCTGCGTGCGTCCAGGACTGACCAAAATAGCCGATCGCCCCCGCTTGTTAAAACTTAAAATAGTGTGATTAATGACGGACTTGTGTCCAAAGACATAGGAAAATATCCCTACCCCACAATATAGAAGTTGTCTATGCAGCCGATTCGCACATTTAACGTTTCTCCTTCCCTACCCCCAATCCTCGAACCCCTACGCAAGCTTGCTTATAACTTGCACTGGGATTGGAACGTTGATACCAAAGACCTGTTCCGGCGGCTCGATCGAGACCTCTGGGACTCCAGCAACCAAAACCCGGTGCTGATGCTGGGAACCATATCTCAAGAGCGACTGCAAGAAATGGCAGAAGACGAAGGCTTCATTGCCCAAATGAGCCGATCGGCTCAGCAATTAGACGATTACCTCAAAAATCGCGCCTGGTACCGCAAACAACGCGGCACAGACAAACAAGAATGCTACGCTTACTTTTCGATGGAATTTGGCTTAGTCAAAGCTTTACCCATCTATTCCGGCGGTTTGGGCGTGCTCGCAGGCGACCACCTCAAGTCTGCTAGCGATTTGGGATTGCCCCTAGTCGGCGTTGGCTTGCTTTACCAAGAAGGTTATTTTTCGCAGTATCTCAACGCCGATGGCTGGCAGCAAGAACGCTATCCGCTCAACGATTTCTACAATATGCCGCTGCACCCAGAACGCAATCCCGACGGTTCGGAATTGCGGATTGAGGTGGACTATCCGGGGCGCAAGGTTTACGCGCGGATTTGGCGGGTGCAGGTGGGCACGGTTCCTCTGTACTTGATGGATACAAATATTGAACCTAACAGCCGCTACGACCAAGATATTAGCGACCAACTGTACGGTGGTGATAAAACTCTGCGGATGCACCAAGAAATCATGCTGGGCATCGGTGGCGTGAAAATGATGAAAGCCCTGGGGCTGACAGTTACGGCTTATCACATGAATGAAGGCCACGCGGCTTTCATGGCTTTGGAACGCATACGGATGCTGATGGAGGAATATCACCTGACTTTCGAGGAAGCGAAACAGGTGGTGGTGTCGAGCAGTATGTTTACGACTCACACGCCGGTGCCTGCTGGGTTTGACTTGTTCGAGCCGGATATGGTGATGCACTATCTCGGTCAGTATCCCAAGATGTTTGGCTTGTCGCAAGATCAGTTTCTGGGATTGGGCCGGGAGAATACTGGCGATTTGTCAGGGCCTTTGAATATGGCAATTTTGGCAATTAAAATGTCGAGTTTTGTCAACGGGGTGGCGGCTTTGCACGGTATGGTGTCGCGCCCGATGTTTCAAGGGTTGTGGCCGGGTTTACCGCAGGAAGAAGTGCCGATTACTTCGATTACCAACGGGGTGCACGCTCGCAGTTGTGTGGCGAAGTCTACTCAGGAACTGTACGATCGATACCTAGGCCCGGATTGGGAAATGACCCCCACGGACGATCGCCTGTGGGACAGAATTGCGTCGATTCCTGATGAGGAATTGTGGCGCAATCACGAACGTTGTCGATCGGAGTTGGTGGTGTTCGCGCGGGAGTGGCTACAAAAGACTCTGCGCGAGCGCGGTGCGGCTCAAACGGAAATCGAACCTGCGCGCGAGGCTCTCGATCCGAAGGTGCTGACGATCGGGTTTGCGCGCCGCTTTGCTACTTACAAGCGGGCGACACTGTTTTTGCGTGATGTCGATCGAATTATGCGGATCATGCGGGACAAAAACCGCCCGGTGCAGTTTGTGATTGCTGGGAAAGCTCACCCGATGGATATTCCGGGTAAGGAATTGATTCGGGATATCGTTCATTTCATCCGCGAGCACGAGACGTTGAATTCGATGGTGTTTTTGCCGAACTACGACATTAACGTGGCTCGGATGATGGTAGCCGGCTGCGATGTGTGGCTGAATACGCCGCGCCGCCCCCGCGAAGCTTCAGGTACTTCGGGGATGAAAGCTTCGATGAATGGTTTGCCAAATCTGAGCATTCTTGACGGTTGGTGGGATGAGGCGGATTATGTTCGTACCGGTTGGCCGATCGGACATGGCGAGTTTTACGAAGATACTAAGTATCAGGATGATGTCGAGGCGAATGCTTTGTACGACTTGATGGAAAAGGAAGTTGTACCGCTGTTTTACAACCGGGATGCTGATGGAATTCCGCGCGGTTGGACGGCGAAAATGAAGGATTCTATTGCCTTGAACTGTCCTTTCTTCAATACTGCTCGGATGGTGAAGGATTACGCACAGCGGGCTTATTTCCCCGTGAGCGATCGTTTCCACACCATGACTTCGGATAATTGTGCTCCGGCTAAAGATTTGTCTCAGTGGAAGAAACACCTTCTGGCGAAGTGGTACGACATTAAGATTGAGTCTGTTGATATTTCCGAGGATAAGGAAGTTAAGGTCAATCAGTCGATCGCGGTTAAATCTCGGATTAATCTGATGGGATTGACACCGGCTGACGTGCAAGTCGAACTTTATCAAGGTTTGATCGATGTTAACGGAGAAATCATCGGCGGTGTGCCGATGGTAATGGAATATTTGGGTGAAGATTCCCACAATTCTAGCCTTTATACGGCTGACATTACTTATACTTCTAGCGGTTTGCAAGGTTTGTCGCTGCGGGTTTTGCCTAAGCACGAAAATCTCAGCAGTCCCTATGAAGTTGGTGTGATTCTCTGGGCACATTAGTCAGTTGACTGTTGACAGTTGACTGTTGACAGTTGACGGTTGACAGTTGACTGTTGACGGTTGATATCAATTCCGGTAACACTCATACATGATATAGAGGACACGGCAGTGCCGTTTCCCTACCCCGATTCATTGTAGGGAAACGGCACTGCCGTCTCCTGATTTCGGGTAATATCAATTCCGATGCTACCGGATTTGATATGACTGTTGAGAGGAGAATAAAAGAAGATTTTCCTAATTCTCCCACTCTCCTTATTTCCCTTGCGGAATGACTATGTAGCCGGTGGCGCGATCGCCCAAAACCAAATTCCGCTCGATTCCCCAGTACCACCAGTGCGCGCCGATATAGGCGCACAGCAAGGCATCTAGCTGGTCTTCTAAGGCTTTGAGAGTTGCAACACTGGTGGGGATTTCGGGGAGTTTTGAACCGCCGCTCACAGGCAAGATACCTGTACTGCAAGACAGATTTAGAGAGGGTTCAAGGCTCGGTAAAATATCTACAATATACTGGCAGAGTTTCATCAATTCTAGTTGACGTTCTGCCAGTTTTCCTTTTTTATATTTGATGATTTTGTCTAATTTAAATAAGTTGATTGTGGCAGGATGGGGATAGACTTCTATTTGATATCTGCCTAGTTTCTGAGCTTCTATTATCGGTGAGTGGACAAATCCTCGGGCTTCTAAACAAAGGCCGAATTCGACTGTTTTTTGGGCGAAGGGACGCGAAAGATTGGCGGGATAGCAGCCTGCGTGATAGCGCCCGAAGTGTTTGTGGGTGAGTTTATCAGCCTCGCGCATTCCTGTTAGGTTGGCGATGATTGTGGGGGCATCTACGGCGATAATTGCTGGTTCGTTTGGGGAGATTTGGGTGTCGATCCATGTGAGGATGTCGTTAACGGATTGTTTGCGATCGCACTCGATGAATTGCAATCGGTTATTTTCCCAATTTAAGCAGCACAATCCGCTTGCTCCTGAGCTCCAACCTAAGTCTATGCCGATAAATTTCATTTAGTATTATTGAACCGCGAAGACGCTAAGGACACGAAGGAAGAAGAGGGAAGAAGCAGGAAGAAGTAGATAATCTTCTACCGGGAAGGGGGTAAAAGATCGATCGCCCGCACTGCACTCAACTTTTATCTTGTTTCTCATCGGAGGGCGGGGACTGTTTTGGTATTTGTTTTTGGCGTTCTCTGACAGCTTGTTCCAAAATGAATGCTGACAAGCCGCTGATTGAACGGCGTTCCTCATTTGCCCACTCTTGAAGTAGGTCATAAATTCCTTCTCCTATGGAGGTTGATATACGTTTAGACATTAGAGGTTAATTATTTTTTATTTAAGCCGATCGTCATTGTCCAGTATTTTAGACAATTTTGTCGATAATGCGGCATAGTGTTGCATTATGCAGCATTATGCGCTATATTCTTAGAGAGTCAAAAGCCAGCGCTGAACTTTTGCAGGGCCGCGCTGGCTGATGGCTCCCCAAATACGTAAGGAGACAATTACTATGGTAAAGCCTGTGAGCGACGGGAAGGAATATAACCGCGGCTATCAACAAGCTTTAGATGATTTTGGCATCACGCAACTGCTGTCGGGTATCCGCAGCTATTCTGATGAGGATTTTGAGGTCGATCGCGCGTGTATGACTCAGCCAGAGCTCGAAAGCTTTGCGGTGTTTCTGATTCTGCGCGTCGGGGCGAATCTGAACGGAAGTGCGCTCGCCCGCTATCTCAACACTCTCAGAAAAGCCAATTCTCCGGTAATTGCCGATCGCGCGATCGAACTCAACTCAAATCCGCGATCGAAAACACCGGAAGAGTCAAAGCAGGGCGAGCGCACTTCTTGGGCGATCGTCCGAATTTTACCGAATGCTGAGCACTACATAATTGCCCGTTTTGTGAATCGCCAAGATGCGGACGATCGGCGGAGGGCTTTGTGTCGGTTTATTCCGGGGGGTGTGTTTGAAGTTGTGTGCGATCGGGCTTAATCAATAAACACTTTTGGACGGTGACAATTGTAGCGATTCCGCACAACAGTCCGGCCGGGGTTAAAACCTCCGCCGGATTGTTGTGTGACATATCAATTGCTAAGGACTTTTGCTAAAAGGTCGATCGCTTTGAGACTGCTCATACTACAATTAAAATACAAACTCTCTTTACTAAAACCGATGGAAACCATCAATCTTAAAGAAGAAGTCCGCAGCTTGATCGATAAATTACCTGAAAATTTTACCTGGTCTGACCTAATATCGGCAGTTTATCTCAAGCAAGCGATGAAATCCGAACCTATTCAAGTTAAAGGCATAAAACAAGGTAAAAGCATCCAAGTGTCAGAAAATATTAACATTCCTGACGGCTCCTTAGTTCTGATTGAAGTCCGGGAAGTTTTGCCCAACAACGAGGAGAAGTTGAAAAGGATGAAGGAGTTTTTAGTGTCTTTGTCAGATGAAGACAGAGAGGAATGGCGACAAATTGCAGAATTTCTAGAGGGCGATCGTACAACCAATAGAATACCAAAACCAGCGCCAGCGCCACCGTACCGCCCGAAGGCTCCACCGATGCCTCCTAAAAAGCGCCGTGAGCCGCTATTTGGGAGCGATCGCGAGGTGATTACCATATCTGATAATTTTGATGAGCCGTTAGAAGATTTTCAGGATTATATGTAATGAGACTTTTGTTAGATACTCATACCTTAATTTGGTTTTTTGCAGGCGATTCTAAAATCAGTTCTGTTGCACGGATTTTAATTGAGGATGAAGATAATAATAAACTGGTCAGTATAGCCAGTATTTGGGAGATGGCAATTAAGGAAAGTAGAGGGCATTTAAATTTGAGCTTGCCTTTTCAGGATTATATCGGGCAAAAACTCAGTTTGGAAGACTTTAATCTCCTGAATATTAATTTAGACCATCTGAATGCGATCGTGACCATGCCTTTTCATCATAAAGATCCGTTCGATCGCTTGCTCATTGCACAATCAATGGTGGAAGGGATACCAATATTAAGTAAAGATTCTGCGTTTGATGCCTATTCTATTAATCGAATTTGGTAAATCATGAAAAAGATGAAATGAATTAAGCTGTTCTGCCTTTAATTGTATGTTAAAAAATAATCAAACTTTTGTGGGGTGTCCCGCCCACCCTGAATATACAATTTAAATGCGAGACAGCTTATCAAGTGAAGTTAATCGTCTACGAACCGGTGCAGGAGGTAATCATCGAATGGAAAGAATAGAGCAGTACCGCCAATTTATCCGCCAGTTGCTAACCACTCATGCCACACCAGATCAAAATTCAGAATTGGATGTTGAATGTCAGCTTGTGTTCGATACAGAACAAGATCATTACCAAATTTTAGACGTTGGTTGGGATCGATACAAGCGGATTTATAACTGTTTCATTCACTTAGATATCAAGGATGGTAAAATCTGGATTCAACGCAATATGACAGAAGCCGATTTAGGACAAGAATTAGTCGAGATGGGAGTACCCAAAGAGGATATTATTTTAGGGTTGCATCCACCTTACAAGCGTCCATATACTGGCTATGGAGTTGCTTAGGAAATGCGTAAGGTTCCTCGGAGTAGAAAAACTTGTTGAAATCGAACCAGGAATTGAGCCAGAAGTCTTTGAGGGAGTCCGCGATAAATAGTAGATATCGGCGAGGCTCCTAGTGTTACAATTTATACAAGTTCGTTAAGAAGGACATATAACTATGCAAATCAAAGGCATAAAACGGGGTAATGTTATCGAAATTTCAGAAAACCTGAACATTCCTGATGGTTCAGAAGTTCTGATTGAGGTGTCGGAGGCTCCGCGAATCAACAATGAGGAAAGGCTGAAACGTCTACATCAAGTATTTGGAGCTTGGAAACACGAGACCGATCTGGGGGAGATTTTTGCCGAAATTGACCGAGAACGGCACACTTATTATGGCAGAAAAATAGACTTTTTGAACGATTAATAGGAAATAAACTGTGTATTTGTTGGATACTAATATTTGTGTGGCACTGATGCAGGGCAATCCAGCTACTGTTGCTAAATTCGATCCTAAATCTACGGAGTGTTATCTACCGACAATCGTATTGGCTGAACTCTATAAGGGAGTGTATTGTTCGCGGCAAATGGAAAAAAATTTGAGCGAGGTAAATCTATTTGTTAGGGAAATGGAAATTGTCCCATTTGACTCCGATGCGGCGGCAGAGTTTGGGATAATTCAAGGCGAGTTAAGACGCATGGGCAGACCGACTGGGGAATTAGATGCTTTAATTGCGGCGGTTGCTAGAGCGCGTGGAGATATTTTGGTAACTCACAATACTCGTGATTTTATCAATATTCCAGGGTTGCAATTAGAGGATTGGTTAATTAGATGAGGAGAACTATGAAAATGATGAAACAAATTATTAGCAGTGTGTTGGTTTTGGGTGTGTATCTGACTCCTCTGACTGTGTCGCTGATGGTGCAACCGAGTTGGGCGCAAAGTCAAAATTCACAGGTTGAATAAATTAAACCAACTCATAGAACAAGCAAAGCAACAGGAAGGGCAAGGACAAGCGCGACAGGCAATAGAAACATGGCAGCAGGTTCTAGCCATTATGCGACAATTTAAACAGAGACAAGGTGAAGCTATAGCACTCAATAATATTGGTCTTAACTACAACAACATCTCCCAACCGCAAGAAGCATTGAAATACTTTAACCAAGCTTTACCAATTTGGGGTGAGGTGGGTGATCTCAACGCGGAAGCTACTACTTTGAATAATATTGGTGAAGCGTACAACAGTATTGGACAACCGCAAGAAGCATTGAAATACTTGAACCAAGCTTTACCAATTCTGTGGGCAGTGGGCGATCGAAGGGTGGAAGCTATTACTTTGAATAATATTGGTTTAGTCTACAACAGCATTTCCCAACCGCAATCAGCATTAAAATATTATAACCAAGCTTTACCAATTAGTCGGGAAGTGGGCGATCGCGGGGGGGAAGCTACTACTTTGAATAATATTGGTTTAGTGTACAACAACATCTCCCAAACGCAAGAAGCTTTGAAATACTATAACCAAGCTTTACCAATTAACCGGTCAGTGGGCGATCGCGGGGGGGAAGCTGCTATTTTGAATAATATTGGTGCAGTGTACAACAGCATTTCCCAACCGCAAGAAGCATTGAAATACTTTAACCAAGCTTTACCAATTATGCGGTCAGTGGGCGATCGCAGGGGGGAAGCTACTACTTTGAATAATATGGGTGGAGTATACAACAAAATATCCCAGCCACAAGAAGCATTGAAATACTATAACCAAGCTTTACTAATTCTGCGGGAAGTGGGCGATCGTGCGATGGAAGCACTTATTTTGAGGAATATTGATTCAATACAAAACAAAAGTCAATCGCCCAGTAAAAGCAATATCCAGCCAATTACCAAATGAACATCGACATTTCAGGGTGGCAGTTAGAAAATTGGTTAATTTGATGAGGAGAAGTAGGTAAGATTATGAAACGATTTATTAGCAATGTTTTGATTTTGGGTGTGTGTCTGACTCCTCTGACTGTGCCATTGATGGTGCAACCGAGTTGGGCGCAAAGTCAAAATTCACAGCTTGAAAAATTAAAGCAACTCCAACAGCAAGCACTACAACAGATACAACAAGGACAACACCGACAAGCGATCGAAACATTGCAGCAAGTTCTCGCCATTGCGCGACAATTTACAATTAGAAACGTTGAAGCCTTCGCACTCACTGCCATTGGTTTTAACTACAACAGCATTTCCCAACCGCAAGAAGCATTGAAATACTTTAACCAAGCTTTACCAATTACGCGGTCAGTGGGCGATCGCAGGGGGGAAGCTGTTACTTTGAATAATATTGGTGCAGCGTACAACAGCATTTCCCAACCGCAAGAAGCATTGAAATACTATAACCAAGCTTTACCAATTAGGCGGGAAGTGGGCGATCGGATGGGGGAAGCTGCTACCTTGAATAATATTGGTTTTGCCTACCGAGATACGAAGCAACCAACTCAAGCGATCAACAATTTGCAGCAATCCATCCAGATTACCCTAGAAATACGGAGTGGTTTACAACGGGAAAATCGCCAAAAATTTTTAGAAGCTAAAAGCGGATCAGTAGTTGCCCTCACCTCCCTTCTCATCGATCAAAACCAAGCCGATCGCGCTTTCCAATGGGTCAACATCGCCACCACAGCCGATCTCGCCGACTACACCCGCCTCATCAACGCCAAAGTAGCCAACCCCCAAGCACAAACAGCCATTGACGAGTGGAATCCAAAAAAATCAACAACTCCAATTCCGACGCCGCCAACTCGAAGACAAATTCTCCGAAAATCTCTCCCGACAAATGCGGGAATTAGACACAGAAGTCAACCGCCAAGCAGAAGCAATCTCCCGCCAATTCCCCGAAGTCGCCGAACTCTTTGAAACCACACCCAAAGACATCGCCCAACTGCAAGCAAGTATCGCATCAGATACCGTTGTCATTCAACCCGTCTTGCTCACAAATGTCAATAAAGTTCCCAATACGATCGCCCTATTTGTCTTGACAAAAAACAGTTTAAGTGTTAGAAAAGTTCCGATCGACCCCAAAGAATTCGACAATATCCTCACTCAATACCGCAAAGAAGTGCAAGATATTGGCGAAACAAACTTCACCGTAACAGGCAGCAAACTCTACGAAATCTTGATTCGTCCCGTGGAAGACCAAATTAAAGCTACTTCCGCCAAACAATTGAGCATCATCGCTACGGGAAAACTGCGCTACATCCCCTTTGAAACGCTGTATGACAAACAAACAAATGAATTCCTGATCCAGAAATATCCCGTTAACTATCTCACCCGCATTTCTACCAGGACAATGCCCGATTCAACTTAAAAAGGCGGAGTCTTAGCATTAGGAAATCCCGTCCCCCGCCCGCCCCAAAATCTACCCGTTTCCGAAACAGAAGTGAGAAATATCGCTCAATTATTGTCAGGAAGTTCCGCTTATATCGGCAATGACGCCACCCTCGATCGATTCAAAACTCAAGCGCCCCGCTTTCCCTTTTTGCACCTCGCAACTCACGGCTGTTTCCAACCGGGAGGCTGTAAAAATTTAGGCATGGAGGAAAACACGCTGCTGTTTGCTGACAGTCAATTCAATATTCGCGATGCCGCCTTATTGGGATTGCAAAACACCAGACTCATTACTTTAAGTGCTTGTGAAACTGCCATACAAGCGAATTCCAACGGTGAAGAAATATCGGGAATAGCCTATATATTTGAGCGGGCGGGCGCGCAAGCTGTGATGGCGAGTTTGTGGAGTGTTGATGATTCCGCTACTAAAGATTTGATGGTTGAATTTTATCAAAATATTAATAAAGGGATGAGCAAAAATGAAGCTTTGCGGCAAGCTAAGTTGAGTCAAATTAGTCGCCATCCTTTTTATTGGTCGCCGTTTATTTTAATTGGCGATGGGCGGTAGTTAATACCGAAGAGTAATATCAATTCCGGTTACATCGGAATTAATATAACCTGAAATCAGGACACGGCAGTGCCGTGTCCCTACAATAAATCTGGCGTAGGGAAACGGCACTGCCGTATCCTCTATATCATTCCGGCGCAGCCGGAATTGATATAAACCGTGTATTTGACGTATTTAGTTCCAGAGATATTACCCAGAGTCAGGAGACGGCAGTGCCGTGTCCCTACAATTAATCGAACAATTTCATCATCCAATCCGGTTGATTTTACCCGTTACCCACAGTCAGGAGACGGCAGTGCCGTGTCCCTACAATTAATCGGGCGATGGTTATATCAAAGCTAGGGCGATAGATTATTTTGGCGTAGGGACACGGCATTGCCGTGTCCTCAATTGCCTCAATTGCCGTGTCCTCAATTGCCGTGTCCTCAATTCCTCTAAACTCTCCCCCACAAAGCTAAGCCGCCGCCTCTTCCCCTAGCCGCAATTATCCCATCTTCTACCAGAAAATATGCAAAAAATGCCTGCTTCCCCACACTCAAACTGAAAAATTCCGCCTCCCGCGCTTCTCCACCGCGAATAAATCCTTGATATACAGTTTTTCCCAACAAATTCACCGCAATTCTGGTAAAATCAAAGGCTAATATATTGTTGGGCAAAAACTTAGTCGGCCCAGAAAGAGTCAGTTCGATCGCACTAACTTGCACCGAATTCTCCACCCTGCCAATATTGCTGTTTGCTTCCCCTTCAGCAACAGGTTCTGCGGAGTAAACAATGGAAATTTTAGCCACCCACCCAGGGATATAACGGCCCGCACCTAACACAATCCCCGCTTTTTGTCGAGTCTTTTTCGTGCCGGTGATAAAGCAGAGTTGCCATTTACCGGTTAATTGCTCGAAGGAATAGCGAGTTTTGGTTTTTTTGGCGTTTTTCTCGGCTGCTAGCAAGGCGGCGACTACTTCGTTGGAAGATGGTTTAACATTAGATTTGGCAGCTTGTTCTAGAATTGATATGTTTTCCATTTAATATACAAACCAGTATTTTGAGGGTGATAGCTGAGTTTCGATCCCCCTAAATCCCCCTTAAGAAGGGGGACTTTGAATGCTTCTTGTCCCCCCCTTATTAAGGGGGGCTAGGGGGGATCGAAGGACTAAAGTCCTTACTACAAACCAGTTTTATTGTTGGTAACAGAGATAATATTAGCGGATGTAGCGGAGAAAATTATGATTACGATCGCCCCCACAGACACAGAAATTATCGTCATCGGTAGCGGTATCGGGGGCTTGAGTTGCGCTGCAATGCTTGCCCGCTATGGCTTTGAGGTTATCGTCTGCGAAAGTCATTCGATCGCGGGCGGGGCCGCACACGGCTTTGAAAAAAGCGGATTTACCTTTGATTCCGGGCCTTCTTTGTACTCGGGATTATCCTACAGCCCGTCTGCGAATCCGCTGCGACAAGTCTTGGATGCGATCGGCGAAAAACTGCCCTGCAAGACTTACGATACATGGGGCTGCTGTTTACCCGAAGGCGATTTCGACACATCCGTCGGCGCGAGTCAATTTGGCGAAGTGCTCGCAAGACTGCGCGGTAGCAAAGCCGTCGCCGAATGGCAAAAACTCCAGCGCGTGATGGAACCCTACGCCAAAGCTGCGACAGCCTTACCCTCCCTGGCTTTGCGCTTCGATTTGGGCGCTGTTTTCACCCTCGGCCAGTTCGCGCCCGCTTTCTTGCAAAGCGCTGGCGATGCGATCGCACTTGCAGGCCCTTTTAGCAAAATTATGGACAAAAATGTTAAAGATCCGTTTGTCAGAAATTGGCTGAACCTTTTGTGCTTCCTGCTGTCTGGACTTCCGGCTGACGGGACGATCGCAGCCGAAGTCGCTTTCATGTTCGCCGACTGGTATCGCCCCAATGCCGTTTTGGACTATCCGATCGGTGGCAGTGCAGCTCTGGTAAATGCCCTGGTACGCGGTTTGGAGCGCCACGGAGGTCGGTTGTTGCTGAATTCCCACGTCGAAGAGGTTTTGGTGGAAAATAATCGAGCTGTGGGCGTGCGACTGCGATCGGGCAAAATCATTCGATCGCACAAAGCCGTAGTTTCCAACGCCTCGGTTTGGGATACATTGAAACTGTTGCCCGAAAGCTCTGTCCCCAAAAGGTTTCGGCAAGAAAGACAGGCGACGCCGGAGTGCGACAGTTTCATGCACTTGCATCTGGGAATTGATGCAACGGAAGTGCGATCGGACTTGGCGTGTCACTACATCTTTGTCAAAGACTGGGAAATGGGCATTACAGCGCCTCAGAACGTCGTTCTCGTCTCGATTCCCTCCCTGCTCGACTCCGACCTCGCGCCTGCGGGAAAGCACGTCATTCACGCTTACACGCCCGGAAACGAGCCTTACGATTTATGGCAAAAGCTCGATCGCACCAGCGGAGAATACAAACAACAGAAGCAAGTGCGATCGCAGATCATGTGGGAAGCCCTAGAGAGGATTATTCCCGATATTCGATCGCGCTGCGAAGTCACCTTAGTTGGGACACCGCTAACCCACGAACGGTTTTTGCGGCGAAATCGCGGTTCCTACGGGCCTGGAATTCGCGCGGGTAGCGGCTTGTTTCCCGGGCCTGGAACCCCTTTAGCGGGGCTGTTTTGCTGCGGAGATTCCACGTTTCCGGGAATTGGTTTGCCGGCTGTGGCTGCTAGCGGGGCGATCGCAGCTAATACGATCGCACCTTTGCATAAACATTTAGAATTGATTCGAGATATTATTTGTTAGTTATTTGTTATGTGTTATTTGTCGATCGCTTTTGAGGGCGAATAACCAATAATATCGTATCTCATGCTGAGGTTAAAGAATATTTTCGCTGCTGTAGGGGCGGGTTCACCCACAATATTTGAAGCTTACTCAAAGAATCTGTAAACCCGCCCTCCTAACGCTACCGACGCAACCGAACAAGATATCATTAGTTATCAGTCATAAGCAGTAAAAAACATCAATCCGTGTATCCGTGTTTATCCGTGTCGTGCCTTCCCTATGAATTTTAAACAAAAACTATATTTTCGCCGCTGGATCGGACTTTTGCTGATCAGCGCGATCGCCCTTATCCTATTTTACCCCAAAGCTCCACCGGGCGATCGACCTTCCAACTATTCCCTCAGCAGTCAAGCAAATTTCAACCAACCGAGTTACTATCCCTTAAACCAAAATATCCCATCCAACCTTTACTTACCAACCGGTAATTGGACGGGACGACTAATTTTGCCAACTCCCGCACAAATGCAGGAATTTCCAGCCGAAGATTGGGTCTGGCTTGAAGTATACCACGCTCCGGCGACTGCTAAAAACTTAATCGGAAAACAGGTGCGTTTGGCGTGGAATCAAAAAACAACTTTAACCGCAGACATCCAGTTTACAGATAGCACAAACAAGAGCAAAAGTCAAGGCAACGTTCATCCCGATCGCCTGAATAACCGTTTGCGAGTCGGCCCGCTGGAATCTCTTGCCGGTGCCAGACCGAAGGATGATATTACTATTAGTTTAGAGTCAGTTTCAGTGACATCGGAAAGCGGCAAATTCCCGACAATTCGCACAAACAGCGAACCAGTGCAGATTACGGGAAGATTTTACGGTTTGGTAACTTTCCTCGGTCCGGAAACTGATAGTAATCAAGCTTCATCAAGAGTTTGTCCGGGAACAGTTTCCTGTGAAAGTGAATACATTCGCGTTCGACATTACAACTCAGTTTCCAAACAGTTTGACGGAGTAGCAGAAACTGTGAGATTTCCCCAACAGCCAGCCAAACGCACGGGTGTTTTTCCCTCGACTCCCCGACAGTTGGAAAAGTCACCTGTTGGGAAAGCCGGCTGGTACATTTACGGGGCGAAAGATGCAGCGGGAATTTTTACTGTTCAAGCGATTAAACCCCGATCGCTCTTTCAACTTCAGCCACAACAAGTTATAATTGGGAATAACAACGGACTCAGTTATATCAAAGTTCAAAACTGGCAAAATACTGAAAGTCGCAAAGGTACAGCCCAAACCGTACTTGTTAGCGGAAAAGAAGATCGATCGCGCGATTTAGTGTCAGAATGGAAAGAGGGCGATCTAGCTTTAGTAATTCACCTGTTCGGTGGTATCGGTGGCCAACAAGGCGATACTGTCACACTCGGTACTGTCACCGGACATTTCGCTTACGGAATCGCTAAAATTGTCCGCGATCCTTTTACCAAAGAATTGCAGTTTGATATCGAATATGACCAAGTTTATGCCAACAATCCCGAAGCAATTGTTGCTGGCAAAATAGCTTGGGCTAGTTATATGGGAAACTTGCAGAGAGGTTGGCTTGGTACTCGCCCAGTCTCCGATGTTATCGTTAAATTAGATGCAATTTCTCGCGATTACAAGTTTGGCTCAATTGTGCTTTCTCCCCTCGACGAATTGCAGCGGAAATTGCAAATTATGGCAGCCCGTTACCGCACGGGCGATGGGACGGGAAGTGCAGCAGTAACTCCGGCAACTTCCTGCGTGCAAGATTCCAATCAAGCTTTGTACTTAACCATAGAATCAATCACCCAAAAAGTCAATTCAAATCCCGCAATCCAAAACTGGATTGCAGCACATCCCTCGGATTCAGAAACTTTGCGGTTTCAGCGGCTTGTCGCTTTGGGAGATGCACTGAAACAGCAATTAATTCCCTTGGGAATTGTGCGATCGGACTGGCAGCAAAATGCTAAGATTTTATCGGGCACTGGCGACGAACCGGAATTTGCGATCGGCAATAATGTATTTGCAGCTTTGATGAGTTGGCGAACCATGCTACCGCGCGGCGCCCACGATGAATTGAGCCGGATTTTCCTGAAAGCCGGCGCTCAACTTTGGTTTATTCGCACCAATGGAGTCGGAGGATTCAACCCGGATATTGTACCAGTCGCGCCTACTGTTTTATTCGGGCAGTTTCCGATTTTAGCCAGTTTAATATTTCGCTCTTTTGCTGGGTTTACGACTTTCCCGAATCCGGGGCAATGGTCGATCGTACTTTGGGTATTATTGATCTACGGGGCGATCGCAATTCCGTTAGGTGTGTCGAAAAGTTTTTTGCAGGTAAGCACCCCTACTGGCAATATCTGGAGTCTGCTTTGGGTCGCAATCAAAGCCCTAATTATTCCAGTATTCATCGAAGAATGGCTGTTTCGAGTTGTCCTGCTTCCCCATCCCACCGAAGGAGTGACTTTAACTGCTTGGATATTGTGGATTGGATTGAGTTTGTTCCTGTACGTAATTTACCATCCTTTGAGAGCAAACACTTTATTCCCAGAGGGATATCCGACATTTTGTCAACCAATTTTTTTGATTTTAACCGGATTTTTGGGTGTAGCTTGTACTGCGGTTTATGCCTTGACTGGTTCTGCCTGGGCTGCTATTTTTGTACATTGGATAGTAGCAGCGACTTGGCTGTTTGGACTTGGCGGGAAACGCCAGTTATTTGATAAAATAAGCCGATCGCAATAGCAGTGAAATTCTTCCTTTCCCAGACTGCATAAAAGAATGCGGAATTATCGAACAGCTTCTGAGGTGCGAAGGAAGAGTCAAAAAGAGTTTGATATAATTCGTAAAATGTGACCTATATCTGTCAGTATAGAAATAGATAGCTCGATCGATCGCAAAGAGGCCACCGTGCAACCCGTAGACTTTACAACTTTAACCGCCACTTGCAGCGAACTGCGAGCCAAATGGCTGCCAGCGCGCTTAGAACAAGTCTACCAGCGCGATCGATTTACAGTATCCCTGGCCCTGCGCACCATGAATCAGCGTGGCTGGATAGACATTTCCTCCCATCCCGCGGCCGCCCGCATCTGCGTCGGCGACTCCCCGCCCCGCATTCCCGATACCTTCACCTTCAGCGAACAACTGCGGCATCAACTCAGCGGTTTAGCCTTGGTTTCCATCGCCCCCGTTTCGCCTTGGGAAAGAGTCATCGACTTGCAATTCGCCAAACGCCCGGGCGAACCAGCCCTCTGGCATCTCTACGCCGAAATCATGGGCAAATACAGCAACGTCATCCTCACAGCCCAAGACAATCTCGTCGTCACCTGCGCCCACCAAGTCAGCGCCAAACAGTCCAGCGTGCGGCCAATCCAAACCGGGCAACCCTACGAAATGCCCCCATCTTTGACCGATGCAGTGCCGAGTTTGAGTGAATCTCTCGATCGCTGGAAAGAACGAATTAGCCTGGTTCCCGGGCCATTAAAGGGCAATCTGCTGAAGAATTACCGAGGGTTGAGTAAAGCCTTAGTTGTGTCCATGATTCGATCGGCTTCTTTAGACCCCGAACAACCCACCGACAGCCTGAATCCCGACGAATGGCAACAACTATTCCACCGCTGGCTATACTGGCTGCAATCCCTAGAAAACTCCAAATTTCAAGCCAGTTTTACCCCCGAAGGCTACACCGTCATCGACTGGCCAAAACCAGAAAATTCTTCCCCCCTCATCCCTTCTTCCTCCTCTCTTCCTTCCTCTTCTCTTCCTTCTTCCTTCTTCCCTCTTCCTTCTTCCTTCTCTTCCGTCCAAGAATTACTCAACAGCTACTACACAGGCGAAATCAACCAACAAGTATTCGCCCAACTGCGACATCAGCTTACCCAAAAACTCAACACCGTCCTCGCAAAACTGCGCCTCAAAGCCAACACATTCAAAGAACGCTTGCAGCAATCAGCAGGCGCAGACACCCACAAATCCCAAGCCGACTTGCTGATGGCAAACTTGCAGCATTGGGAACCGGGAATGAAATCAATTTCTCTCCCCGACTTTGAAACCGAAAAACCCGTTCTTATTCCACTAAACGTGGAAAAAAACGCCGTTCAAAACGCTCAAGCAATCTATAAAAAACACCAAAAACTTAAAAGAGCTCGGATTGCAGTAGAACCATTGTTAGCGGCCGTACAAGAAGAAATCGACTATTTAGAACAAGTCGAAGCCGCACTTTCGGTATTAGAAACCTACAGCAACACCCAAGATTTGCAAACCCTCGCCGAAATCCGCGAAGAATTGATCCAGCAAAAATATCTCGTCGTACCAGATTATCGCAGTACCGACAAAAATGCTGCGATCGAATTTCACCGCTACCAAACCCCCAGCGGTTTTGAATTACTCATCGGGCGCAACAACCGCCAAAACGACCAACTCACCTTTCGCACCGCCAACGACTACGACTTGTGGTTCCACACCCTAGAGATTCCCGGATGTCACGCCTTGCTGCGTCTCACACCCGGTAATGTCGCCCAAGAAACCGATTTGCAATTTGCGGCCGACATGACTGCATACTACAGTCGCGCCCGCCACAGCGAACAAGTCCCCGTGGTTTATACAGAACCTAAGTATGTATATAAACCCAAAGGTGCTAAGCCTGGTATGGTTGTGTACAAGCAAGAGCGAATTGTCTGGGGCAGACCGCAGCAAGCTCCAGCTTAAATTATACAAAGTGAGTGAAAAGGGCGATCGACCTGTAGACACTCTCTTAACCGCCAAATGTAAAGTCTTATGACAAAAAAATAAATTTTGTTGCAAAAATACCACTTAAGACGGATGATGTCTTTCCTAGAACCCGCTGCAAAGAAACGTGCAATTTGGGTTTCCTCACTGTCAGAAAAACACTGTGAGAACAACAAACAACGGATTTAACTATTTGTGCAGACCAGCTTTTGCTAAAGCTGGTCGTTTCTGTCTAAATTGATATGTTGCACCATTCGTGAGAAGTAGGGGCGGGTTCACCAAGAGCCTTTCGGGTTAAAAACAGGTTAAATAAACCCGCCCTCCCCCACGAATAATCCCCTTATTGACATTGGTGCAATATCTCTGTTGAAACATTCAATCTAAGCTGAGACCGATTTTAGATTGGCAATTTGAGTTTTAGACGCATGATACAGCACTTTTCAGGTTAGTGAGGTACACAACAGAGGTAGGGACACGGCAGTGCCGTGTCCCTACGGCGATAGAAGAGCAATCGGGGTGTACTTCATAAACGTGGAATCTGCTGTATCATTCCGGCGCAGCCGGAATGATATAGAAGACACGGCAGTGCCGTTTCTTGCGCAATTAGTCGCGGCGCAAGAAACGGCACTGCCATATCCTAATTTCGAGTAATATTAATTCCGATAAACTGTTTTGCATTTAAATTGCACAGTCAAAATTTGATAAAGTTCTTGTGGGGTGGGCGTCTCGCCCGCACAAAAAATACAATTTAGATGTCGAACAGCTTAAGTAGGTAGGTGGGAAAATTTATCTTTATGTAACGAAACATTAAGTACCCGTATTGGAGTTAAATTTAACACGTTGTGTACGGTAGTTTCCTCTTTCTCCTCTAACTTCTACTCCCTGAATTACGGCGTAGGCGATATCTAATTCATCCTCAAACATTTGTCCTGCTAATTCATCTTTTTTAATGTGTTGCCACTCTAATTCGATTGGATTCATTTCAGAACAATACTTGGGTAAGAAAAAGATATATAAACCCTGATTTTCCCACTTTGACCATAACTGTTGAACTTCCTGACACCGATGTATGGGACCGTTGTCTTGTACGATTACTCTCGGTCGTCCAATCTGGGCAGCTTGTTGGGCTTCTTGCTCCATCATTTTGATATAAGCTTTTCGATCGACACCCCCAATTACCAAACCGTAAACAAAGCTTACTTCCTGTTGAAGAAGCCCTACAATACTTAATCTACGACCACGCCTTTTCGTTTGTTCTAGCCGTTTTTGCTCACCTCGTTGGTAATAAGTATAACCAGGTTCACTCGCCTGCACAAAACCCTGATTCATCTAAATATTTT
>ENA-OFDM01000073-OFDM01000073.1-metagenomes-genome-assembly--contig:-NODE-73-length-41318-cov-3.020115_pt1 | contig 41318 bp, 37 predicted proteins | sample MGYA00153385_OFDM01 | MGnify analysis MGYA00153385
GCAGCCGCAGCCGCCGAGCCTACAAATTTGCTATCTCTGTGTCTGAACGACCGCCCCGTGTGCGGCAGGTACGCCTTCCAAAATCACGAGATACCGCCGCGTCGGGGTCGTGTTTTGCGCCGAGAGCACCGCACGCAACGTCGCAATCGTGGAGACGATCGCCGCTCCCGCGGGATTGGTCTTGAAGCCCGCGAGCGCTTCGATCGCTCCCGATCCATCGCGATTACTCGCGATCGCAAGCGTGTACGGTTTGCCGGGATCTAGCCCCGTTATCGCGGCTTGCACGATATCGACGAGGCCTTGGTTGTTCACCGCAACGGTCGTCGCCACGCTCTTCTCGTCGCGCGCGCCGAGCGTGAGGTGATCGCTGACGCTCGCCGCGCCAAGGGGCTCGAGCCCCTCGAGCCCGCTTCCGCTCGGTACCGCACCCGGAATGTAGACCATCCCCTGCGGTGCCTGCCCCGACGGAATCGTCGCGACGACGGTATTGGTCGACGTGTCGATCGCGGCAACGGCATCCCCGTTTTCGAGGCCGACGTAGATGCGCGTTCCGTCGCCCGAGGGCCAGAGGCCGTGCGGTAATGCGCCTGTGGGAATCGTCGCGACGAGTTCGGGTTTCACCGCAGTGGTATAGACCTTCACCACATTGAGCCCACCGACCGTCACGTAAGCGAATTGGCCCTTCGCATTCCGTACGATGTTGACGTGATTGGTTATCGGGCCCGAATCGAGCGTCGCGATCGTCTCGAACGGTGGTCTGGCATTGAAAATCTGCGTCTTACCAATGTCTTTTAGCGTCAACCAGACTTGCGTCCCATCGGGCGTAGCTGCGATATCGGGGCTAAATGGCGAGAGCTGTTTTACGTGGCCGACGATGCGATGCGACGCGCGATCGATGACGACGGTCTCCGGCGTGAAGCTCGAACAGACGTATGCGTATTTGCCGTCGGGTGAGAAGATCGTCATCCCGGGGCCGTTGGGAACGGCGATGCGTCGCGTTTCGCGATATGTCTTCGCATCGAGCACGCTGAGGTAATCTTCGCCGCGAACCGTTACCCAGATCTCTGCGCCGTCGGGTGTATAGAACGCTTCATGCGGCGAGCGGCCGACGTACGTCACGTGCTTGACCGCGTTCGTCGCGGTATCGATAAACGTCACGGAGTTCGAGCCGACCGAAACGACGTCGAGCGTGCGGTGATCGGGCGAAAATCCCATACCGTGCACGAGCAATTGCCCGGTGTAGAGCGGGCTCAGATTTCCCGGCGTCATAAGGCCGAGCCGAATCACGCCAAGGAGCGTGTTCGTGCTCGGATCGACGACCGAGACGGTGTTCGACGATTGATCCGCGAGATAGATCCGATCGCGCGCGGAGATCGCGATGTCGGGCGCACTCGCAGCGCCCGGCGCCTGGCCCGCGACGGCAGGCGCGGCGAGCGCGAGAAGTGAGAGCACGCTCGCACTCGAGCGCACGATAAGAGATCGAATATTCATTACTGTACCTTCGTAAGATCGCGATGGACGTCGCGCATGACGCTAATTTCGGATCGTTGCGTCACGACGATCTCTTGGGCGAGCCGCCGTAACCGTGGGTCGTGCCCGTATTGCAACTCGATGGTCGCCATCGCGACGGCACCGGCATGATGCGGGATCATCATCGCGACGAAATCGCGATCCGCATCGCCCGTCATCGGTGCGTGCATCATCGCCGCGTCCATGTGCGTCATCGCCGCCATCGTGGCTGCGTCGAACGCCGACACGGCGGCATTGGCGAGGCGCGGCGATCCGATCGCGATTGCAGCAAATGCGGTCGCTCCAATTGCGATCAGACGAAAACGAGCGAGCACGGGAAATCCTCCGGGTGTGCAAACGCGCGAGCCCGCGCCGCGGATCACTTTTCGGCCACGAGTGATCCATGCGCGTGGTACGTGCGTCTCTTGGAGTGACGATGATGATTGCGCGGCGTCGCGAATTCCGCAGTATGTGGCCGAGTCGCATCCCAACCGACGAGGCACTCTTGCGTGGCGTATCGTCGCGCGATGCAGCGAGCTTTGCGTCGCTTTATAACCGCCACGCAAAGGCCGTCATGTCCGTCGCTTTTCGACTCGTAGGCGACCGCGAGATCGCAGCCGATCTTACCCAGGCGACGTTCCTGAAACTTTGGGAGCGCCCGAGCGCCGTTTCTGCGGGTGAAGGCATGCTACGGCCGTGGCTCCTGCGCGTCGCGCGCAATGCCGCCGTCGATACGCTTCGCCGAAGACGCCTGCGCGCGATCGGACCCGAAGACCGAATCGTCGCCGAAGCCGTCGTCACGCGCGCGCGTGCGGTCGCAACGCGCGACCTCCTCGCCTCGCTCGAAAGCCCGCAGCGACGCGTCATCGAACTCACCTATTTTGGCGAACTCACGCAGACCCAAATCGCAAGCGTCCTCGGCGTACCGCTTGGCACGGTCAAATCGCGCTTGCGTCTGGGCTTAGGCAAACTCCGCGCGCTCGCGCAACACGAAGGACGGGGAGCGTGATGAGCGACGACCGACACGATCACGACGATCTCGAAGCCTACGTTCTCGGCGCGCTCGATGCACGCGAGCGCGAAGCATTCGAGGCGCATCTCGCCGCTTGCGCGACATGCGTGCACGAACGCGCCGCGTACGCGAAAACGCTTCAGTCGCTCGCAAATACGTACGTGCCCGCTCCGCCGCCGGTACCATTCGTGGACGGGCGCCCGTTCGCCCGAAATCATCATCGCGCACGTGCCGTTTTCGGAGCCGCTGCCGTTGCGGCGCTCGCGATCGGACTCGCGGCTCCCCGCATCATACGCTACGAACGCAGCGAACGAAGCTATACCGCAATCGTGCTGATGCTCGCGAACCAGCCACACCAAATCGCCCTTATCGGCCACGTTCCCGGCGTCTCGGGCCGCGCGATCGTTGGCGATGGGCGCCGCCGAAGCGGCTTCCTCGCGAGCGGATTACCGATGCCGCAGGCGGGTATGGTTTATCGCGTTTATACCCGCGATGCCGCCGGTAGACACGTACTCGGTGCCCTCGAACCAACTTCCGATGGACTTCTCGTTCTCGTCACACCCGGCGACGCGCTTGCAGCGGCAGCATCCGTCCGCGTGATGCTCGAACGCGAACACGATCCCGACACATCGCCGCGCACAGAAGTGTTGATGGGAAGGCTCGGCTAGTACGCCCTCGCGGGCGCGTGCGTCAAAAGAAGACAAAACGAGCCACATGCGATGTGCATGAAGCTCGTCGTCATCGAGGGCAAGGTTGGCGTTTGCGTTACGGCGTGAGCGACTTCACCGTGTTGTCGTTGTCGTCGTTGAAGTAGATCGTTTGCGTGCCGTTGACGACGGCTGCGACCATTCCGAAAAGGGCGCCTGCTGCTCCCGGATCGACATTCGTCGTCGAGACGACGGCCTGCGTGGCGGGGTTGATCTCGACGAGCACGTTGTTGCCGAGTGAGCTTGCTGCCGTATTCGCAACGACAAGATCGCCGTTCGCGAGCGTCGTCATGCTGATCGGAGAGGCGAGTGGCGTCCCTTGAAAAACGGTCGAGACCATCGTGGAATTAAACGTGCTGCCAGAAGCCGCGTACGTGTTCGGAGGCGCTGTCGTCGCGCCGTTGATGCGGATCACGCGATTGGCGTTGGAATCGACGATATAGAGCGTATCGCTCGCGTTATCGTAGGTGAGGCCCGCAGGTGCGAGGATGCTTCCAGGCGCGCCGTTGTTATAGCTGAGCCCCGTGAGGATCGTATCGAACGAGAACGTCGGACCGGCGTTGATATTGATTCGGATGACCGTACCATTTTTCGCGTTGGTAGCGAAGAACGCGGGCTTGCCGCCGTTGCCGCTGTTGAACATCTGGCCCCACGGTCCCGCCCACGGGCCTTGTGCGAGCGTCGTTACGATCGTTCCGCTAGGCGAGACGATGGGGTTATTGTTAGCCGTATAATCGGCCGCCCAGACGTACCCGTTGGACGAAATCGAAACCGCATCGCAACCGGCGAGCGATGCGGACTGCGCGAGACGCTTGGGCGCGGAGCCCTGAACCGGCGAGATGTCTTCGATCGTCGTGCCGTTGCCGTTAACATTGGCCTTATCGCTGAAATTACAGACGATGAGATCGCCTGCGGTTTCGAGGCCTGCCGTCACGGGCGCTATCGCGAGACCGTAGGGGTTTTGATCGCCCGCTCCGGCGCCGGTACCGACGTCGACCGTCGATGCGATCGTCGTGATCGTCTTCAACGATCCGACACTGCCGGCAGGCGCAGCCGTCGGCGCGGGTGTCGGCGTGGCCACCGCATTGGGCGTTAGCCGTACCGCTTCGTTACTACATGCAACGACACTCGTGAACGCCGCGATCACGGCGAAAGAACGTAATACTCGCAAGACGATCTCCTGGCTGGATGAAGGTTGTCTGACCTTTGACGCACGAGCGGCGCGGTTGGATCACCGTCGCCGCCGCTACGAGAGCGCGCGTTACGCGATCGCCATCGCCTTACGATCGATATCGAATTCCGCTTCCGAGAGAGCCATCGTCGTCACGCCGCCGCTCGTGATCTCGTGCTCGTAGCCGATGATCTTCGGCAACACGTGATCGGCGTAATAACGCGCGGTGATGACCTTCGCGTCGTAGAACGCATCGCCCGACTTCTTCGAAGCGATGAGCGCCGCTCGCGCCATCTGCCAGCCGCCGGCCACGTAGCCCCACAGCATGAGGTAGGGGACCGCGCCTGCGAAGGTCTGCCGGAGATCCTTCATCGCGTTGCCGCCGAGCCACATCGACGACTTTTGCAGCGCCGCGACGGCTTTGCCGAGTTCGACGCCCGTCGCCTTGACGTGCTCGTTCTCCGATTCGCCACACTCTTTGACCGTGGCTTGCATTTGCATCATGATCTTGGTTGCGGTCTTGCCCATATCTTTGAGGAACTTACGGCCGAGCATGTCGTTGCCTTGGATGCCCGTCGTTCCTTCGTAGATCTGCGCGATGCGGACATCGCGATAGTACTGCGCGACACCCGTCTCTTCGATGTATCCCATGCCGCCGAAGACCTGGAGCGCTTCGGAGACGACTTGTGTCGCAACTTCCGTCGACCAACCCTTGACGATCGGCGTGAAAAACTCGACGATCGCGTTCGCTTCTTTTTTCTGCGCTTCGTCGGGATCGGCGTGTTCGTGATCGAGTGCCGCCGCGACGTAGAATGCGACCGCGCGCATCGCCTCGACTTGGCTCTTGCAGTTCATGAGCATGCGACGCACGTCGGGATGCTCGATAATGCGGACCGGCGTCCACTCCTTCGCGGCGATATCTTTGGACTGGACGCGTTCCTTCGCGTAATCGACCGCCGCTTGATACGCGCGGTCCGCGATCGCATACCCCTGAACTCCGACCGAGAAGCGTGCCGCATTCATCATGATGAACATGTATTTGAGGCCGAGGTTCTCTTCGCCGATGAGGAACGCGGTCGCGCCGCCTTCTTTTTCGCCATAATTCATCGTCGTCGTGGGCGACGCGTGGATGCCGAGCTTGTGCTCGATGCCGGCGCAATAAATGTCGTTGCGCTTGCCGAGCGTGCCGTCGTCGTTGACGAGAAACTTCGGAGTGATGAAGAGCGAGATGCCCTTCACGCCTTCCGGTGCCGTCGCCGTACGTGCGAGAGTGAGATGGATGATGTTCTCGGTATAGTCGTGCTCGCCGTAGGTGATATAGATCTTCTGGCCGGTGAGCTTGTACGACCCGTCGCCCTGCGGAACGGCCTTCGTGCGCACTTGCGCGAGGTCCGATCCGGCCTGCGGTTCGGTGAGATCCATCGTGCCGGTCCACTTGCCGGAAACGAGATTCGGAACGTACTTTTTCTTCTGCTCGTCCGTACCGACGAGCAGGATCGCTTCGATCGCGCCTTGGTTGAGCAGCGGCCCGAGCGAGAAGCCGAGATTCGCGGCGTTCCACATTTCGAGCGTCGCGGTCGACATGAGCCACGGGAGGCCCTGGCCGCCGTACTCCGTCGGCATCGGCAGACCGACCCAACCGGCGCCGGCAAACTGCTCGTAGGCAGCCTTAAAGCCCTTGGGCATCGTCACGTTGCCATCGGAAAACTTCGCGCCTTCGCGGTCGCCCACGGCGTTGAGCGGATCGAGAATATTGCTCGCAAAGTTTCCGGCTTCTTCGAGCACGGCATCGGAGATGTCCGCGAATTCTTCATATCCCGGGAGCTTCGAGATTGCGTCGAAATCGACGAGTTCGTTGATCAGGAACTGGAAGTCGCGAAGCGGGGCTTTATAGGCGGCCATAAGCGTGTCCATCCTCGTTCGGATTAAAGGTAGATTGCTGACATTCGCGTCCGGAAGGTTCATTCCTCGCCCGATGTACGCTCGGAAGGAGCGGAATGTTTTCGGGTGCTCTCAGGTGTCGCGCCGTGCCGCAAGCGTACTCTCAAGCCGTCGCGACAGCAACAGCATACCCACGCCGAGGCTTCATGACTCAAGCTCATTGAGTTCAGCTCGCGCGAGCGCACGATCACGAATGCGCCAAGCGACCTCAACGTCGTGCGATCGTTTCCGAGCGTTTCGCGACGAGCGATTCGGGGGCTATAAAGGCGCGACACCACCAAGGTGCGGATCTGCACGGTGGGAAGCGCGCTAGTCGAAGCCACCGATCGTCGTGCCGCCGTCCACGACGATGCCTTGGCCCGAGACGAACGCACCGGCCCGCGATGCGAGCATCACCGCGACGCCCGAGACGTCGTCGACGACCCCGAGGCGGCCGATGGGATACTGCTTCGTCACGAACGCTTCCATCTTCGGATCTTCGTACAGTGCCTTAGCAAAATCCGTCTTGATGACGCCCGGCGCGATCGCATTGACGCGGACGTTCTTCGGCCCCCATTCGACGGCGAGATTGCGCGCGAGTTGAAAATCGGCGGCTTTCGAAAGGCCATAGGCGCCCAAGAGCCGCGAGCCTTTGAGACCGGCGATGCTCGAAATGATGATGCACGCCCCGCCGCCGCGCACCGCGACGTGCGGAAGCGCCATGTTGCACAGCCACAGATTCGAGCGCACGTTGGAATTCATAATCTTGTCGTATTGGTCGTCGGTAATGTTCGCAAGCGGACCGAAATACGGATTGACCGCTGCATTGCAGACCACGATATCGATCCCGCCGTACGCCATGACGGTACCATCGACGAGTGCGGCGAGTTGCGATTTATCGGAAATGTTGCATGGGATCGCGATCGCGGTACCGCCTGTGGCGACGATCGCATCGCGCACTTCTTCGCAAACATCGGCCTTGCGGCTCGAGATGACGACCGACGCGCCACGACGCGCGAATTGTTCTGCGATCCCACGCCCGATACCGCGCGTGGAGCCCGTGATGACGGCGACTTTGCCCGTGAGATCGAAGAGATCGTCGCTCATCGCGCCGCGAACACGGCCTTGCGTTTTTGAAGAAATGCACCGACGCCTTCCATGAGGTCGCCGCCGAGTGCGGCTTCTTCTTGAATATCGGCTTCACGATCGAGCCATGCGGCAAACTGCGGCATGATCGCTTCGTTAAATGCGCGCTTCGTGAGCCCGGCCGCAATCGGCGAAACCTCGGCGAGCCGTCGCGCGAGCGCTGCGGTTTCCACGACGAGCGACGCCGCGGGGACGACGCGATTGACGAGCCCGAGACGATGCGCTTCGAGGGCGTCGATCCGGTCGCTGAGCATCGCGAGCTCGAGACCGCGTCCGAAACCCGCGAGCAATGGCAGCATAAAGCTCGCACCACCATCGGGGACGAGGCCGATCTTCGCAAAGCCGAGCGTGAGCTGCGAATCGTCGCCCGCGATGCGGAGATCGCACGCGAGCGCGATCGAAAGCCCGACGCCCGCGGCGATGCCGCCGAGCGATGCAACGATCGGTTTCTCGATCGTGCGGATCCTCATCACGAGCTTGTTGTACCCGTGGCGTAAATGCTCTGCGACCGAGACGCGAGATGCGCCGGGCGTTTGCATCTCGATGAACGCTTCGAGATCCTGACCCGACGAGAAGCCGCGACCCGCGCCGCAGATCGCAATCGCGCGCACGCTCGTATCGGCGGCCCCGCGTTCGAGTGCGGCCAAGAGCTGGATCGCCATGGCGTCGTTAAAGGCGTTGATCTTTTCGGGCCGATTCAATGTGAGGGTCAGGACGGCGCCTTCTTGCGCTGCGAGGACGACGGATTCGCTCATGCGCCGCCGCTTCGCGCACGGCGCGCGCAAATGCTTTTCGTAAGCCGGCCCACGTCCGCGCGTACGCGCCGTCCGTTATACTCCGTACTATGCAAACACCGATGACGCGCGCGAATTCGATCCTGGGACTCGCCGCCATTGCCGCAGCCGCCCTCGTAACGATCCGCCGCCCAGCCGCCGCAGCCGAGGCCGCAGCGCACACCTTCGAAATCGCCCTCAGCGACGACGCATGGCGCAAACGCTTGACGCCCGACCAGTTTACGATCTTGCGTCGCGCCGGGACCGAGGCGCCCGAATCGAGCCCGCTCTTACGCGAACATCGGCCGGGTACGTTCGCCTGCGCGGGCTGCGCGCTCGCACTCTTCGATGCTTCCACCAAATTCGAAAGCGGTACGGGCTGGCCGAGCTTCTTCCGCGCGTTACCGAAGGCCATCGAGACGACGACCGATCGGTCGCTCTTCGAAACGCGCACCGAAGTGCATTGCCGCCGTTGCGGCAGCCATATCGGCCACGTTTTCGACGACGGTCCAAAACCCACAGGTCTGCGCTATTGCATGAACGGTGCTGCGCTTTCGTTCCAGCCTAGCGGCAAGCGGAGCAGCGCCTAACTCGCTCAGGCGGTTTGGCAAGCGGCGCGTCGGGTACGCACCATGGTGATGCCCCCGACTTCAACCTTTGCGATGACCTTCGGCGCCGAGCTCATCCCCAACGGCGGCGTTCGTTTTCGGCTGTATGCGCCCAGCGCGACGAGCGTCGAACTCGCACTCGATGGTGCCGCACCCGAGCCGCTCCACCGCGACGACGACGGATTTTTCTTGCGCGTCGATTCGCGGGCGCGGGCGGGTTCGCGATATGCCTTCGTCGTCGATGGTTTGCGAGTCCCCGATCCCGCATCGCGGTTCAATCCCGAAGGGCCCCACGGACCGAGCGTCGTTATCGATCCGGGCGCCTTCCTGTGGCCGCAGGACGATTGGCGCGGCCGTCCATGGCACGAGCATGTCTTCTACGAGATTCATGTCGGAACGTTCACGCCCGAGGGCACGTACGCCGCGGCCGCCGCGAAATTGCCGCTCCTCGTCGAACTCGGCATCACCGCAATCGAACTCATGCCGCTCGCGCAGGCGCCGGGAGAACGCAACTGGGGCTACGACGGCGTCTTGCTCTACGCGCCCGCACATACATACGGAACGCCCGACGATCTCAAAGCGCTCGTCGCGCGCGCACACGCGCTCGGCATCGCGCTCTATCTCGATGTCGTTTACAATCATTTCGGTCCTGAAGGAAACTATCTCCACGCGTACGCGCGCGAATTCTACTCCGACCGCCACGACACGCCGTGGGGCGCCGCGATCGACGTCCTGGGAAACGCGCACGTGCGCTTGTTTTTCATCCAAAACGCGCTCTATTGGCTCGAAGAATTTCGCTTCGACGGTCTGCGCATCGCGACCCGTTCACCTCGTTCTCGAAAACGACGACAACGAAAGCGCGCTCCTGGAAGCGGGGTTCCGCGCGCAGTGGAACGACGACGCGCATCACGCGGCACACGTTGCGGTCACGGCGGAACGCGACGGCTACTACGCCGATTATGCCGAAGCGACGACCGCCCTCCTGGGACGTACGCTCACCAAAGGCTTCGGCTATCAGGGCGAGCCCTCGGGCATGCGCGGCGGTAAACTCCGCGGTGATCCGAGCGATCATCTCGCGCACACATCGTTCGTGAACTTTCTGCAGAACCACGATCAGATCGGCAACCGACCCTTCGGCGAACGCATCACCGCACTCGCGCCCGATTACGCGGTGCGCGCCGTCGTCGCCGCGCTGCTGCTCGCGCCACCCGTGCCGCTGCTCTTCATGGGCGAGGAATGGGGCGCGAGCACGCCGTTTCTCTTCTTCTGCGATTTCGAACCCGATCTCGCACGCGCGGTGACGGCCGGTCGCCGCGGCGAGTTCGGCACGTTCGCCGCGTTTGCCGATGTCGCGACGCACGAACGCATTCCCGATCCGAATGCTCCCGAGACTTTCGCGCGCAGCACTTTGCGTTGGGACGAACGCGCGACGTCACCGCACGACGCATGGCTTGCGTACTATCGCAATCTCTTACGCATTCGTGCGCTCGAGATCGCGCCGCGGAGCGCGCTTGCGTGCGGCATCGACGCCGACTACGCCGGAATCGGAGAATGTGGTTTGCGTGCGCGCTGGCGTCTCGACGACGGCTGCATGCTCGGACTCGAAACCAATCTCGGTGAGACCGCGCAGGCCGGCTTTTCCGCCAATCCCAAAGGCTACATCGTTTTCTCGACGCACGATCCCACGTTTACCAACGGCATCGCGCCGCCGTGGAGCGTGCGGTGGACGATCGATTGATCTCGCACGTTCCACTCTCCACGTATCGGTTGCAGTTCGCGCCGACGTTTCGCTTCGATGACGCGAGGGCGATCGTGCCCTATCTCGCCGAACTCGGCATCGGACACATCTACGCCTCTCCGTACCTACGAGCGCGCCCCGGAAGCACGCACGGCTACGACGTCGTCGATCCCAATCGCTTCAATCATGAGATCGGTACGCTTGGCGACCACGCCGCCATGATCGATGCCGCGCAGGCCGCTGGAATCGGGCATCTCATGGACTTCGTGCCAAACCATATGGGCATCGGCGGCGGAGAGAATCCGTGGTGGCAGGACGTCCTCGAGAACGGCGAAGCATCGCCATACGCGAAATACTTCGATATCGATTGGGCCCCGCTGCGCAGTGAGATGCGCGGCAAAGTGCTCGTGCCGTTCCTCGGCGACTATTACGGCCGCGTTCTCGAACGCGGCGAACTCATACCGACGTTCGACGCGCATAGCGGCAGCTTTGCAGTCGCCTATTTCGAGAGTCGTTTTCCGCTTTCGTCCTCATCGTATGCGGGCGTACTCGCAATCGCCGTCGATTGCGCGACCGGTGATGCGTGGTCGCTTCGCGCACTCGCGGCGGAGTTCGCTTCTGCGTCGCTCGATCGCGCGCGCGAACTCAAAAGCGAACTCGCGATCGTCGCACGCGATCCCGCCGTCTCCGCCGCGATCGAAGCGGCACTCGAGACCTTTACCATCGGTAACGATGCGGCCGCGATCGACCGGCTCGACACGCTCTTGTCGCAGCAGAACTTTCGCCTCGCGTACTGGCGCGTCTCGGCCGATGAGATCAACTATCGTCGCTTTTTCGATATCAACGATCTCGCGGGATTACGCGTGGAAGACGCCGAGGTCTTGGGGCAGACGCATCGTCTCGTCTTCGATTTAATCGCAGCGGGACGCGTCCAGGGCTTGCGGATCGATCACGTCGATGGCCTCTTCAATCCCGGGGGGTACTGTACGTTTCTGGCCGATCGTGCGGAAGCGCTCGGGCAACCACAATATCTCGTCGTCGAGAAGATTCTCGCGCGTTTCGAAACGCTTCGATGCGATTGGCCGATTGCGGGAACGACCGGCTACGATTTCATGAACGTCGTCAACGGGCTCTTCGTCGATTCCGCGGGCGAACTCGCCTTCGATCGCATCTATCGTCAGTTCGCGGGCATCGCGACCAACTTCGATCAATTCGCCTATCGCGCGAAAAAAGACATCATGCGATCCTCGCTCGCAAGCGAACTCGAAGTGCTCGCGACGATGCTCGATCGCATCGCCGGGATGGATCGACGATCGAACGACTATACGTACAACGTGTTGCGCGACGCGCTCACCGAAGTGCTCGCCTCGTTCCCTGTCTATCGCACGTATGTGACCGATGAAAACATCGAACCCGAAGACACGCGTTTCATCGCCCTCGCGATCGAAGCCGCGCGCAAGCGCAGCGAACTCGGTGACGATCGCGTCTTCGATTTCCTAGCACACGTACTTTCCGCCGAAACCTCCGAGCAATCCGAGAATTACGATCGGCGCGAAGTCTTGCGTTTCGCGATGAAGTTCCAGCAATACTCGAGTCCGGTGATGGCCAAAGCCGTCGAAGATACCGCCTTCTATCGCTACGTTCGTCTTGCGTCGCTCAATGAGGTCGGCGGCGATCCACGGCATTTCGGCACGAGCGTCGCAACGTTTCACGCAACCAACGCCGAACGCGCCGCAAACCACCCCCACGCCATGCTCGCAACGGCAACGCACGATCACAAGCGTGGCGAAGATACGCGTACGCGCATCGACGCGCTCTCCGAAGTGCCGGAGCTATGGGAACGGACGCTCGATCGTTGGTCGCGCCTCAATGCGCCGTGCAAGGGTACCGCCGACGCCGCGCCCGCACCGACGGAAAACGACGAGTACCATATCTATCAAACCCTCGTCGGCACGTGGCCGATGGCATGGCTCGATACAACGCCGGAGGCGATCGACGAGGCCGCACTTCGCGCGTACGTCGAACGCATCGAGGCGTACTTCCTCAAAGCGCTACGCGAAGCGAAATTTCGCACGAGTTGGACGAATCCCAATCTCGCATATGAAGCGGCGACGCTCGGTTTCATCCGTGCGATCCTGCAACCGCGCCGCGGCAACACCTTCGTTCTCGAGCTCCAAACGCTCGCAGCCGACCTCGCACCGATCGGTGCGATCTCGAGCCTCGCGCAAGTCGCCCTCAAACTCACATCACCCGGCATTCCCGATATTTACCAAGGCTGCGAACTGTGGGATTTTTCACTCGTCGATCCCGATAATCGCCGTGCCGTCGATTACGTCGAGCGTACGGGCATCGTTACCGCGATGCACGCGCGCGTCGAGGCGGGCGAGAGCGCCGATCTCTGCGACGAATTGCTCGCGACGTGGCGCGACGGCCGCATCAAAGCCTACGTGACGTGGCGACTCTTGCACTTGCGCCGCGAACGCGCGGCGACGTACCTCGGCTCGTCGTACCGACCGCTCGCGACGACGGGCACATTGGCCGATCACATCGTAGCGTTCGCGCGCGATGAGATCGTGACGATCGTGCCGCGCTTGCTACGGCGCTTACTCGAAAGCGATCGCAGCGATCTGCGCGTAGACTGCGACGACGTCGCGATTCGACTCGAACTCGACGCAGCCGAACGTTATCGCGACCGTTTCACCGGCGCCGTTTTGGTTACCGATCGCGATGACGCGGGCCCATTCCTCACCTCGAAAGCTGCGCTCACGCCGTTTCCGATCGCCGTGCTCGAACCGATCTAAGCGAGCGCGATCGCAGCGTCGAGTGCGGCGCACATCGATCCCGCATCGGCGCGCGCCGTGCCCGCGATATCGAATGCCGTCCCGTGATCGACGCTCGTGCGCACGTACGGTAGGCCGACGGTAATATTGACACCGTTTTCGAGCCCGAGGACTTTGATCGGACCGTGGCCCTGATCGTGATACATCGCGACGACGACGTCGAAGTCGCCGCGCCGTGCGCGGAAGAAGAGCGTATCGGCGGGTAGCGGCCCGTCGACGTCGATCCCGGCGGCGCGCGCGCGCTCGAGTGCCGGCACGATCTGGCGCTCCTCTTCGCCATAGCCGAAGAGTCCGTTCTCACCCGCATGCGGATTGATGCCGCAGACGCCGATGCGCGGCCGAGCGATACGCGCGCGAACGAGCGTTTCGTGCGCGAGCCGTACGACGGTGAAGACGCGTTCGGGCGTGATGCGCGCGATCGCGTCGATGATGCCGACGTGCGTCGTAACGTGGATGACGCGTAAGCCGGGCGCCGTGAGCATCATCGCGTAGTCCTGCGTGCCGGAGAGCGTCGCGAGGATCTCGGTGTGGCCCGGAAAGAGATGTCCACCCGCGTGAAGCGCCGCTTTGTTGAGCGGTGCGGTGCAGATCGCGTCGATATCGCCGTGCAGCGCGAGTTCGTTCGCGCGTTCGAGGTAACGGTATGCTGCATCGCCCGCCTTCGCAGAGAGCGCGCCGAACGGGATCTCGTCTTCCCCGAGCAACGCGAGATCGATGACGTCGATCGAACGCTCTTCGGGAGTCCACGTCGTAAGATCGTCGACGATACGCACGCTCAGCGACGAGCGCACGATGGCGCTCGCGCGCCGCATCACGCTCGCGTCGCCGATGACGATCGGGCGACAGCGCGCGTGATAACTCCCATCGGCGAGCGTCTTTGCGATCACCTCGGCGCCGATGCCCGCGGCATCGCCCATCGTCAGCGCAATCGTCGGAAGCCTCATGCGATCGTTCGTTCGCGAATGGATGCGAGCACCTCTCGATAGGCATGCGGCGTACCGAAGCCGCCGGATTTCGTCACGATCCAAAGCGGCGCGCCGATCGCGCGCGATCGCGGCGTGCCCGCGGCGACTTCGTCGTGCAGTTCGAGACCGACGATGCCGACGCCGTCGCAAAACGTGCGCGCGATGGCACCGCCGCTGAGCACGACCGTGAGGCCCGTTCGGTCGCGCAACAGAGGCGCGGTCGCGGTGATGAACGCCGTACGCACGAGGCGTTCGTCGCTTTGCGTTTCGCCGCCGATCGCGACGAGCGCGACGTCGCTCGCATCGAGCGCGATCGACGCACGCGCGATCGACGCGCGCACGCCGGGCTCGGCGCGGACGAGCGCGCCCGCATCGAGCGTTTCGACCATCGCGCATCGCCCGAAATCGGCGATCTGTTCCCGCGTCGTTGCGGTGCGACTGCCGATAAGGAAGAGCACGCGTGCGGCATCCGTCTCACCGGGCGTGCGAAGCGCGGGCGTCGCGTCGACGAGCGCGACGCCCGCGAGCACTTCTATGATGCCGGCCGATCCGACCCACACGACGTCGTCGCCCGCGCGTGCCGCTCGTACCAGCGCGCGCAGATCCGCATCGCTCTCCGCATCCGCAAGCGCGATACGGACACCGTTCGTGCCGAGCGTCGCGAGCGTCGCTGCGAGGGCCGCACCGCCCGCACGTAGGGTCGCGAGTCCGATCGTAACAAACGGTATGTCTGCGAACAATTCGGGCAGTGACGCGCCCTCGCTCCGTCGCCCGCGCTCGTGGAGGCACCCGTCGCGGATCGTCCGGCCTTGCGCGGGAAAACTCGGTGCGACGATCGCGACTGCACCCGGGCGAGCGGTGAGGATCGCGCACGTTTCGCTCGCGACGTTTCCGCGAAGCGTCGAATCGATTTTCTTCACGATCTCCGAGGTCGTGTGCGGGCGGAGCCGCTCGAGCAATGCCGTCGTACGTTGCGTCGCGCATTGCGGCGTTCGTTCGCGCGAATCGAGATCGATCGCGAGAACGTCGACGTCCCGGGCGCACTCGGCGACCGCGATGTCGCGCGCATCGAGCCACACCCGTGCGCGCATGCCGCGTTTTACGAAAGCGAGCGCGGCATCGCACGCGCCCGTGAGATCGTCTGCGATGATGTAACGCACCACCTACGAGGCGGCTTCGAGACCCATCAACGTCCGGACGCGCGCGCGATCGCTTGCGAGTTCTTTCGCATCGCCGGAATAGACGATCCGACCGCTATCGAGGACGTACGCGCGATCCGCCACTTTTAGCGCGAGCAACGCGTTTTGCTCGACGAGGAGAATCGAGGTGCCGCGTGCACGCAGGGTCGCGAGCATCGCGTAGACATCCTCGACGATGAGCGGCGCGAGACCCTGCGACGGCTCGTCGACGAGAAGTAAGCGTGGATTCGCGACGAGCGCGCGGCCGATCGCGAGCATCTCTTGCTCGCCGCCCGAGAGTCGTCCGGCTTTGCGCGACCGCAATTCGGCGAGCTTTGGCAACGCTTCGAGCACGCGGGCGATCGTCCAGTCGCCCGTGCGGCCGTTCTCCGCGAGCTGCAGGTTCTCGAGCGTCGTTAACTCCTTGAACATTCGCCGGCCTTCGGGCACGTAGCCGACGCCGAGGCGCGCGACTTTATACGCCGGCCATCCTGCGATCTCGCGACCTTCGTAGGCGATCGAACCCGAGAGCGGCGGCGTGAGCCCGAGGATACTGCGAATCGTCGTCGTCTTGCCCGCGCCGTTGAGACCGAGCAGCGCCACGAGTTCGCCTTCGCCGACGGTGAGCGAGACGTCGCGCAAGATCGCGATCTTGCCGTAGTTCGTATGCAATCCGGCAATGCGGAGCAACGGCTCAGACATGCTCGACGACCTCGCGTCCGAGATAGGCATCGCGCACCGCTTCGTTTGAGGAGATCTCGTCCGGCGTGCCCTCGGCGAGCAGTCGCCCGCGATCCATGACCGTGATGCGATCGGCGAGTGAGAGCACGACGCGCATATTGTGTTCGACGAAGAGAACCGTGAGCCCGAGGCGTTCGCGCAGATCGCGAATGACGCCGACGATGCGCTCCGTCTCGGCTTCCGCGAGGCCCGCCATCGGTTCGTCGAGCAAGACGATCTTCGGGCTCGTCGAGAGACTCATCGCGATTTCGCAGAGTCGTTGCGAACCGTGCGAGAGCTCGGCGACGAGCCGCGAGCGCGAACTCGCGAGGTTGACGAAGCCGAGTAGTTCGTCGATCCGCGCTTCCACCGCTTGCGTTTCCGCCCGCGTTCCACCACGCAAACGAAACGCCTGACCGGCCTGGCTCCAAATGCCGAGTTGGAGATTTTCGTGCACGGTGAGTTCGGGAAAGATACTCGGCGTCTGGAACGTGCGGCCCATGCCCGCTGCGACGCGCTGCCAATTGGGCATCCGCGTGATCTCGCGCCCTTCGAAACGAACGTTGCCGCTATCGGGAAAATAGAAGCCCGAGAGCGTATTAAAAAACGTCGTCTTTCCGGCGCCGTTTGGCCCGATGACGGCATGGATCGAATGTTCGTGGACGCTTGCCGAGACGTCGTCGACGGCGACGACACCGCCGAAACGCTTGCCGATGTTTTTCGCTTCGAGTAAGACCTCGGACATCTACGTCGTTCCTCGCGAGAGAGGTGCGGGCGCTTCGGGCGTTTCGGATGCGGAGCTCCGGGCGAGCGCGCGCCGGTCGCGTAACGCTGCGATCGAACCGAGAATGCCTTTGGGGAATCCGAGCACGCACGCGATGAAGAGTGCGCCGAGAAAGATCTGCCACAGCGGCGTGATCGTCGAGATGATGTCCTTGCCGATGACGAAGATCGTCGCACCGACGAGCGGGCCCCAGATCATCCCCGCACCGCCGAGGATCATGATGAGCACGAAATCCCCCGATTGATGCCAATCGAGTGTGAGCGGATATGCGAAGTTGATGAGCAGCGCGAACATCGCACCGCCGAGCCCCGCGATCGTCGATGAGATCAGCAAGGCGACGAAGATGAAACGGTCGGTATTGATGCCGAGATAGCGCACGCGCACTTCGTTCTGTCGGATCGCCACGAGCGTGCGCCCGAACGGCGAGACCGCGACGACGGAAAAAAGCGCGACGATACCGAGGTAGATCGCGAGCGCGACGTAGTAGAACGACATCTCGTTGAGGCTGAAATGCGCGCTCGGGAAGCCGACGTACGGCCGCGCGAAATTCATGCCGTCCTCGCCACCCGTCACGTTCGTGAAGCGATAGGCGACGAAGTAGAAGACTTGGCCGAAGGCGATCGCGAGCAACCCGAAATAGATGCCGCGTCGCCGCAACAGGAACGGCCCGAGGATCAGGCCGCCGACGAGCCCGGCCAACGTTCCGACGAGCACGGCCTCGATAAAGTGCACGTGCGCGTATTTGATCGATAGTGCGGCACCGTACGAACCGAGTCCGAAAAACGCCGCGTTGCCGAACGCGGGTAGGCCCGTATAACCGAGCAAGAGATTGACGCTCATCGCCGCGATCGCGAAGAGCAAGACTTCGCTCACGATCGAGACGTCGAGATGTACGAGCGGTAAGACGAGCGGCGCGAGCGCGAGCAGGCCACCGATCACGAGCGCCGTGCGAAGTGCGGGCGTCATCCGAAGATGCCTTCTTCGCCGAAAAGTCCGCGCGGCCGGATCAGCAGGACGATCGCCATGAGCACGTACATCGAAACTTCGCTCGCTGCGGGAATGAAGAGCGTCGTCAGCGAGATCGCGAAGCCGATCAAAAGGCCACCCGCGATGCTCCCGAAGAGACTGCCCATCCCGCCGATGATGACGGTGACGAAGGCCGGCATGAGCAGCGCGTTTCCGCTCGTCGGGCTCAAGCCCGCCGCGAGAACGCCCGCGATGCCCGCGAGAAAGATGCCGAGGCCAAAATTAACCATGTAAAGTACTTGCGTGTTGGTCCCGAGTGCGGCGATCATCTCCGTATCTTGCACCGCGGCGCGCAGGCGTAAGCCGAAACGCGTGCGCGTGAGGAAGAGCGCGAGCGCTACGATCGCGACGACGAGCGCCGCTGCAATGAAGAGCCGATATGCGGGAAACGACATGAAGCCGAGTTGCACCGTCCCGCTCAGACTCGCCGGCGGCGAGAGCGGGACGCCGTTCGCGCCCCAGATGAGATGGAAAACTTCCTCGGCTACGAGCGAGAGTCCGAACGTCAGGAGAAGACTGTAGAACGGCTCTCGCTTGTAGAGCGGCCGGATCAAGGTTCGTTCGACGACGATGCCGACGATGACCGTGAGCAACGGTGCGACGAGTAAGGCGAACCAAAACGACGTACCGCGCGAGATCATCGCGAAGGCGAGGTAGCCGGCGAGCGTCATGAAGCTTCCGTGCGCCATATTGATGGTACCGGTGAGATTCATGATCAGCGAAAGCCCGATCGCGACGATTGCGTAAAACGCGCCGAGAACGAGCCCGTTGAAGAGTTCCGGGCCGAGGTGTTCGAGCATACTTTAGGGGTAGCTCAGCGTGCAGATCTTCGCTTTGTCCGCGATGCTCTGCTCGATCGTGTCGGCCTCGTGGACGTCCGTAATATTGAAGAGATCGTCCTTATCGCCGTTCGCGCCTTCGCGCCGCACTTCGCCGAACCACATCGGCCACATGAGCTGATGGTCTTCCTTGCGGAAATAGGCGGTGCCCTCGAAGATCGAACCGAACTTCGCGCCTTCGAGCGCACGCGCGACCTTCGCCGAGTCCGTGCTCTTGGCGTCGTTCATCGCCGCGACGAGACGATCCATCGTGATGTAGCCGAACGCGCTTCGCGCGCTTGGAGCGGTGTTGTGGAGTTTGGTGTAGTCGCGTACGAACGCATGCGCGGCCTTACTCTTGCCCAGAACCTTGTCGCTCTTGTAGTACCATTCGATGCCGAAGTAGCCGACGCGCGCTTCTTTCGGTAGCGATTGCACGGCTTCGAGTTCGGCTTGCGGTCCGCCGATGCCGATTTTCTTATGCAGCCCGAACGAGTCGATCTGCTTCATGCAATTGACGAAATCCGCGCCTTGAACGAGAACGAGGAGCACGTCGGGATTACCGGCGAGCGCCTTGGTGAGATACGGGCTAAAATCGGTCGTGCCGAGCGGCGTGAGATCGCTGCCGGTGATGGTGCCGCCGATACGTGCCAAAACGTCTTTATACGCCGTTTCGAGCGAATGGCCGAACGCATAGTCAGGCGTGATGAGGTGGAATTTCTTGCCGAACTTTTTGGCGAGCGAGTAGCCTGTGGCGTGAGCCTCCATCCACGTGCTATGGCACGTGCGGAACGTATTCCACTTGCAATCTTTGCCCGTAACGTCGTCGGTATGTCCGCCGGAATCGATGAAGAGCATGCCCGCAGCGTTGGCCGCACCGCTCACCGAGAGCGAAACGGCGCTACTGACCGTGCCCGCGAGGGCGACGACTTTGTCTTGGTTCATCAGCTTGCGAGCCTTCTGCGCGCCGATGCCGGGATCGTTACCGTCGTCTTCCTTCACGAGTTCGAGCTTGCGACCCATCACGCCGCCGCGGGCATTCCACATGTCGGCGGCCATCTGAAATCCGCGAAGTTCGCTCTCTCCGTTTGCCGCGTAGACGCCCGTGGCAGGTTCCAGGAGACCGATCTTGATCGCATCGGCCGCCTCGCCCATGCGAGGAATGAAGGCGGGGATGCCGATTGCGGCCCCCGCAATGGCCGCGCTTGAAGCGCGAACGAACGATCCGCGCGATAGACGAGATGACGACACGCTCGTGTCTCCTTTGAAGAAGCGCGAATCCGACGAAAGTATCGGATGCGACGCTGGCGCTTCTTTCACGAAGGAGGGAAACATCTTTCCTGGCAATGGCGTTTCGTGTCAAAACTTTGCACGAAACGCCATCGAGCGCGCGATGCTTAGTGCGCGGCTACCCCGTTGAACTGTTCTTCTTCGGTCGAGCCATGCAATGCGGTCGTCGAAGACTTGCCTTCGCTCACGACTTGCGCGATCTCGTCGAAGTAACCCGTACCGACTTCGCGCTGATGGCGCATCGCGGTGTACCCATCTTTTTCTGCGGCGAATTCGTCCTGCTGCAGTTCCGAGTACGCCGCCATGCCGCGCGACTTATACTCTTTGGCGAGTTGGAAGAACGAATGGTTGAGCGCGTGAAAACCGGCGAGCGTGATGAATTGGAATTTATAGCCCATCGCGGCGAGCTGTTGTTGAAACGTCTCGATATCGCTCTGTGAGAGTTTGAGCTTCCAGTTGAACGACGGCGAGCAATTGTAGGCAAGCCATTTGCCTGGGAATTTCGCGTGAACTTCGGCGGCGAAACGGCGCGCTTCTTCAATGTTCGGCTCGCTCGTCTCACACCAGATGAGATCGGCGTAGGGCGCATAGGCGATTCCGCGTGCGATCGCCGCATCGATGCCGCCGTTGAGACGGAAAAAGCCCTCTTCCGTGCGCTCGCCGTAGATGAACGGACGATCGACTTCGTCGACGTCGCTCGTGATGAGTTGCGCGCCGTTGGCATCGGTGCGTGCGACGATGAGCGTCGGGACGCCCATGAGATCGGCTGCGAGACGGGCGGCGACGAGATTGCGCACGGCGGTCTTCGTGGGAATCAGGACTTTGCCACCCATGTGGCCGCACTTTTTCTCACTCGCCAGTTGATCCTCGAGATGGATTCCGGCGGCGCCGGCTTCCACGAAGGCCTTCACGATTTCGTGCACGTTGAGCGCGCCGCCGAATCCGGCTTCCGCGTCTGCGACGATCGGCAAAAAGTAGTTGAGGTTTTCTTTGCCTTCGCTCTGCTGGATCTGGTCCGCGCGCTGGAACGCGTTATTGATGCGCTTCACGAGTTGCGGAGCGCTATTTGCCGGATAGAGACTTTGATCGGGATAGGTCTGCGACGCGCCGTTTGCGTCGGCGGCAACTTGCCAGCCCGAGAGATAGATGGCGTTGAGCCCGGCTTTGGCGGCCTGGACGGCCTGGCCACCGGTCATCGTTCCGAGCGCCGCAACATAGGGCTCGTTGGAAAGATGTTTCCACAGAAATTCCGCGCCGCGACGTGCGAGCGTGTACTCGATTTGAACCGAACCACGAAGGCGAACGACGTCGGCTCCGCTATAGGGGCGCTGGATTCCGGCCCACCGTGTGTCGGACTCCCACATCAATTCGAGTTGCTTTGCATCGCTGAAGTCTGGCACGTCAAATCCCTTTCGAAAATCGGGTGGAGAGTTTTTCTAAATTGGCTGACCGACCCACAACCGATGGCGGGTGGCGTTATGCACCTATTCCCGTATTTCCCGTCGAAAATCGTCGCTCGATTTCCGAAAGACGAAAAACGGGTTACGGCGTCGTTGCGGGCAGCAGTAAGCTTTCGTACTGCTTGCGCAGATCGCGCTTGAGGAATTTGCCCACCCCCGTGCGCGGAATTGCCTCTACAAAGATGACGCGGTCGGGAACCATCCACTTCGCGATACGTTCTGCAAGCCACGCCTGCACGGCAGATTCCTCAACCGCTTGACCGTCGCGCAAGGCGATGACCGCGACCGGACGTTCGACCCACTTCTCGTGTGGCAACCCGATGACGGCTGCTTCGCGAATCGCGGGGTGGCCCATGAGCATGTTCTCGAGGTCGACGCTCGAGATCCACTCACCACCGGATTTGACGAGATCCTTCGAACGATCGACGATCTGCATGTAGCCGAACTCGTCGACCGTGCAGACGTCGCCCGTATGAAAATAGCCGTCGGCGAAGCACGGTAGATCGCTTCCGACGCGATAATACGACGCGGTCACGGCCGCGCCGCGTACCCATAGGTCGCCTGGCGTCTTGCCGTCGTGCGGCACTTCGTTCCCCGCTTCATCGAGCAGCTTCCACGCGACGAGCGCGGTAAATCGACCCTGCGTGAGAAGTTTCCGGCGCTGCTCGTCCGGCGTTGCATCGCTGAGCGACGACGTCAGGCGTGACGTCGTGCCGATCGGCGACATCTCCGTCATACCCCAGGCGTGAATCGTCTGGATGCCACGACGCTTGAGATCGTCGAAAAGCGAAGGCGGACACGCCGAGCCGCCGATCACGAGATTTTTCAGCGACGGCAGATACCCATCGCGCTTTTCGAGTTCATCGCGTACCGCGAGCCACACCGTCGGCACGCCGAGCGACATCGTGACCCGCTCCGCATCGACGAGTTCGATAATGCTCGCCGGGTCGAGCTTCGGTCCCGGCATCACGAGCTTCGCGCCGATCATCGGTGCCAGATATGGCGTGCCCCACGCGTTGACGTGGAACATCGGCACGACCGGCATGACCGTATCGGCTTGTCCGATGCCGAGCGCGTCGACCGTGCCTGCAGCGAAGGCATGGAGCACGGTCGAGCGATGCGTGAAGGCGACGCCTTTGGGATCGCCCGTCGTCGCCGAGGTGTAGCACAGAATCGCGGCGCTGCGTTCGTCGATCTGCGGCCAATCGAAGGTCGTCGGTTTTCCGGCGAGGAGCGTTTCGTAATCGTACGCGTCTGGGAGTTCGGTGCTCCTCGCGCCCATCGTCACGAACGGAATCGAGAAATCGGGTCGCGTCGCCATCGCTTTCGCGACGGCCGGCGCAACGGAGGTGTCGACGAATGCGAGGGTGTCCCCCGCATGCTCGAAAACCCAGGCGACTTGTTCGGGAAAAAGCCGGATATTCGTCGTGTGCAAGACCGCACCGATCATCGGCACGGCGTAATACAATTCGAGATGACGGTGATTGTTCCAAGCGAAGCTCGCAACGCGATCGCCCGGCTTCACGCCGAGTTCGACGAGCGCGTGCGCGAGTTGCGCGACGCGCTTGCCGAAATCGCCGTACGTATACCGAAAGATCGACCCGTCGTCGTTGCGCGAGACGACTTCGCGCTCCGCATTGTTGCGCAAGATGTGCTCGAAGATCATCCCGATCGTGAGATCGACATCCATCATCGTCCCGGGCATCGCAAATGCGAGTTTCGCGTCCATCGTCTTCATTGATTGGCCTTTCGTTCGTTCGGTGCGAGTCGTTCGGCGTTAGAGCAATTTCCCATCATCGTCGGTGCCCAAGAGAATCGGGCGCAGGAGCGGAATCGGCGGATCGCCGTGGGCGAGAAGCGCGTCATGGAAGCGTTGCAACGTGAACTCAGACCCCAGTTTCTTCTGCATGTCGGCGCGCAGTTTGAGTATCTCGAGTTTCCCGAGCGTGTAGTAGCCGTAGGTCGCATCTTGCGTGCCGCGCAACGCTTCGACGCGTGCGGGGCCCGGCGCCATGAAAGCGTTTTCAACGAAGAACTTCGTCGCTTCGTCGACCGTCATGCCCGCCGTATGTTCTTTCACGCCGACGATGTACCGGCATTCGCGCACGAGCGCGCCGCCGAGTTGCGCGAGGCGCACGTGCGGATCGCCCTTGCCCCAGCCTTCGTCGACGATCATCTGCTCGTCGTAGTGCGCCCAACCTTCAGCAAATGACGACGAACTTAAGATCTGTCGCGTGAGGCTGAGCGGCAGATGCTTATCGATCGTGAAGTTGACGTAGTGCCCGGGATAGACTTCGTGTGCGGAGACGATCGGGCGGTTGTAATCGTTTAAGAAGCCGAGGAACTCATTCTGCTTCGCGATCGGTGATTTGAGATCGACCGGCGTCACGTTGTAAAACGCACGTGTCGCGGTTTTCTCCAGAACGCCCGGTGCGTCCATCGACGCGAAAGTCGTCTGACGTTGGAAGACGGGCGTCTCGATCACCTTGATGTCGGCGTCACTCGGTAACGTCAGGAGTTTCTTCGCGATCACGAATTCGCGAAGCGCGATCAGATCGTGTTGCGCGGCCGGGATGAGCGTCGCGGCGGACGGATGCACTTTTTTGAGCGATTCGAACGCTACGGCGGGCGTAGCATCCGGGCTCACGAGCTTCGCCGTCGCGATGAATCGGGCGTGCGTGTCGGCCAGAGCATCTTCACCGACGCGAAGATACGCCGCGACCGGCATGTCGAGGCCTTCTTCGTATTTAAGCCGCAACGCGTACGCTCGTTCGCCGATCGCGAACGTCCCCGACGGATGCGCGACCGGGTGTGCGGCGAGCCACGTCGCGTAGCCGGCGATCGCATCGTGGGCGATGGTGTCGGCTGCGAGTAACTCCGCGCTCAGCTTGCGATCTGCGATCGGACCGAGCGCCTCCGGGACCGTCGTCGTAAAGAAATTTTCGCTCCCGCGCGCGTCGCGTTCGGCGAGCATCGCCGTCGTCGCGTCGACCGTCGTGAGATTCGCTTCAGCTTGGGCGATGAGGCGCGGGATCGCACGTTCGCGAGCGATCGCATAACGCGCGCGCGTCGCGACGGGCGCATACGGTCGCTCGACGATCGCATAGACGCCGCCGCTTGCGATATTTACGTACGCGTCGGGGTTATGTTGCCATTGCGCGAGATCGCCGTTGAGCAAGAGATCGTCATGCAAGCTATTGGCGAGCATTTTCGCATCGATCGCGACTTCGGGTGAGAGCGTATTGGGTCCGAGCGCTTCGATCTTCGCGAGATACGACCGATCGCGCTCGAGTTGCGCTGCATAATCCGCCGCCGCGTAGGAGCCGAGTTCCGCATCGTAGGTGTGGATGCCGACACCCGTCGCGTTTACGGGATTCGCCGCGAAATTAGCGGCAAAATACGCTTTTGCAAGCGCGGCGAAGGCCACGTCATTTGCGCCCGACGCCGGAACGTCGGCGACGCTCGGAAGCATCGTTGCGAGCAACAGCGCTGCGGCGCCGAGTGAGGTCGTTCGTTTAAACATCGTCGCTTTCGTGAAGGTGGAAATGTGCGCCGGCGGCTCGTCGATCGAGCCGACGCGGCCGAGGAAATGCTCGTCTCCGGCGCCTGCCGGGAAGCGAACGCAGAAGCCTCGCTCGAGATGCAAGCCCGCGCCTGTTAGGCCCGCGCCTCGAGTACCACGAGAAGTTTGCCACCGAATGAGCCTTCGCCCGCCGTCGCGTATTGGGCGACGATGGAATCTGCATCCCGGGCCCCCTGGCGCGTCGTCGACTCGGCGATCGTGATCGAGTCGCCCTACTTCAAATTGCGTTGCGATCAGATCGAACTTCCCGATGGTACGCGTGTCGGCGACTACTACGTTCGCGAATCGCGCGGCTTCAGCGTGGTCTTCGCCGTGACGCCCGACGAACGGGTCGTCCTCGTGCGGCAATACAAGCACGGCATCGGCGACGTCGTCCTCGAGTTACCCGCGGGCGGCATCGACGAAGGCGAAGATTCAAAAACCTGCGCGATGCGCGAACTCGCCGAAGAAACCGCATACGAAAGCGCTCCGGAAAACCTCGAACTCTTGCGCAGCTTCATCTTGGAACCGACGAGCTCCACATCGCGCTACCATCTCTATCTCGCGCGCGACGTTCGACCGACCGCAAAGCAGAAATTCGATCCGCTCGAAGATATCCAAGTCGAACTCGCGACGTTTCCGCAGCTCCGGCAGTACGTTCGTGACGGCACGATCGACGTTGGGTCGCAGGCAGCTGCCATCTACTTCGCACTCGACGTGCTCGGCAAGCTCTCGTAGCCGGTTAGCGATCGGCGCGCAGATGCTTTTTGCGAAAGCGCGAATTCGGTCGTGCGAACACGGCGGAAGGCGTGCGTAGCGTCGTCCGTAGCTTCGCGAGCGAACCGAATGGAAAGACGCGGTCGATCGTCGCGACGACCACGTGCGCATCACGTCGGCACACCGACCAGAGACCGATCGCATTCGCGAAATCATCGGAGAGCAGATCGAGACCGGGCGAATACGGCGTGAGCGCGGGCACGACGACGAGCGCGTCACTCGCGACGAAGGCGGGCGCGTTCGCGCCGCCGCCCATGTGCAGACTCGGATGGAGATGGCCGATAATCGTGGGCCGTCCGAGGACGGCCGGACGATCGCCATGGACGAGCAGCCAGCCGTCGCGTTCGCACGCTTCGACCGTCGCGCCGAGCACCGCGAACGCGCGCGACCGCCCCTCGTGATTTCCCGCAACGAGCGTCACGGTCGTGCGCGCGCGCAACACGTCGAGCCCATCGCGAACGGTTCGAACCGCGCCCTCGCTCATGCGTGCGCCGTGAACGATATCGCCGAGGAAGACGATCTCGCGCGCTTCGATCCGCGCGGCAACGAGCGCGAGTGTCGCGACGATTTCAGCCGTACTCCAAAGCGGAAGCGTCCCGCCGATGACGTCTTCGTAGGCGAGGTGCGCATCTGCGGCGATCAGCGTCTGCGTTGCGGGCATCCACGCAAGCCCCGGTGCGAGCGCGACGACCCCGCGCGCGAGCTCGCAGCGCTCCGAAGACCGCGAGGGCGTCATCATGAACGACCACTGCCGCGGATGACGACGAAAACCTGTCTCTGCGCTGCGCGCGCATTGAAGAATCGTACCGACATTTAAGTGACCTTGGGACCCGTCGGCGTCGCAGCAAATCCCGTATCGAAAAGCGGACCGTCGGCCGTGCGCAGCGGGGTCGGCGGGAGATCGCTCTCGCCGAGCACCGCGAGCACGCGTTCGTGGAGCGCTTCGACCATGCTGCGACGATCGTCCATCACGACCGAATCGCCGAAGCTCGACGTGACGATACCGAACGTAAACGGCGAGGCCGCTGCCGGATGGATGACGCGCACCTCGCTCGGCAACGCCGCGAGATAGGCGAGCGCTCCGGGGGCGTCGAGCAGATCGGTCGTCACGAAACGAATCGTTTCGCGCAGCAACGGAAAATCGGGCGCCGCTTCGAGCAAGCGGTCGAAGATCTTCTGACTATTCCAGCGCAAGCCGCTGCGCCGCAACGTTTGCCCGCCAGCACGACGCAAGACGAGTAAGCCCGTATTCGCGACGTAGCGGAAGTGCAAGCGCAGGAGATACCCCGCGCGCAAGCCGTCGAGGAGATCGCGCTGAAAATCGCGCGGGTGCAAGAGCGTCGCCCAAAACGCATCCGGCAGCGTTTTCCCGTGCGGCATCGTGACGAGAAAGCCGTTATCGTCCGTCGTGATCTGCGTATTGACGCGCGCTTCGCGAAAGAGTCGCGCGCCGATCACGCGCGCCAGTGCTTCATTGGCACGACGGCCCGCGCACGTATGGAAGACGGCGGTTTGCTTACGATCCATGCGATAGATTTCGACGAGCGCTTCGCCCGTTTTCGGCACCGCTGAGATCGCCATCTGTTGCGCGATATAGCGCACGGCGTGCGACGCCTCGGCGCCTTCGAGGCCATATCGTCGCGAGAGCCACGCGAGTGTCTTGCGCGCGCCGCCGTCGATTGCGAGGCGTGCCGCAATTCCCGCGCGCAGATCCGCGATCTCGCGCGCGAGCACCGTCGGTACGCCCTTGATGTGCGAACTCCACTGCGGCACGGTCGGTCGGCCCGCGAACGGCTCGACCGTCACGCCCGCAGAGCGAACTTCTTTCACTTTAAACGTACGCCCGGAAATGAGCATGACGTCGCCCTCGCGCAAGCTCGACGCAAAGCTCTCGTCGACTTTCCCGATCGCGCTGCCTTTCGTGCCGACGCTGACGCTCGTTTCGTCGGGAATCGTGCCGACGTTTTCGAAAAACGCCGCGCAGACATCGCGGCCGAGCCCGTAGATTGCGACATCGTCGGCACCGAGTCGTCGCACGTGCGCTTCATCGGGCCCCGCACCTCCGCCCGCGAGATACGCGACGACGGCGCGCACGTCGGCTTCGCTCAGATCGCGATACGGCTCCGCGCGTCGCGCGCGTTCGAGCGCGTCTGCGATCGGAACGCGTTTGTCGTAGCAAACGCTCATCACGAGCCACTGCGCGAGCACGTCGAGCGGCGCTTCGGGAATGCTCAGTTCTTCGATGATCCCGTCGCGAATGCAGCGTTTGGTTGCGGCCGCTTCGATGATATCGTCGCGATCTTGCGCGACGACGACGCCGTCGGCGACGGCACCCGGACGATGCCCCGCGCGACCGACGCGTTGTAACGTCGGCGTCATGCCGCGCGCGCCGCCGACGATGCAGACGCGATCGACGAAGCCGATATCGACGCCGAGTTCGAGGCTCGAACTACAGACGACCGTATGCAATTCACCGGCACGCAATTGCGCCTCCGTACGATGGCGCACGCTACGTTCGAGGGCGCTATGGTGAATACCGATCTTCGCATCGCTGCGCGGCCGTGGAATCGCATCGGGGTTCGCGATGCCGACGCCCGCACGTGCTTCGAGATCGGCTTCGTCGCGCGCTTCGGTATCGTCGGGATTCGCAATGAGCGCCATCTCGTGCGCGACGCGTTCGGCTTGACTGCGCACGTTGGTGAAGACGAGCTGCGTGCGGACGTCCGATCCGAGCTCGATGCAACGTTGTGCGATGCTCGTCATCGGCGCCATCGCGCCCGTGAACGGTGCCGTCACCTCGAGGCGGATCGCGCGCAGGCCGCGCTTGTCGACGACCGCGCATTCGCGTTGCGACCCCGCGAGAAATTTCGAGACGCGATCGAGCGGGGCGACCGTCGCCGAAAGCCCGACGCGCACGAGCCCATCGGTGACGAGCTCTTCGAGCGTTTCGAGACAGAGCGCGAGGTACGACCCGCGTTTATTGCCTGCGAGCGCGTGGACCTCGTCGATGATGACGGTGTCGACCGCGCGTAAATGTTTGCGATACGATTCCATCGCGAGCATGAGCGCGAGTGATTCCGGGGTCGTCATGAGGATATGTGGTGGGCGCGTCATCATCAGTCGGCGTTCTTCGACCGGGGTATCGCTCGTGCGCACGCCCGTGCGGATCGAGGTCTCGCGGATGCGTCCGCGGCGCAACTGCGCGCGTTCCGAGTTCGGCCGCTCGAGCAGACCCATCTCGCGCAACGGCCGACGAACGTTGTGCTCGACGTCGTACCCGAGCGCGCGGAGCGGCGAAATATAGAGCACGTAGGGTCGCGGAAAGAGCTCGTCGCGATCGCGCAACTCGGCGAGACGACTCATGACGGGTAAAAAAGCTGCGAGCGTTTTCCCAGTCCCCGTCGGCGAGCAGATGAGATGGGTTTTCCGCGCGAGGCCGAGCGGCAACGCGTCTTCTTGGGGCGGCGTTGCGACGCCAAGCTTTTCGACACACCACTGCGCGACCGAAGAATGCAGCGCAGAGAACGGGGCTTCCATCGTACATACGTTCGCCGTCGGCTCGCGATTGCGCTCCTACTCGGGTTCCTCGCCTCGACCTGCGACAAAGCGCGCAGGGCGGCAACCGTCCTTCGCTAATCACCCCCGCGTGTCTGCCGTCTTAGCCGAAATGCTCCGCAAAAGCACGAAAACGTATAACGAGCGCTGGATCGGGGCAACGAAAACCGATTACAACACGACGGCCGATCACGGTGTCGTCGCGCAGCACAACCTCTATTGGAACGCGATCGTTCGCGCGGTCGAGACGGCCGATTTCGACGAACTCATCGGCTTCTCGCGCGACGCCGGGCGCTTCCAATCGAGCAAGGGATTCGATCTCTCCGACGCGATCGGCCGCACGATCGAAGCGACGAACATGATCGAAATCGCGCTCTTGGAAACCAATGCCGGCGCGATCCCGCAGATGGAGATCATCAACGAGATCGCCGACTTGCGCTCGATGATCGCGATAGCGGTCGCCGAGGGCTACAAAGCAGACCAAGATACGAAGCGCGACGTCGCGAGCGAACGCGATCACAAAGAGCGCTTGCGCGCCGTGATGCTGCGCAAAGAGGCGTCGTTCGAAGTAAGGATGCTCGCAGCGGGCGACGAGATCGCACCGCTCTACGACGATGGCATGAAATTTCACTTCGTCGATTCGGGCACGTTGCGACTCTACAATCTCTTGCCCAACGGCCGATGCATCACGCTTTCGATCCTCGGTCCGGGCGACGTCTTTCTTCAGTGGCGAACCGAATCGCAGAGTCTCTCGTGCCTGTGCGCCGAGTCGCTGCACGAATCGCGAATCATTTCGGCGAGCGAAGGCCAGATTACCGAAATCATCTCCGCACAACCCGCAGCCGCACTCGACGTGATCACGAATTTCGCGCGCCGGCTCACGGAATCGCAAGTCCTCATCGAAGATCTCCTCAACAATAGCGTCAATCTGCGGCTTTACCGAACGCTTCTCGAACTCGCGAAGAACTTCGGAAAACCGGAGGGCGCGCTCACGGTCATCGATTATCCGCTCACGCACCAACGACTCGCCGACATGATCGGCTCGAATCGCGTCACCATCACGCGCAAATTACACGAACTTCAAGAACGCGGCATTCTCGAAGCGCGGAAGAACGCGACGATCGCGCTCCGGGATACCAATGCCCTTGCGGAGCTCGCCGAGAGCGGCGCGTAACCGTAACACCGAGCGACGAACGAAACTCCGGCTTTCGTTACCCGGTACGTGAGCGCGGAGGACTCATTCATGAACGCTCTTTCGCGCTTCGCTCTCGGCTCCGCGCTCGTACTCGTCGCCATAGTCGCGCTCATCTTCGTGCTCAAGCTGCTCCTCGTCGCGGCGGTCGTCGCCCTCGTGGTGCTCGCGAGCGTTTTCGCCTTCCACTTCGTGCGGGCGCTCGTCCGGAAGCGAACCGCACTCTCGGGGTGATACCTGTCACCGTCTCCTGACGACGTTACACCTACACTTCGTCTCGTCGGACCAGACCGACGTTACCGAAGGGACGCCGAATGATCGAGACCGTGGAAACCGTTCGCCCGTTGCAGGCTCCAGAGCGCACGTCGCTCTTCGCCGACCGCGAACAATCGGAGACGGGAAAACGCGTCCGCCAGTACTTCGAAACGTCCGGCTTCTCGCGCTGGAGCGCGATCTACGGCTCGGGCGATATCCCGCCGATCTGGAAAGTCATTCGCGACGGCCACGACCAAGCGCTCGAAACCGTCGTTTCGTGGCTCTCGACCGATAAGGGCCACACCGCCCTCGATGCCGGTTGCGGCACGGGCACGCTCTCGACGGCGCTTGCGAGCCACGGTTACGAAGTCGACGCATTCGACGTCTCCGCGCCGATGATCCACTTCGCAAAGTACATCAATGCCGGTCGTACCAAGGGCATTCCACCGCGTTTCCAAGTCGGCGATATCGCAGCGCTCGCCGGCCAAGCGCGGACGTACGATACGGTCTGTTGCCTCGACGTGCTCTTCCACTATCCATACAATGAAGTCAGCGAGATGCTCAAGCGCCTCTCGAGCCTCGCATCGAACAAAATGATCGGGTCGTTCGCGATTCGTACGCCGATGAACGATTTCTGGATGGCCATCGGTCAGAAATTCCACAAAAAGAATCGCATGACCAAGTTGCACATGTTCACCTACGATGAAGTCGAGCGCATCCTCTATCGCGCGGGCTTCAAGATGATGCGCACCAAGCGCGTGAAATTCTTCTTCTACGACAGCTTCATCTTCGAAGCGGTTCGGGTGGGCGCGTAGTCCTCGTGGCGACAGCTGCCCCCGTCGCCCCGGTCGTGAAAGAGAAGCAACAGCTTCTCGCGCCGCGGCTCTATAAAACCGATATCGGCATCCTCAACTCCCTCTCGATCGATCTCTGCCGTGCGGAGTTTGAAGAGCTACGCAGCGATTTCGATGCGGACTACAATCGGGCCCATTTCAAATGGGGCCCCGAAGTTCAAAACGTCGAATATCAGGCGCTGTGGGATGAATTCTACGAGTTCCTCAATCGCAGCTCGATCGGGGAATTCTCCGGTTGTCTTCTTTATAGTGACGTCCAGAAACATCTCAAAGACGAAACGCTCCGCGCGATCTATCGCGCAATGGGTCGCGATGAAGGTCGGCACTCGTCGTTTCTGAGTTGGGTGATGCGCCACATGGGTCGGCCTTTCGATCTCGCGAAGTTGCCCAACGTCAAGGGGATGTCGTACATGCATCCCAAGTGGATCTTCGTAACGACGTATCTCTCCGAAATCGTCGGCTTCTATCGCTACCAGAATATCAGCGACCATATGAAGCTGCACCCGGAGTTCAACTTCCACCCGATCTTCGATTATTTCGATAACTGGTGCAAGGACGAACGCCGTCACAGCCGCTTCTTCGCGTTGATGATGCGCTCGCAACCGCACTACTACAGCGGTTGGCTCAGCAAGCTCGGCGTGAAGTTCTTCACGCTTGCGGTCTACATCACGATGTATCTGCGAGACGAAAAGTCGGCCGTCTACAACGCGATGGGCATCAACTGGGAGGTATACGATTTCAAGGTGATCGACGAGACCGAAGAAGCCGCACACGGCATCTGGGGCATCGCGATCCGCACGAAGTCGGATTACTTCAAATCGTGCCTGCGCAAAATGCGCGATAACAATCGCGCCAATGCCAAGGGTCGTCTCCACACGGGCTGGCGTAAAAACGCGGCCGTCCCGGTGCGCTACGCGCGCTTCGCGAGCAACATCTTGCAATACGCCAAGCTCATGTTTCAGAAGCACGACTGGGTCGAGCCGCTGCCGCGTAGCGAGTGGACGAAGACGTGTTGCGATCCCGGCGACGCGAGCGTCCTCAAACTCGAGGGCGCGGTTCCCGTCACGTTACGCCGCTCGCCGATGCGCAGCGAACCGATCCCCGCGACGGCGTAACGCCAAAGCAAGAGGAGATGAAAGAGCTGGCTTCGGCAAGCTCTTTTTTTTGTGATACAGTTCGGTCGTTGAGGACCGTACGTGCATCGCAGTCGACGTTTACTTTTCCTCGTCCCACGAGTTGCCATCGAGGTCGAGCGTCGTGATATAACGAGTGTGGAGTGCGAACCATGCAAGTTACCGTCCCGAAGCCCTACATCGTGGAAGCAAAGCCCGCCATGGAATGGCTCTTGGGCGAGCCGGTCCAAAAAGTATGCCCAGCGTATAGTCACGCGTTCTGGCAGCTCCTCTTCGGCGAAGAACTTCGTCGCTGGGGTGAAGAACGCGGTCGCGTCGGTCCGGAGTGGCGCTTCTGGCTTACCCCAGAGGACGGGGTGTCACGATATCTCGTACCGGACGTTGCCTTTGTTTCGTTCGACCGGCTTCCGCGCGAGGCACCGCGAGCGTCGGTCGAAGAACCGCATCTCGCGCCCGACGTCATCGTCGAAATCCTCTCACCGCGCGACCGCAACATCCTCGTGCACCACAAACTTGCGGTCTACCTCAGCGGCGGCGTCGACCTCGTCATCGTCGTCGATCCGAAACGGCGTGTCGTGACGTTGCACGATCCCGAATCATCGCAAATCCTCGACGAAAGAGATATCCTGAGGCACGCCGCATTGCCTGGCTTCGAACTTGCGCTCGCGGCCGCGTTCGCGAAGATGGATCGCTGATTGACATCGCCGGTCCGCGAGTCGATCGCCCTTTCCGAGTCGCCGATCGGGCGTGATAAGGTGGCGTGGAGTGCAACACATGCAGATCGAAGTCCCGATCCCGTACGTCGTCGAGGCCGAACCCGCGATGGAGTGGCTCATGGACGAGCCCGTTCAAAAAGTGAGTCCGGTCTACGACCATAGTTTTTGGCAGCGAAAACTCGCCGAAGAGCTCGGAAATTGGGGACGCTTACGAGGCCGCACGGGCTCGGAATGGCGCTTCTGGATCGCACCATCGTTTGGCCCGGCATGCTATCTCGTGCCCGACGTCGCCTTCGTCTCGTTCGATCGCCTTCCCAAAGGAGCACCACGGGATGCGATTCGCGAACCGCGTCTAGCACCCGATATCGTCGACGAGATCCTCTCACCACGCGATCGGAACGTCCTCGTCCAACATAAAATTAACGTCTATCTCAGCGGTGGGACCGAACTCGTCATCGTGCTCGATCCCGAGCAGCGCATCGTAACACTCCACGATCGCGAGTATTCGCTGACGATCGGCGAAACCGATATCGTCACGCATCGTTCGATGCCTGGATTTGTGCTCGCGCTCGCACCGCTCTTCGAAGAGATGGACGTTTAACGCTCGCGTTCTTCTCCGCGTAAAAATTGCTCGGCGCTCGATCTCCAAAGCTCCGGTGCGTCGAGATGCACATCGTGCCCAGCCCAGGAAATGACGTCGATCGTCTCTCGTGCGTTGAGATCGATCATCTGCTCGGGTTCGCGGCCCATCCAGCCGGCTTCACTCACGATGATACGTATCGGACACGCGATCCGACGCCAGTCGTCACGATAATCTTGGATCGTCGCGATCGAATGCGGGTCGAAACCCGTCGGCCGTTTCGACGAGCATCTCCGACCAGACGCGTGCGGCGTTCGTGTTGGCGCTTAAAAATAAGCGCGCCGACACGCGGTCGGGAAATGGAAGCGGCCACGTATCGAGCCACCGCGATCGACGCAGGCGCATCGGGATCGCACGCGATGCCTGCTTCAATCACGATAAGGCGTGAAATCAGCTCGGGGTGTCGCGCGGCAACAAGAAATGCGGTCACGCCACCATGCGATTGTCCGCCTAGCAACACCGGATCGCTCGCAATCGATTCGATTGTCGCCACCGCATCGCAGATAAATTCGGCACGTGCGAACGACGCGAGACGTTTCGAGTTTTCGCAAAGCCACGCCGCGGTATCGCGCCATTCGTGTGCCGCACCGGCTAGGCCATGAAGCAGCAGTGCAATGGGGCCGACACCACCATAATCGACGAGACGGAGACGGGCGATCTCGCCGTTCGAATCGACGCGTTCGAGAAATATGTCGTCCGTTTCAGCCATGTCATCGCGCCGACAGCGTTACCGATCGTCCATCGGCTTTTGCTCGACGAACGTGATCGCGACGCCGCTCGGGTCGACGATCGTGAACTCCGTCGTGCGCCATGGCGTTTCGCCGAGCACGCCGTTGGGATGAATGATCCGCGCGGTGCGTGAGATCGCGTAGAGCTCGGCGATACCACGGACATACACACGGAATGCCGTCCAGTCCGCGATGCGCTTATCCATGCATTCAAAAATGTGAAACTTGACGCCGTCGCGTTGGAGGCCCGCATACACCGGTGGGTCGCCGGCGCGAAAGAGTTCGGTGAAGCCGAGCTTCTCTTCGTAAAATGCGACCGTAATCGCGACATCGAGGGCGGGAATGACGGGAACGGCTTCCTTGAAATAGACCGGCCGCACGATGCCGAGGCTTCCGGGGTCGACGAACTCTGGCATACTCTCCTCTCCTTCAGACGCGCGCGGCGCGTTCGTTCGCAGCCGCAACGTCATGTAACAACCCCGCAAGCGACGCGGTCGTTTCGTCCGACTTCTCCCACAGCGGGAAATGCCCACAGTCCATCACGTCGAGCTTCGCACCACCGATGCCATCCGAAATCTCGCGCATGAGATCGACTGAGACGAACGCATCGTGCACTCCCGCGATCACGCGCACGGGAATATCGATTTCATCGAAGAGGTCGTCCGATGCGACGCGCGCGGCCATGCCGCGTAGCATCGCGGCAGCACCGCGCGGATCGGTCGGCGCGATCAGCGCGTGCGCGCGGGTGAGTAATTCGGGATGCGTCGTCGCGATCGACGGTGCGAAATAGCGGGGGACGAAAGCGGCTGCAATCGGCGCGATGCCTTCGGCTTCCGCACGCGTGGCGAGCGCTTCGCGCGCCGCAGCCGTCGCCGCGTCGTCGGCATTCGCGCGACTGCACACGATGCCGAGCCCCGCACAACGCTCTCTGAAGAGACGATAGAATGCGAAAGCGACGTACCCGCCGAGTGAGTGGCCCACGATCGTGGCGCGTTCGATCCCGAGTGCGTCGAGCACGCCGACCACATCGCTCGCGAGCGACTCCATAAGATACGGTCCCATCGGAACGCTCGATTTGCCAAGCCCACGCAGATCGAAACGCACCACACGCGCATATTTCACAAGGCTATCCGCCTGCGCGTCCCACGCTTCTTTTGCGAGCGGAAATCCGTGCAACAAAACGATTGCGGGACCACTCCCGGCATCGGTCACGTCGAAGCGTGCGTCGTCGATACTCAACTGCATGACCGTCGTTTCGACGAAGCGAAGACTCAGCCATGGCATCCGTCGCACGCGTTACCTATATGCCCTTTCCGTTTGCTGCGATCGTCGGACAAGACGAAGCGAAGCTCGCGCTCATCCTCGCGAGCATCAATCCACGCGTCGGCGGCGTGTTGCTCTCGGGACCGAAGGGCACGGGGAAAACGACGATCGTCCGCGCCGCGGGCGAACTCTTACCCGCGCTCGATCGCGCGCTTTGCGCGTACGGCTGCGATCCCGCTGGTTCGAGTCTCTGCGCGACGTGTGCGGCGACGCTCGATCGCGGTGAGACCATCAAATCGAAAAAGATCCGCGGCGAGATCGTCGAGTTGCCGACGAGCGCGCAACTCGACGACGTCGTCGGCGCAGTCGACCTCAAGGCCGCCCTCGAGCGCAGCACGATCGATTTTCGTCCAGGCCTCTTGGCGCGTGCGAACCGCAACGTGCTCTACGTCGATGAGATCAATTTGCTCTCCGATCTCGCCGTCGATGCGCTGCTCGATGCGGCGGCACAAGGCGTCGTCCACGTCAAACGCGGTCAACACGCCATCGACTATCCGTCGCGCTTTACGCTCATCGGTACGATGAATCCCGAGGAAGGCGAATTGCGACCGCAGATCACCGATCGCATCGGCTTGCGCGTGTTCGTTCGATCGGCGCCGAGTTTCGAAGAGCGACTCGAGATTTATCGCCGCAATGCCGCGTTCGCCCGCGACGCACGCGGCGTCACCCTAGCGTATGAAGCGGCGACGAAAAAGCTGCGAACCAAACTCAGCAACGCGATGAAGCGCATCGAGAGTGTGATCGTCGAGCCAGCCGCAGAGGCAGCCGCAATCGAAGCGACCGCGCGTTTGGGTATCGATAGCCATCGCACCGAATTCGTCGCGCTCGAAGCAGCGAGCGCGCTCGCCGCCTGGGAAGGACGCGATCGCGCGACGCCCGCCGATGTCGCGCGCGTCTTCCCGCTCGCCGCACGTCTGCGCCGCAGTCGTCTGCGCGTCGAAGCGCAATCCGAGCATCTCCAAGAAGACGCAGCGATCGCAGCCGCACTCGAAGCGACGCTCGGTGAGAATGCGGGCGACGACGCTCCACGCGAAACCGAGCACGCACCGCGTATCGTCGTCGCGCCCGAGCTCACGCAAAAAACGCCGCTCGCCCAACGCCCGCAACGCGAACGCGAAGGCCTTCCGATCGGCACGCAAACGCTGCAGCCCGGCGGCCGTCTCGATATCGGCGCGACGTTGCTCGACCGTGCGGCATCGAGCAAATCCGGCATGACGCCCGAACCCAAAGAACCGCTCGATGCAGCGAAGCCGATGCGACTTTCGATTCTCGTCGTCGATGCATCGCTCTCGACGCAGAAGAGTTCCGAGCTCGTCCGCGCCGCGGGTCGCGAACTCTTGCGCCCCATCTATACCGAGCGCGAACGCGCCGCACTCATCTCGTGTTGGGGTCCGCGCGCAGAGATCGCCGTCGATGAAAACACCGGCCGTAACATCGATCTCGTCGCCGCGCGTCTCGACGAACTCGAACCCGGTGCCATCCGCGCGCTCACGCCGTTACCCGAAGCACTCGAGCTCGCGCGTACGATTGCCGAACGTTTTCGTCGCTCGCATCCCGGTGGCGAAGTCGATGTCGCGATCTTCTCCGACGGTCGTGCGAACGTTCCAATCGGTGGTGAAGCGATGCTCGCATCGGCGATCGGCGGCGGCGACGGCGCTCGCGAACTCGGCGAGCTCGCGAGCGAACAGTGTCGTCACATCGCATCGCAACTCGCGGGTCGCACGAACCTCACGTGCGTCAATCTCGACGAATACGAATCGCATCCACTCATGCGCGAACTCGCGACGCTAGCACGCGGACGCTACTTCCCGCTCTCTGCCGTTGTTGCAAAAATCCTTTAAGTACGATATAACATTAACAACCACCCTGACGACTGTCGATTTCCCTTCGTCGTCAGACGATCGGAATCGCAGAAAGGACGACTACCAAAACATGGCAGTCAAGAAAACCGCGACCCGTAAAAAAGTCGTAAAAAAGACGACGGCTCGTAAGACGACCGCGAAAAAAGTCGGCGCACGTAAAGCCGCAACGCGCAAGACCACCGTAAAAAAGGCGACGCGCAAGAAGGCGACCGCCAAAAAAACCACCGCCAAAAAGAGCACCGCGAAGAAAACGACCCGGAAAAAAACCGCCGTCAAAAAGACGACGCGTAAAGCGGCCGTAAAGAAGACCACCCGCAAAACTGCAGCCGCGAAGAAAACTGTCCGCAAGACGGTCGCTCGCAAGAAGGCTGTCGGTAAGACCACCCGTCGTAAGGTTGCCGGCTAGCCGGACCGCCCGAACTCAGGTTAAAAACGAACCGCATCATTCGATGCGGTTCGTTTTCGTTATCCGCTACGGCGTGGCCACGGCCGCGAATCGAGCGAGATCATCGTCGTGCCGGACGCGCCTCCGCGGCAGATCGTACGGGCTTGCGAGATCGCGAACGGTGCCGCGCCGCTCGGTAAATGCCGCCTTCATGCCGAGTTCGCGCATGATCGCAAATGTCGTCGCGTCGTATTTGCCCGCGGGATACGCGTATGTATCCGAAGCTTTCGCGCCGAGCCAACGTGCGAAACGCGCCTTGCAGCCCGCCGCTTCGCGAAGTTGGCCCGCACGATCGAGCGTCGAGAGATCCAGATGATCCGTGCCATGGCACGCGATCTCCATTCCGCCTTTGTGCATCGCACGCATCTGCTTCCACGAGAGATGTCGCGGCGTCCCGACGAATCCGCTGCTCACGTAAAACGTGCCACGAGCGCCATATTTCCGTAAGAGCGGAAACGCGGTCGTCGCCGCGTCGGCGTAGCCATCGTCGAACGTGAGCACGACGACATCGTGCGGATGCTCGCCACGCGCGATTGCTGCGGCTAGCTCGCTCGCAGTGATCGTCCGAATCTTGTGATCGCGCAAATAACGGAGTTGCGCTTCGAATGCTGCGGGCTCGACCGTGAGATCGCGGCCGACGGCATCGGTCGGCACGTGCGCGTCGACGAGATGGTACATCAAGACGGGTACGCCGCTCGGTTCTGCGGCTCGCATGGGAGATGCCGTCGCTGCGACGAGCGCACCGATCGCGAGCGCGCGAAATGCAGTCGTGCGAACGATGCGTGGGATCGTGATATCCATCATACTGTCGCGAATTCGCATTCTCGTCGCGCTCGCGATCGCCTACGGCCGACCCGCGACCGTAACGAATGGATTGCGAAACGCAATCGTTCCCGCGGTGCGCGCAGGGTGCGGGCCGAGCGTGTTGACGACGTAGAGCGACGTCAAACGTACGGGAGGCGAGAGGTCGTCGGGAAGTACGATCGAGCGTCGTTGCCAGCCGTTCCAATCGACGGCCTTGGCGAGCGTGAGCGCGCGCATCTCACCGAGTCCATTGACGAACGTGGCACGCAATCCGACACCGCTTCCATCGCCCGCGATCTCGATTGCGAAGGCCAGCGGCTCGCCCGGAAGCGCGAAGCCCGTCGAACTGCGCGCATATGCCGCACGTTCGTCGCGCGTGAAATCATACGGAATCCGCATCTCCGGCGGCTCGTTCGCAAAAGTGATCTCTCGGGCGACGCCGGCCGGTGCCGATGCGAAGCTCCATGCCTTCGCCGTTGCCGCATCGAAAAGTCGCAAGGCATCGCTATGTCGTCCGACGCGCAGCTCGAGCGTGGTCCGCGCGCCGCCCGCACGCACCACGAACCGTTCGTCGCGATCGCCGAGTTGGTACGGTTGCGAAACGTCGATCTCGCCGCGCGCCCCCCGCACGCGCAAGCTCGGTCCGATCGCGACCACACGTCCGCGCACATCGAAGCCGGTCGCGCGCAAGGTGATCGTCGCACCGGGTTCGGGATGACGCGTTTCGCTTTCGAGATCGAGTCGCGTCAACCGATCGACGACATCGACGCCGACGTTGGCAGCGAGCGTTCCCGAGCGCACCGTTACCTGCGACGACGTCGCACCCACGCGCACGACATCGCCACCATCGAGATGCGCTACGGCGAGGGCGTGCCCGGCCGCATCGACGATCGCAGCACGGACGGCGACGCGCGCACCCGCCATCGCAACGATCGAATCGGGCCGCACGACGAGTCGCGCCGGCGGACCCACGGGTGCATCGCTATAGACGAAGAGGCCGTCGGCGACCGCGCGCTCTTCGCCATCACTCGGTTTTCCGAGCACGCTCGGTTGCGCATCACCGAGGACGCGCGCGACGAGCTCCGCCGAGCCACCGCTATCGAACGCCATCGCATCGGTCGCATTGAAGCCACGTGCGAGCGCTGCGAATTCCGGCCGCGTCAGTCCCACCGAGAGTGGCGACCGCCCATCCACGCAGAGCAAGAGCACTTCGCCATCCGCAAGCGTCGCCGCACCGGAGACGGGAAAACGGCGATCGCGTTCTTCCGGTGCGGGACTATTGGGATCGTCGACGGCGAAGCCACGCGTAACGAGCATCGGGCCGCCACCGACGGCTTCGGTGACATCGGCGAGTGTCGGAATCGAAGCGACATCGACGGTCACCGCGTCGCCGATGGCGGGCAACGCACCGAATGCGAGCGCGGCCGGACCGAAGACGAGTTCGTAGCCGTGCACGGTGTGTGCGCGCGTCGCATCGTCGAACGACGCGATTCGAAATACTCCCGCGGGATGGAATGGCGGATGTTCGACATCGACGGGAACGATCTGCGCGATTCGCACGCCCGGCGCAGCTTTCGCCAAACCGTATGCCTCGCTCAAGAATCCGACACCGCCCTGCGGCGGCCATTCGTTGATCGTCGTAAGTGGAAGCGTCGAGCTTCCAAATCGAAGCGTTCCCGACATCGCGACGTTCTCGAAATGTACGGAGCGATCGGTGCGGACGTCGAGCACGACGCGCTTCGCGGCGCACTGCGGTCGCGACCCTTCGACCGCCGCCTCCACGACCGAGGCGAGCCCGATGAGCTTC
>ENA-OFDM01000078-OFDM01000078.1-metagenomes-genome-assembly--contig:-NODE-78-length-40157-cov-4.583886_pt1 | contig 40157 bp, 38 predicted proteins | sample MGYA00153385_OFDM01 | MGnify analysis MGYA00153385
GGACTAAATTACGACGGAGTAAACGCTGCATTGATGTGCGAGAATATAGCTTGCAGACTAAATGCTGCAAAGAATTTTGCGGATCAACGCCCGGCCAATAGAGATGCTTCAAAAATAAAAAACGCGAATATCGCGAATATGGTTTCACCATCAATCAAAGGGCATTTGGTAAACAAAAGGGAGAATCAAATTGACAAGTTTTGTACATTGCAGGGGCTGCGGCATCCAAATTCACGAAACCGCTCCAACTTGCCCAAAATGTGGCGCACCACAGAACATCGGAAACGCTCCTACCGCCTCCGTGCAACCGGCTAGTGAGTCCAAGACACCGCGAGATTCAAAGAAAGCAAAGCCACCAGAAGCGGAATCGCTGGATATTGATTACAGCGAGGTTCCGTTTTATCGTCGGCGTTGGTTCTTCTTAATCACGGTATTGCTATTCATACCCGTCAGCGCCTTGATAGCGCTGACCGGATCGCTTTATTACCAACAAAAGGGTGAGGTGAAAAAATTTCCGACCAGCGCTCGTGTGGTGTGGGTAATTTTCGGCGGACTGTCAACGGTTTTGGCGGTTTTGCAGGGAGTTGCAATGATCGGTGGGCTAGGTGCTCAAGGTCATGCGTGTGCAGATGATTCGACTACTGGGCTTGTGAAAGAAATATTCTTGAAAGACGTTGTTAATTCAATGGGTATGCCCGGTACTTCATTGAGTGCCGAGGCGTCGGCAGAAGTTATGAAAACACTAAAAAATCTCGATCTTAAGGTCACTGGTGTTCGGACTAATGGTACTCAAAAAAGCAAAAAGAAATTCAGCTGCATTGCCAGTTTGGACTTAGCACTACCCGCCGCAGCCGTTGAAGTTGCAAATGATCCACGGATAAAGCAATTGGGGCTAGCAGGTGGCCTGAACTTTGAGGGTAACGTGATTACTCAGCAAGTCCAGTACACATCACAGTTAGCCGATAACGGCACTGAATTTTTTGTTGAGTTAAGCGGCTACGAAACGTTACAACAAGTTATCGCTCTGATTGGATTGGATGCGTTTAAGAGCACCGCAAAACTTACCATGACACCGCAACCCAATGCGAATGTATCTAGTGTCCCTACGCCAGCCGTAGAACAAAATATTCCTCCCGCTCCTGCGCCAAATAGTAGTCTTGCGTCGGAAGTCAAGTCTGCACAGCCAATTGTTGAATCCAAATCTGAGGTGAATGGCGGGCAAAGTGAACGAGACTCGCCCCCAATAGTCGCAAATCTGTGTACGAGCAGCGAGACCATTTTGTTCGCTTGTTCAACCGGAAAGAAGCTCATCTCAGTTTGCGGCACTCCGAACTTAAGCGCCAACTCTGGACAGATATTCTATCGATTAGCCCCAATCGGCAAAGCGCCCGAGATGACTTACCCTGATGATAGTCAGTTGGCCAAAACTGCGTTTAAGCAAGGTAGTTTCAGAATCACAAATGATAGATCAGGGGCGTTTTTATCCTTCAGCCGTGGGGACTATCGGTATGTGTTGTATAGCGGAGAAGGTAATGTCCAAAGCTACAACGGCGTAGCGGTAGAGCGTGCTGGAAAACGCGTTGCAAATCTGAAATGCGAAGGCGATGTGAACGACAGCTTGGACATGGCCGCGCTTTCAAAAATTGGCGTTTCTACCGATGCAATTATTTTTGAAGGGCAGTGAGTTTTCCAGTCGCACGTATTGCGGAAGGCGGGCGAGGGTTCGAGTATGTCCTCTGCGTGAGCTAAAGCAGTTCTAAGCACGCCTGTTGCAATGCGCGCGGCCTTATGCCCACCCAAGTCTGCGCTGACGTAATCGCAAACCCGAAAGCTAGATGATGCCAGCAGGTGCTGGAGTGAGAATTAAATACAAAAGACCACCGCTATGTAACTTCACCAGTGCTTTGTTCGCCCACAGTAGGCGGCTCGCTCTGGCTAGGGCACTAAGCGAGATCGCGTTGTACGTAGGCTACAAGAGCCTGGCCGCCTTTGCCACCACCCTCAAGTGCGTTACAAGCGCTAAGCCCAGTGAATGGCGGCGGAGGAGATTAGGATAAGCGCTGACAGCGCAGAGGGCTAGGCATTTGAGTCTTCCAATTTGCATTTCATGACAGGGGATATTGCCATGCTCTATATATAGGTGTGTGCGGTCGTATATTGCTCGCAAGTGACATTATCCTATTGCGAGCATCACTATCCGGCGCAACACCAATGGCGCTGTATGTTGCCTCCGACCCGCAGACCGCCTATATCGCCTTGCGACTCGGTTTACCCAAAACCGGACTTCGATCCGATGATCAAACAGCAATGAGCTTTTGTTATTTTTAGTACCAAGCGATGAGAGGAAATGAGGGACCGCTTTCTCAGTTAGTAAGGACCGCTCAGCGTGGAAATCGGTAATTCAACTTCACTTCGAGCGCAATTGGAATGCGAGTGTGTGCACGCTGATGATTAAGCTGGCAAAATCACATTTCTCTTTGACGGTAAATCTGACGGTAAAGTGATTTGCTCAGCGTATTTGCCATCGTCTAAACTGAAGCATCACCGTTCAACACTGTCCAAAATAAATCGCTTATTGACAATTGAGTGGGAGTGAAGCGTGAAGCTTTTCCTGGTGCTGGCGACAACACTTTTGTTGTCAGGATGCGCTCATCAGGCTAATGAGAAATGTGGAACGTCGCCTATAGAAATTCCTTCGGCGGTGGCGTCTAAAAATGTACTCGTGCTTGGTGAAGTTCATGGCAGCGCGGAGGCACCGGCTTTTATTGGTGATTTGGCATGTCAATTTTTGGCGCGAGGCGAGCGTGTCAACATCGGCCTCGAGATACCGAATGATGGACAAATGCGGATAGCCCTGTATTTGACTTCAGCTGGCAAGGATGTCGATAAGCGCGCTCTTATTGCCTCACCGCACTGGCAGCGAATCAACGGATTACATGACGGACGTACGAGCATCGCGATGCTTGATCTCATCGAGCGTGCTCGTATGCTTAATACTAATGGGCATAACGTGCACGTCTACGCAATTGATGCGGTTTGGAACGATCTGGCTCCAAACGAAACTCGCGATCAAGTAATGGCAAAAAATGTAAGAAATGTAGTGAAAAATGATTCAGCAAGAAAAACGCTGATCTTGGTTGGAAACGCACATTCTCGCAAATCATCTGCCAGCTGGCAGGAGGAAGCGCCGATGAACTCATTGTTTGGCGAGCTGAAGACGGTATCGTTTAACGTCTCTTATGTGGGTGGTGAAGCGTGGCAGTGCCGACCTGTAAGTGGCGCGACCAAGTGCGGCGTCAGTGAACTTGGGTCGTGCCGTAAAAGCTCAGCTGAGCCAAGAAAAATGTATTTTTCGCAAGATGCTGCTGATGAGAGCCACGATGGATTTTTCACGTTGGGTTGCATCACAGCATCTCTTCCAGCCGCTACCTTGTTCGCCAAGTGAAACGATTCAACATCTCCTCGAACACCCCGTGGGAATCCACCATTGGTTACTCCCGCGCGGTGCGAATGGGCGATCACATCTGGGTCGCGGGCACGACCGCCACGGATGAAAATGGCGCGGTGATCGGCAAGGGCGATGTTGCGGCGCAGACGCGTTATGTGTTGCAAAAAATTGAGCGTGCGTTGAAAGAGGCAGGCGCTTCACTTGCGGATGTGGTGCGCACACGTATGTTTGTCATTTACATCGCTGACTGGGAAATCATAGGCCGCGTGCACGGGGAATTTTTTGACGATATGCGGCCGGCTGCCAGCATGGTTGAAGTCGCGCGGCTGATTGATCCTGACCATCTGGTTGAAATTGAGGTGGATGCATTTCTTGGGGGCGGTGATGACAACGCCGCCGCCACGCCTGATATGAAAAAATCCCAGGCTGTTGAATAGTGAAAATATCAAACCCTAATACGGGCAATAATTTCAGAGCATTTTTGCTCGGAAAGTGCCGCCGACGCTTGTTCTTGAAAATTGATTCGCCATGATGAGTGATGAAGCGTTCATGCGCGAAGCGCTCGCGTTAGCGTTACAGGCGCAGGCGTTGGGGGAGGTTCCGGTTGGCGCGGTCGTCGTGAAAGACGGGGTGATTATCGGCCGCGGCTTTAATCAACCGATTACCTCAAACGATCCCACGACGCATGCAGAGATTGTTGCGCTGCGGGATGCAGCAAGAAATATTCAAAATTATCGTCTCGTCGATTGTGAGCTGTTTGTCACGCTGGAGCCGTGCATGATGTGCGTGGGGGCGATGCTGCACGCTCGCGTGAAACGAGTGGTGTTTGGTGCGCTTGAACCGAAAACGGGTGTGTGTGGCAGCGTGATGAATCTGCCGAACGAGACGAAATTAAATCATCATGCAACGTTCACTGGTGGCGTGTTGGCCGATGAATGTGGCAAAGTACTGAAGGCATTTTTTGCAGAGCGGAGATTAAATAAAGAAGCGGCAGCAACACTAACGTCAATGCCAGAGACAGCTGTAAAACCTGCGCCGTAACCGACGAATGACCCAGAAGACCAATAAAATCATGCCAGAATAGGCGGTCGTTAAATTCGCTTCACTCGAAGCGAGCCTCGGAGGAATCATGCAGCAATTAAGCGCACTAGACGCTCTCTTTTTATATCTCGAAACGCCCGAGACGCCGATGCATGTGGGAAGTCTTTTTCTATTGGAAAAGCCGAAGGGGCATCGCGGCAGTTTCTACCCAAATATTCGTCGCTTGATTGAATCGCGTATGCATCTGGCCCCTTTGTTTTCGCGCAAGTTGGCGTTCATGCCGTTTGATCTGGCGAATCCGATTTGGCTGCATGATGATAGCGTCGATCTTGATTGGCATATCCGCGCAATGACTCTGCCAAAGCCAGGTAGCACCATCCAGCTTGAGGCGGCTGTCGCTAAACTGCATGAGGGCATGCTGGATCGTGATCGCCCACTTTGGCAATTTACGATTATTGAAGGCCTGGCCAGCGGTGAAGTGGCGTTTACATCACGCATTCATCATGCGGGCCTGGATGGGCAGGGCGGCGTTGCGCTCGCGCAGGCCGTGCTCGATATTGAGCCGAAGCCCGCTCCGCGTGCCCGACAAGCTGGTGGCCGTGAAAATTTGCGAAAAAGTTCGCGCAACGCGATACCGCCATCAGCAGCAAAAATGCTATCAGCCGCGTTTCGAAATAGCGTCGCACAATATGGAAAAATTTTAAAAGCCGGTGCGGGGGCGTTGAAATCAATCGGTGCCGCGGGTGCCAGAACGGCGATGGCGCTTACCAGCAGCCAGGCGAAAAAAATGGGGGCACCAACAGAGCAACTCTCTGGCTTGGCGAACATGGTGGAGCTGGCTGGAAATGTGGCGACACTAACAACCAACGACACGCCACTGCAAGCGGCGAAAAAATTACTCCCCGCAGGAATGAAACTTGGCCCGCGAACGCCGCTAAATGTTGCGATTACCGGCAAGCGTTCATTTGCGACCGCGCAGATCCCGCACGCCGAAGCAAAAATGCTGGCCAAGTATTTTGATGTCAAGCTGAATGACATTATTCTCGCCACGGTTTCTGGTGCGCTTCGCCGCTTTTATGCGGACGATAAACGGACATTAAATAAATCGATGATCGGCGCGGTGCCAGCCAGTTTACGTACGCCGGGCGATACAAGCCAAAGTAATCAAGTCACGATGATGCTGATAGACATGGCGACCAATATCGCAGATCCCGCTAAACGAGTGGCCGCGATTCGCGAAGCAAGCAGCGCTGCGAAAACGCTCACCAGCAGCATGAAAGGTGCGTTGACCACGGTAACGAGTGATCTGCCCACGTTGGGGATTCCATGGCTGATGGGCATCATTACGCCGCTATACAAAACGGCGGTCGCCACGAATCGAATTCCAGTGGTGGCAAATTTGGTGATTTCCAATGTGCCCGGTCCGCCGATGCCGTTATACATGGCGGCCGCCAAACTAAAATCGTACTACCCCGTCTCAATTGTGACGCATGGTTTGGCGCTCAACATCACTATTCATTCCTATGCGGGCTCGCTGGACTACGGTTTTATTGCGGCTAAAGAGCAAGTACCTAAATTGGCAAACTTGATTAAATGTCTGAACGCCGCGCACGATGAGCTGATGAACCTGGCAATAACTAGTGCGGCAACGGTGGATTTAGAAACGGCGCCGGTCTCAAAAAAGGGGGCAGTCAAAAGAGCAGGTACGGCCAAAAAAATGGCCGTGTTGAAAACCCCCACCGCCAACAAACAAACAGCTGCAATGTCCAAAACGCGGGCAAAAAATGCCTAGCAAAAACCGATCAAACCAATCTGAAAATTCTTTAAACAATGATTCACCGTTTGATTTTCTTAAAAAATTTAGACCCGCCAAAGATGAATTTTCAACACCTGAAAATGTACCTGCCCACATGAATGCCGACATGAACACAAGTTCCGCAGCGACCGATAGTCTGGTCCAGAAACTACGCGCTCCCGGCGCAGGCTTGATTGCGTTAGAGGCGCGTGCGCCTTGGGAATTGGGTGCAACCCTCGCTGCCTGGCCGCTATTGCGTACGGCACCCGCGGGAGATGGCCACGCGGTAATTGTATTTCCGGGGCTTGGTGCAGGCGATTTTTCGACCGCGCCATTGCGCAGCTTTTTGTCATCGCAGGGTTATGAAACATTCGGCTGGGACCTTGGTTTTAATTTTGGCCCGCGCGATGGTGTGCTGAAAAAGAGCGTCGAGCGTGTGATGGATATTTGCGCCACGTCAAAACGCAAAGTGAGTCTAATCGGCTGGAGTTTGGGTGGGCTTTACGCACGCGAATTCGCCAAGGCATTGCCCGAGCAAACCCGCAGCGTGATTACGCTCGGCACACCGTTTTCGGGTGATCCTAAGGCGACCAACGCATGGCGGTTTTATGAATTTGTCAGCGGTCATAAGCTCGACGATAAAAAAATGATCGCCCACATTAAAGAAGCGCCACTGGTGCCGACGACCTCCATTTTTAGCCGCACCGATGGTGTCGTGGCATGGCCGCTGTCGATCCAAAAAGAATCCAAGACCGCTGAGAACATTGAAGTGATCGCAAGCCACGTCGGCATGGGTATGAACCCGATTGCTTTGTATGCCGTAGCAGATCGGCTGGCGCAGCGCGAGGGTGCGTGGCAAAAATTTGATCGCAGCGGTTGGCGGCACTATTTTTATCGCGACCCGAATCGCGTCGAGTAGAAAAAATGCCCACTGTTCAAACCAACGGTATCACCCTCGAATACGAAATTCTAGGCGCCGACAATGCCACGCCACTGCTGCTCATCATGGGTCTTGGCATGCAGATGATCGGCTGGCCCGAAGGCTTCTGTGCCAAACTGGTTGGTGCAGGATTTCGGGTGATTCGATTCGACAATCGTGATGTGGGCTTGTCGACCAAGCTCGATCATTTGGGATCGCCGAATGTGCCGTTGGAATTTATAAAATTCATGATACGTCTGCCGCTCAAAGCGCCCTATTTGATCGACGATATGGCGCGTGATGCTGCCGGCTTATTGGATCAACTCGGCATTTCTGGCGCACATGTGGTGGGGGCCTCGATGGGCGGCATGATCGCGCAGAATCTCGCGGCGCATTTTCCGGAAAAGGTATTGAGTCTCACCTCCATCATGTCCAGTACCGGTCGCCGCAGCCTGCCCGGGCCCACCTCGAAAGCGCGCCGGGCACTGCTCACACCGCCCGCCAAACGTGGCGATATCGACGGCGCGATTGCGCGAATGAAAAGTGTTTTTATCACGATCGGCAGCCCCGGTTTTATCGAAACAGACGCAACCCTCGATGATCTGTGCGCTCGTCATGTCCGTCGCTCGTACTATCCGCCCGGTAGCGCGCGGCAACTCATCGCCATTGCCGCCAGCGGGGACCGCACCAAGACAGTACGCCGCATTACTGCGCGCACGCTGGTGGTCCATGGCAAGGACGATCCGCTCGTCCCCGTCGCCGCGGGTATCGACACTGCTCGTGAAATTCCTCACGCGAAATTATGCGTAATTGATGGCATGGGCCATGATTTGCCGACGGGTTTACATCAACGTTTGGTGGATGAGATTGCGGGGCATTGCATTAAGAGTCCGCCGTCAAGTAATTAGCCGCTTGAGGCTGAAAAAAGGCTGCAACTCTGCTCCGCTTAAAAAAAGAACCGAATCGTTTGTTAATTGAGTGCGTTCACGAGTGGTAAAATGAGGATGGCAATTAGTCACCGCTCCGAGCCCCGTGTCCTCCTCTTTCGCCCACCTCCGCCTGCACACCGAATACTCCATCACGGACTCGATTGTTCGTATTGATGAGGCGGTGGCGAAGGCAGCCAACGATAAACTTCCGGCGTTGGCAATTACCGACGTTTCCAACGTTTTTGGTGCGGTCAAGTTTTATCAAAAGGCGCGCGGACGCGGGGTGCAGCCGATTATTGGTTGCGATGTGTTTATTGAAAACGAAAAAAATCGTGATCAACCTTCACGACTTTTGTTGTTGTGCACCAACGATGCGGGCTATCTGAATTTATGCCAATTGCTCACGCGCGCCTATCGCGAGAACACCTGGCGGGGCCGCGCGGAATTGAGCCGAAAATGGTTGATGCAGGAATCGACAGTCGGCGTGATCGCCCTATCTGGCGGAGCCTTTGGCGATATTGGTCAAGCGTTGTTGCAGGCCGATACCAAGCGGGCAATGGTATTGGCGAACGCCTGGGCTCACGATTTTCCGAATTCGTTTTACGTTGAATTGCAGCGCGCAGAGCGCGATTTTGATGAGCCCTATAACGCTAGCGCGATGAACTTGGCGAGTGTGTGTGATTTGCCGGTGGTGGCGACCCATCCGATTCAATTCATGGCGGCGGATGATTTCAAAGCGCATGAAGCGCGAGTATGCATTTCGCGCGGTGAGTTGTTGGGGGACAAGCGACGCACGCGGGATTTCACACCCGCACAGTATTTCAAATCGGGCGAGGAAATGGCGAAGCTGTTCGCGGATATTCCGGAAGCGCTGGAGAACGCGGCGGAAATAGCGAAACGCTGCCACTTTGAATTTTCACTTGGCAAGTCGAAGCTGCCGAATTTCCCGACGCCGAATGGCGAGACAATTGAAGCGTACTTGCTGGATTCTGCGAAGGCAGGATTAGATCGGCGCCTAGACGTGATTTTTTCGGACGAGACCAAGCGTGCAAGGGAACATCCGCGTTACTTGGAGCGGCTGGAGTTTGAAGTGAAGACCATTATTCACATGGGTTTCCCTGGCTATTTTTTGATTGTTGCCGATTTCATTGCATGGGCAAAAAATAATGGTGTGCCGGTCGGCCCGGGGCGGGGTTCGGGTGCGGGCTCGCTGGTCGCCTATTCGCTCGGCATTACGGATTTGGATCCGCTTGAATATGATTTGCTGTTCGAGCGATTCTTGAACCCTGAACGCGTTTCGATGCCCGATTTCGATATTGATTTTTGCCAGGAAGGTCGCGACCGCGTTATCGATTATGTGAAAGAAAAATACGGACGCGAAAGCGTTTCGCAAATCGTGACCTTCGGTACGATGGCGGCCAAGGCGGTAATCCGCGATGTGGGGCGCGTGCTGGGCATGGGTTACAACTATGTCGATCAGATTGCTAAATTGATACCGAATCAGCTCGGCATCACGCTCAAACTCGCGATGGAACTGGAGCCGCAATTCTCCGAGCGGCGCAAGGCCGAAGAGGAAGTTGCGCAGCTTTTAGATTTGGCGTTGAAGCTTGAAGGCATCACGCGTAACGTCGGCATGCATGCGGGCGGCGTGCTGATCGCGCCGGGCCCGTTGACGGATTTCACGCCTCTCTATGTGGCTGATGGTTCTGATTCGTTTGTGAGCCAGTACGACAAAGATGATGTGGAGGCGGTAGGCCTCGTCAAGTTCGACTTTTTGGGTCTCACCACGCTGACCATTGTTGAAGAGGCGGTGAAGCTCATTCGTGATCGCAAATATGGCGAGCCGCAGCCCGATTTTGATGTGGCGCGGCTGCCGCTCGACGATGCGAAGTCGTATCAAATTTTTGCGAAGGGCAGCACCGGCGCGATCTTCCAGTTTGAAAGTCGCGGTATGCGCGATCTCATCATGCGTGCACGACCAAATTCAGTTGAAGATTTAACGGCGTTGAACGCGCTGTATCGACCCGGTCCGATGGATCTGATTCCCGAATATCTGAATCGTAAAACCGGGAAAGAAAAAGTCACCTTCGTCGACCCGCGTGTCGAGCCGATTTTATCGCCGACCTGCGGCATTATGATTTATCAGGAGCAGGTGATGCAGATCGCGCAGGTGATTGGCGGCTACTCGTTGGGTGGCGCAGATTTGTTGCGTCGCGCGATGGGCAAGAAAAAAGTGGAGGAGATGGCAAAGCACCGCAGCATCTTTAAAGAGGGCGCTGAGAAAAATGGTGTGACGGCCAAAGTCGCGACCGAGCTTTTTGATTTTATGGAAAAATTTGCGGGTTATGGCTTTAACAAATCGCACTCTGCCGCGTATTCATTATTGGCCTATCACACCGCGTATTTGAAGGCGCATTTTGCCGCTGAATTCATGGCCGCAAACATGAGCTGCGTGATGGATTTCACCGACAAGGTGCAGCTACTTTTCGACGACACGAAAGCAATCGGGTTAAAAGTGTTGGCGCCTGATGTGAATACGGGTACTTATCGGTTCAAGCCGATCGATGAGAAGACGATTCGCTATGGATTAGGCGCAGTGAAGGGCACGGGATCATCCGCGATTGAGAGCATTGTCACCGCGCGCAATAACGGTGGCGGGTTCAAGGACTTACTCGATTTTGTCACGCGCGTAGATCGCAGCAAAGTGAATCGCCGCGCGATGGAGGCGCTGATTCGCGCGGGCGCATTTGATGGGCTGCACGCCAACCGCGCGACCTTGATTGCGTCACTGCCCAAGGCCGTCGAGATGGCTGAAAAATCCGAACGCGATGCGCAGCAAGTGAGTTTGTTTGGCGAGGCTACTGGCGGCAGCATGGATGTGCTGGAGCTAAACGAAGTCGGCATGTGGAGTGAACGTGATCGGCTCAATAACGAAAAACTGGCGCTCGGATTTTATCTTTCCGGCCATCCGTTTTCGGATTATGAAAAGGAGATTCGCCAATTCGCCAAGACGGAATTGGGCTCATTGGAGGCGAAGAGTGAGCCCGTCGTGATGGCCGGTATTTTGTACGCGCAGCGCACGCTCAACGGCAAACGTGGCCGTATGTGCGTGATCACGCTGGACGATGGCACTGCGCGTGTGGAAGCGGTGATGTACAACGACGTCTACGACAAGAAACGCACGAGTCTGGTGGACGACCAGCCGCTGATTATTCGCGGCAAAGTTAGCCACGATGATTTCTCCGGTGGGTTGCGCGTGATTGTCGATGAAGTGTTGTCCATTGACGAAGCGCGCAAACACGTCCGCATGATGACGCTATCGATGAACGGCCAAGCCGATAGTCACAAATTAAAAACTATCCTCGCGCCGCATTTAGCACCAAACCAACCGGGTAGTGCCTCGATCACAATTCAGTACAACAACGGCGTGGGCGTCATACCGATTTCATTGCCGAGTCACTGGCGTGTGCGGGTCAGTGAGCCGCTTATCCAATCGCTTTACGATTGGCTAAAACCCTGCAACGTAAAGCTGCAGTACGACACCAGTCACATGATGCCGCCTGCGGCTGCACGGCAAAGCTGGCGCGATGGTTATCAGGCGGGTGGGCCGTTTGGCGGAAGCAGTGGTGAGTATTAAGAAATACTAGAATGGCTCTGGGAGCGGAGTTTTAGCGTGAAATATCCCATAAGGCCCGTCGGTGCTGGAGTTAGTACCCTAGCTTTTATTTTCAAAGCGGCCCACTAAGCGTCAGGCAATCTCGAAAACGCGATAAACGCTTGCTGATTTTCAGCAAGCGTTGCATTCACGTATTTTACATTCGAACCTGGTGGACCATTGTGGCACCACGCCACGACGCGCTCGACATCCTGCTCTTCGCCTTGCACCACGGCTTCCACGCTGCCGTCTTCTTTGTTGCGCGCCCAGCCGGTTACATTCAACGCTTGCGCGATCATGCGCAGCGAATCGCGGAAGCCCACGCCCTGCACACGACCAGTGATATTCAGGTGCAGCGATATCAGCTCACCACTTCCTAAGTAATCAGGCGATTCGCTATTAAAGCCGTCGTCACTCATTCATCCACCCGCATTTTTTTGCTGCGCGTGGTTTTTACCACTGCGCGGGTTTTCTTTTCATCAATGCGCCGCTCCTGTGAAGCGCGTGAAGGCTTGGTGGCAAGGCGCTTTTTCGGCACGTGATTAAGTTTTTTTAATTTTTCTGTCAGGCGTTCAAACGCAATATCTTTATTGCGAAATTGCGATGATGAATCCTGTGCAATCACTACCACGCCGGACGGCAGGTGCGTCAGCCTGATCGCGGAATTGGTCTTATTTACATGCTGCCCGCCGGGGCCAGAGGCGCGATAGGTGTCTACGCGGACTTGGGCTTCCAAGATTTCGCGCTCAATGGCATACACCACGCGTTTGACAGCGACAGTGGGCGCACCTGTGAAGGTTGCGGAGGTTGTAGGGGGACGAAGAGGGGTTTCAGAGGTCATACCAGATGTGCTAAAACGTGAGTTCGTAATGATACTCGTCGCTGGATTCACCTTTAAAAAAATCGGCATTGAGCCTGATGCCGGTTCGCATAAAGCCCAATGACTCAACCAGTCGCCAAGAGGCCGCATTGCGCACATCCATTTCAGCCACGACTCTTTTGACGGCGTAGGTTTGATGCACATGTGCCAACACGATGGCGCACGCTTCATGCGCGAAGCCCTGTCGTTGGTGCGGTGCAAACATAAAATAGGCGAGGTAAGCGTAGTCGCCAAGATAAACGCTGGTTTCCACGACGCCAATATATTCCCCACCCGCTAGGCGGACCGCCCAATTTCGCCATAGCGCTATGTTGTCGCCGCGGCTGCCGCAAAGAATGCGACCGTATCTTTCAGCGAGCGCGTCCAACGAGAGTGGATCGTTAGGCACAAATTTATAGAGTGCCAGATCGCTCAAGCCCTGATGAAGTTTTTCTGCGTGGGGGATTGCCAGCGGTTCGAGGATCAAACGCTGCGATGAAAGCTGCATGCGTTATTTAATCCGCATGCCCGGCACAGCACCCGAATCGGGGGCAAGCAAATACACGCCGGTGCCATCGCCTGCGGCCAGCACCATACCCTGCGATTCACCGAAACGCATTTTGCGTGGGGCCAGGTTTGCAACCGCGACCGTGAGGCGACCGATCAAATCTTTCGGATTATAAGTGTTGCGAATACCGGCAAACACCGTGCGCTGCTCAATACCGAGATCAAGTGTGAGTTTCAAAAGCTTGTCGGCTTCTTGAACGAACTCCGCATCGAGAATTTTGGCAACGCGCAAATCAATCCGCCCAAAATCATCTATAGAAATAGTTTCACCAATGGGCTGAATAACAATTGGCTTCGGTGGTTCGGGCGCGACAAGGGCGAATTCGCTTGGTGCAACAGGCGTCTCGGCGACAGATATCTTTTCCACTTTGGCGGGTTTAGCTTTGGGTTGGGGATCGGGCTTTGCATCTTCAGCCGGTGCTATCAATGCATCTATTTGTTTCGCATCGATGCGCGCCATCAGATGCTTGTACATGTTTACGCGCTTCACGCGCACGGGCCCCGCGCCGAGATCTTCCCAAGTCAGTGGCTCGTGCCCGATGTCAAATAGCGCTTCTACTTTTGCCGCAGTTTCTGGTAACACGGGCTTCAACATAACAGTTAATTTGAAGAAAGCAAACATCGCTTCACTGCACACCTCGTGAAGTTCAGCTCGCTTTGCTTCGTCTTTTGCGAGATTCCACGGCTTATGCGTGTCGACATACTCATTAATATCGTCGGCGTAGGCCATGATGGCCCGCATCGCCTTGCCGTATTCACGGTTCTCGTAGGCCTTGGTAATTTCGTTCTCGTGTTTAACAACCGCCCTTAAAGCCGCACCTGTCGGTACATTTTCTAAAGGTTCAGCGAGCTTGCCATCGAAATATTTAGAAAGAAATCCAGCACATCGACTGGCGATATTGACGTATTTGCCAATCAGATCGCTATTCACACGCGCAATAAAATCATCGGGATTGAAGTCAAAATCCTCGACCTTGCTGCTTATTTTGGCGGCGATGTAATAGCGGAACCACTCCGGATTCAAGCCAAGTTTTATATATTGTTGCGGTGAAATGCCGGTGCCGCGCGACTTTGACATTTTTTCGCTGTTAAGCGTGATGAAGCCGTGAACAAAAACATTGTTCGGTACTTTGCGGCCGGAGAAATGCAGCATCGCAGGCCAGAACAGAGTGTGAAAATAGATAATATCTTTGCCGATGAAGTGATATTGCTCGACCTCAGGGTCGGCCATGTAGGCATCGAAATCGATATTCTTTTTGGTGAAATGCGCTTTCAAGCTGGCGAGATAGCCGACTGGCGCATCGAGCCACACATAAAAATATTTGCCCGGCGCATCGGGGATCTCGATCCCGAAATAGGGTGCATCGCGCGAAATATCCCAATCGCTCAAACTGCTGGCGTTTTTGTCAGCTCCACCTAACCATTCCGCCAATTTGTTGACGACTTCAGGCTGAAGCTTGGTCTCGGCAACCCATTTTTTCAGGAAATCAACGCAGCGTTTGTCGGACAATTTAAAAAATAAATGTTCGGAAGACTTCATGATGGGCTTGGCGCCCGTGAGGGTGGAATACGGATTCTTCAAATCGGTTGGCGCATAGACCGCTCCGCACACTTCACATGAATCGCCGTATTGATCCTTCGCGCCGCACTTGGGGCATTCGCCTTTGATGTATCGATCCGCCAGGAACATGCCTTTGACGGGATCGTAGAATTGTTCAATTTCGCGGGCGGTGATCAGCTTATTGGCTTTAAGCTTTTTGTAGATGCCTTGCGCGAGTTCGACATTTTCTGGCGAATGAGTGGAATGCCAGTGGTCAAAGCTCATCAAAAACTGCTGCCAATTTTGATTGTGCTCGGCGCTCACGCGCGTAATCAGCGCGTCAGGCGTGATGCCCTCGCTTTCGGCGCGCAACATGATCGGCGCGCCATGCGCATCACTCGCGCATACAAAATTTACTTCATGGCCCCGCATGCGTTGAAAGCGCACCCAAATATCGCCATAGAGCATGTCGGCAATATGACCGACGTGTAACGGCGCGTTAGCGTAGGGTAGGGCAGTGGTGGCGAAAATTTTACGTGGCATTGACTTTATGGCTTGCCGCAGGTTGGCAGTGTGGGGAACACGCTGGCACACGTTGGCATAAGCAATTAATTTTTAAACTAAAACGAACATTTTTTATGTTGCGAATTGTACCAAGCTCATTCCAACTTTGATACCGTATCAATGACTATGCGCTCACTAGCAATAGGCTTTGTCAGACGTTTCCGATAAAATAGGTCATTATTTTTGATTATCCAACCCCACCGATTGGCGCTTCCATGAGCATCACTACAGAACAAATCCAAAACGCACTACGTGAGTTGATTGATCCGGTCACGAATGAAAATTATGTTGACGGAAAATCAGCAAAAAATATCAAAATTGATGGCAGCTATGTTTCGTTGGAAATTGTCTTGGGCTATCCCGGGAAGAGCCTGACGGAATCGATTCGCAAGCAGGTCGTGGAGCGGCTGAAAAAGATTGAAGGCGTTGAAAATGTGTCGGCCAATGTCTATTCCAAAATCGTTTCGCATAGCGTGCAGCGTGGCGTCAAGCTGCACCCCGGGATTAAAAATATCATCGCGGTGGCGTCGGGTAAGGGCGGCGTGGGTAAGAGCACCACAGCGGTCAATTTGGCGCTGGCGCTCGCCGCTGAGGGCGCGGTGGTGGGCATGCTGGATGCCGATATTTACGGGCCTTCGCAGCCGATGATGCTGGGCATCACCGGCCGTCCACAATCGCGCGATGGTAAAACCATGGAACCAATGGAAGGCCACGGCATTCAGGCGATGAGTGTGGGGTTTTTGATTGATCCTGAAACGCCGATGGTGTGGCGCGGGCCAATGGTGACCCAGGCCTTGGAGCAGTTGCTAAATGAAACGCGTTGGAATGATCTGGATTATCTGGTCATCGACTTACCGCCCGGCACCGGGGATATTCAGTTAACGCTCGCGCAGAAAGTGCCGGTAACGGGAGCCGTGATTGTGACCACCCCGCAGGATATTGCCCTGCTGGATGCGCGCAAAGGTCTTAAGATGTTTGAGAAAGTTGGCGTACCGATTATTGGTGTCGTTGAGAACATGGCGATGCACGTGTGCTCAAACTGCGGGCATATTGAACATATTTTTGGTGAAGGCGGCGGTGGCAGAATGGCTGAAGACAACAAAATTGATATGCTGGGCTCGCTACCGCTAGATATTAAAATTCGCGAAATGGCGGACAGCGGCAAGCCCACCGTCGTATCTGATCCAGACGGCCCGATATCCAAAATATATAAGGATATTGCCCGTAAAGTCGCCGCGAAAATCGCCAAGCAATCGCAAGATCGCTCGGCATTGTTTCCCAAAATCGTCATACAGAATACTTAAACCAAGCGTTTAGCTGATGTCTGCCTTCCTGACCGGTCACATCCAGATTCGAGATGTCCAAAAATGGCATGAATATCTTGCCCAAGTAGATGCCACCATCACAGCTTACGACGGCGAGATATTGGTACGTGGATTGCAGGTGAAAGTGTTGGCAAACCCGAGTAAATTTGATGAGAGTTTTGAACGTTTGGTTGTGTTGCGGTTTGCGGATATGGCGGCGCTAAACCGCTGGTATGCTTCGAATGAATATGCGCGTTTAAAGCCAATTCGCGCGGCGGCGGCGGATGTCACTGTGGTGACGTACTGTAGCGATAATCATGAAGTCAAAAATTAAATAAGCCAGCTTTGAATTAAAAAAAGTTGAACAAAAGGGAATCGAAACGTGAGTATCAAAAGCGATAAATGGATACGAAAAATGGCGCAAGAGCACGCCATGATTGAACCCTACGAGCCGGGCCAGGTGCGTGAGGCAAACGGTCAGCGAATTGTGAGTTATGGCACGTCAAGCTATGGATACGATATTCGGTGCTCGAATGAATTCAAGCTCTTTACGAATATCAATTCGACGATCGTGGATCCGAAAAATTTTGATTCGAATTCGTTTGTCGATATTAAAAATGATTTTTGCATCATCCCGCCGAATTCGTTTGCGCTGGCGCGAACGGTTGAGTATTTCCGGATTCCACGCAATGTTTTGACGATTTGCCTGGGTAAATCGACTTATGCTCGTTGTGGCATCATCGTCAACGTGACACCGTTTGAGCCGGAATGGGAAGGCTACGTCACGCTGGAATTTTCAAACACCACGCCGTTGCCCGCAAAAATTTATGCGAACGAAGGCGTGGCGCAAGTATTGTTTTTTGAAAGTGATGAGGTGTGCGAAATCTCGTATAAAGATCGCGGCGGCAAATATCAGGGACAGAGGGGCGTTACCCTTCCGAAGATGTGATGGAAACCGCTGAAGGCACAGAAGTTACGGAAGTTAGAACGCGTTTTGCGCCGAGCCCAACCGGTTTTTTGCATATTGGTGGAGGCCGCACTGCGCTATTCGCATGGGCATTTGCGCGTCGGCACAAAGGCAAATTTATCTTGCGCATCGAGGATACCGATGTCGAACGCTCCACGCCGGAGGCGGTTGAGGCCATTCTTGACGGCATGAAGTGGTTGGGTCTCGACTATGATGAAGGTCCGTTTTTCCAGATGCAGCGCATGGATCGCTATAAACAAGTGATTCAATTCATGCTTACCGCCGGAACTGCCTACCACTGTTACACCACCCCTGAAGAGCTTGATGTGTTGCGCGAGGCTCAGCGCGCCGCAGGCGAGAAACCGCGCTATGACGGTCGCTGGCGCCCGCAGCGTGGCAAACCACTTCCAGCCCTGCCCGTGCGACAGTTGCCGGTGGTGCGGTTTCGTAATCCCAGCGCGGGCATGGTCGCATGGAATGACCAAGTAAAAGGCCGGATCGAAATCAGCAATGAAGAACTTGACGACTTCATCATTGCCCGAGCAGATGGCACACCGACTTATAATTTTTGTGTATGTGTGGATGATTGGGATATGGGCATCACCCACGTGATTCGAGGCGATGATCATGTCAACAATACGCCACGGCAAATCAACGTGCTACAGGCGCTTGGCGCCAAATTGCCAGTCTACGCGCACGTGTCGATGATTTTGGGTGACGATGGACAAAAGCTGTCTAAACGGCATGGTGCGGTGAGCGTCATGCAATATCCTGCCCACGGCTACCTGCGCGACGCGGTCGTGAATTATCTAGCCAGATTGGGATGGTCTCATGGTGACGCCGAAATTTTCACCATGGATCAATTTTGCGACTGGTTCGATCTCGATCACATTACGCCGTCTGCTGCGCAATTCAACACTGAAAAATTGAAGTGGTTGAATCATGATTACATCAAACGCACCAATTCAGTCGATCTCGGCGATATGTTGAGGCCGTTCCTCATCGAGGCTGGCCTCGACTTATCAATGGGGCCGGAGGTCGCGAAAGTGGCGGAATTGCTCAAGGAGCGGTCAGCGACATTAGTTGAAATGGCGGCTGCAGCGCATTATTTCTATGTTCGCCCGAGCGTTAATAAGGAGTTGCTGGCGATACATCTAACGTCTGCGGCGACGCCAGCAATCGCTGAGATTAAAGCGCTGTTACCAGCAACGCCCTGGACCAAGGACGATATTGGCGCAGCGGTAAAAGCGCAGGTCGCTAAATATGGCTTAAAGATGCCGCAGTTAATGATGCCGCTTAGGGTACTGATGACCGGCCAAACGCAAACGCCAGCGCTTGATGCCATCATGGAAACGCTCGGCTTGGACGAAACGATTGCAAGGCTGCGGATCGACTGAATTCGTGATAATTGCAGGACAAAAAGCGCCAGATGCGCATAAAGCAAAACTGTACTTGGCATATACCCTCGGTTTTGGTTATAATTCAGGGCTAGCCTTGGTTGATACAAGTGCGAAAAGTAGAGATGCAAAGGGGGTATAGCTCAGCTGGGAGAGCGCTTGCATGGCATGCAAGAGGTCAGCAGTTCGATCCTGCTTATCTCCACCAACAATCCACCACAGAATTCAGTAACGTTGCGAAAAGAAACAGGAGAATAGAAACACAACGAATTAGTCCCCATCGTCTAGAGGCCTAGGACACCGCCCTTTCACGGCGATAACACGAGTTCGAATCTCGTTGGGGACACCAGTAAAATCAACGACTTGGAGCGATCTAAGTCGTTTTTCTTTGTGTTGTGTTTAGATTTCATCGATAAATCGCCGGGGGTACAATACCAACAGCGCGAACGACTCAGACAATTAAAACGGTGTAGCGAAATCTTGGCTGCCTCCAAATTTAGTATTGATTATGTTTAATCAGCGCGTGATTCCATCGTTGCAAACTAAGAGCGGTGCCGATAATCGAGCGGCCATCGTCTTGGCAAAGAATGTGACCGGACTGGCGACACTGCGAGCATTAGCTGGCTTGTCCCTTGATCTTCATGCAATCATTTTCTCGCGCGATGAACCAATTTCGTTTTCTCGTTATGGCAAGAAAGTCTATTTTCCAGGTAAGGAAAAAGACGAACCCGCGCTATTGCAGTTTTTAATTGAATATTTGGATCAACTTGGTGGACGGCCAGTGGTTATTCCTACCTCTGATACTCTCGCACTTTTTCTGGCGAAAAATTATGAGGTACTAAAAGGCCGCTGCGCCATTTGGGAGAATTCTTATATAGATTTGTCGGAAATAATTTGTAAAAATTTGCTCTACCGAAATGCCTCGAACGCGAAAGTAGATTCAGTGCCGTGGATAGAATCGACAAATTTCGATGAAATCGCCGAATGGAGCCAACGCAATTCAGCACCATATTTGCTTAAACCATTTTATGAGGGGCACCAAAAGCAAAGACCATTTGGCAAGAACATGTCATTGCCTTCACGCGAAGCGCTTATGGCTTACGTTACCGAGAACCCGACGGATTCGATCATCATACAAAGAATGATCAAGGGCGGCGATGGCTTCATATTCGATACTTATGGGTATTCTGACCGAATGGGTCGAATTCTGACTATGGCTTTGCATCGGCGTTTGCGCCAAAACCCGTGCAATTTTGGGAGCACCAGCTACGGCGAAATTCCAGCGCAGTTAAGCATAGAGGCTGAACAAACAATATTAGCTGCCACTGAGCGTCTGCTTGGGCACATCAAATACCATGGAATTTTTGGTATCGAATGGCTCCTTGAGCAAAGTACGGGAAAATTCTATTTGATTGACTTTAACGCTAGGCCGTTTACGACCATTGGGCACTTGACGGACTGCGGCATGAATTTGCCCGCATTGGCGTACGCTGAACTCACGAATGAAATGACCCCAAAGTTGATAAGAATTCCAAAACTAAGGCGAATGCTTTGGATAGATATTAAGAAAGACCTCGATTCATTGCGATCATGTGAGCCTCGCTTGTTGGTCGTCGCCAAAACATGGCTTCTCTCAATTGGTCAGTGCCGCAGCTTCGCGTACGCAAGTTTGCGCGACCCGGGCCCGGGTATTCAAAGCACTGCTTTGATGATTTACATGGCCGCACGATTCGCGTTCAAGCGTTTCATCCACTTCTTTACGTCCGTTTAGGTGCGCACCGCAAAAAATTTGCGTAAATTCGCGCATGTTTACAAATTTAACGAGCGGTTTATTTTCGGCGCCCAGCAAAAAAATTCACTCTGACTGCTTTGTTTTATGGGGTCCGGTCTAGCGAGCTGCTCCCATATTTTGCGCAATACTTAATCATCTTCTATTGATTCGACGTTGCTACGACGATTCTTAAAAACTGGCGGCCCTACTGCTATTTGGGTTCGTACTTGCCTTTTCCCATTGGTGGATGCTGGGCCGTTTTAAGATGGCTTTGCTGTGTCAAAGACACGGTGACTACGCCGATGCGTAGAAACTCCGGCGACCTTTCTCGGATCAATGAAATGTGAATGCGCAGTTAAATCTTGACGACTGGACAGGCTCAAAAAACGGACACTATGAACTGAAGTTTTAAGCGGCTTTCTTCAGTTGCTGCACCTGCCATTATTTTTCAAAATCAGTCAGTGACTGATTGTCGATTTTTGAATAGCTTCTAACGTTATTGTCCCCTATGGGGACTTCCGTTGGGGTGTAGAAGACCTCCACACAATTAAATATCGCCGTCTTAGCCGCCGCGCGGGCAGCGTATTTCGTTAGATGCACTCTTCTTTCTTCAAACTCGCAAACCAGCTTTCCATCGGTGAATTGTGGCTCAAGGCCAGGCTTTGCGCTCCCAGCAATTTCCCTCACGACTCATCAACTGAACCATGCCGAACTGGTTCAGCAATCGTTGGGAATCGGCACTCGCGTATTGGCTGCCTTGATCTGAATGCGCGATTAATCCTGTCGGTGGCTTATGCGCCTTAACCGCCATAAACAACGCGCGGCACACTAACTCTGCCCTCATGTGTTCATCCATTGCCCAGCCCACAATCTTGCAGGTAAAAAAATCTTTAACGGCTGCCAAATACAACCAACCTTCACCAGTCTTAATGTAAGTGATATCAGCGACCCACGCCTGATTCTGCGCTGTGCCATTAGCGAACTGGCGATTGAGCAGGTCGGGGGCGACAGGCAAGCTATGCTTACTATCAGTCGTCGCCTTATACTGGCGCACCTGCTTGCAGCGCAGCCCCAGGCGTTTACGTAGCCGTTTTACGGCGGCCAGGCTCAGCTTGAATCCCGTCTCAGTTAACTCGGTTTGCAGCCGTTTGGGTCCGTAGGTTTAGCGACTACGCTTGTGGCCTGCGCGTGCGGCTGTCTCTTAGGCTAAGCGGTCAGTTGATCCTAGCAAGCTTTCCTTGACGGATTAAGCGGCTTTTTTTACTCAGCCGAGCGGTGTGGCCGTGTTGAATGATCTGTTCATCGTTAGCCGCCCCCGGGTTGGTGACGCAATCCCGTTCAAATTGAGCAGGCGATTTGTAGACCAAACTTGAATGCATGCGCGTCGTGTTGTCCCCCGAGGGGACTTCCTTCGGGGCGTACCAATCACCCTCGATGTATGCAAACACGCAATGCTTCGCTGCCGCTCGGGTCGCAAAGTTTTTGCCATGGGTCTCCTCGACTTTCAGCGAATGCCAGAAACTTTCCATCGGCGCGTTGTGGCCCGAGGCCCAGCTTCGCGCTCGTAGCAATTGCCAGTGCCGCTCATTGATTGCTGGAGTCCACGCAACGCCAGCCAGCTTCGAATATCATCAGCGATGCTGAATAAGTTGCCCTCTGCTCTGATTTGAATGGACGCGGCGTGGCCTAATTGAAATTCTGCGAAACTGTATAGCGTTAGTGCGCGCATAACATTGGCGGTGAGATCGCGCTGATTTGGGGTTGCTGCGCGGTTCACGGATGGGGGAACAAGTGGGTGAGGGCGCCCAAGAGGAGGCCTCACTCGCGTTGCCCCGGACGCTCCATCGCTACCGCTTAAACGTTGAACCCAAGTTTCTTGTAGAACGCTGAGACACCATCTCTTCCCGCTCTGAGCACCCAGGTCATCTCTGGTTTCTCGCCCATTACGTTCTTCACAAGTGCGGTGCCCACGCCCTCTCCGCGGTGGTTCTCAGCAACTACAACCATAGAGATGTAGCCATTGAAGATGCCGTCTGTCAAGGCGCGAAGGAACCCGATTACTTCTTTACCTTCGACAGCGACGATGGCGACTTGAGAGCGCTTGAGTAGCTTGGCGAAGGTATTTGCCTCTGTGACGCGCTTACCCTAGTTGGCTTTCTGCAGGAGTACGCGCGCAACCTCAATTTCGGAGGGGCGGATGGCGTGAATGTGCGTTGTGTGAGGCCTCACGTGTTTTATTTCTCATATCCGCAATATAACTTTTATTCCTGTACGCGGCGATAGCACGAGTTGCGCTGCAGGCGCCCTTGCATCACATCGATTTGACTGAATAGATTGACCGGCGTAATCAGATCCACTTCAGCCGCCATATGTCAGCTCCCAAACTGCGCCAAAGCGGACCTACGTGCTTTCAGAAGGATGCTTCTAGATCGCTTTCCGTTCATGGACAACCGGATCGCCGTGCGCTTTGCCTATGAAGAGCACAATCACGCCGGTAATTGGTTTCGCTCCTTCGGTAATAAAAACGGGGAGTTCGCGGGCAGTAGTTTGATGCACCCGCGTTTTGCCGGCATCAACGACAAGCCAATTGCCGAGCGGATCGGAGGTATCACTAGCCACAAGGGAGGTGACCAGACGACCACCCAAACTTGAGCGCGTCGGGACTGTAGGCATATTGACATGTGCTGTAGGTTCCATACCCCGCAAGCAGCGAAGATGGGACAATCTCAGCTAAGTTATTGCTGTTGCTTTCAGATTCATTCCAGCCCAAATTTTAGTGCGCGTAAAAACGCATATGTCCGCGTTGCTACAATGTTCGGCTGAGCACCCGACCAGCCAACAACCAAGGTACGACATGAATATTCGCTCCAGCCTCATCGCCGCGCTCTTAAACACGATCTTTGCCACCGTTCTGCTGTCAGCGTCTTTGGCTTCGTGCGCCGAGCTCTCACCCATCGAGCAAAAAATTGTGGCTGCGGCCAAAGCACGTTCTGAAGTCGCGCTACAGTTTCTGGAACGAACGGTCAATGTCAATAGCGGCACCATGAACCCTGATGGCGTACGCGGGGTCGGTCAGATGTTTCGGGCTGAATTTGACCAACTGGGATTTGCTACACGCTGGGCAGAGATGCCGCCATCGATGCAACGTGCTGGCCATCTGATCGCCTCCCGCGAGGGCGATCAGGGTAAGCGGCTGTTGCTCATCGGCCACCTCGACACTGTGTTCGAAAAAAATAGTGCGGTGCAGCTTTGGGACCGCAAGGGCGATACGGTGCGCGGTCAAGGCGTCTCCGATATGAAGGGTGGCAACGTTATCGTGGTCGAGGCCCTGCGTGCGTTGCAAAGTGTTGGCGCGTTGGACAACACCACGATCCATATTATTTTTTCCGGCGACGAGGAGCGCGTGGGCGAGCCTATCGCCGTCGCGCGCGCCGATATGATCGCGCTCGCCAAACGAAGCGATATTGCACTCGCTTTTGAAGGTACGGTCGTCGACAAAAACGGCAAGGACACGGCCACAGTGGGTCGGCGCGCGTCCTCGGGATGGCGGCTTGAGGTCGCCGGTAAGCAAGGACACTCTGCCGGTATCTTTAACAACAGCTACGGTGCCGTATATGAAACGGCGCGCATCCTGAACGCCTTTCGCGAACAGGTGATCGAGCCCGATCTTACGTTCAATCCGGGCGTGATTCTCGGTGGTACCGAGGTCACGTACGATGACACGCAATCCAAGGGGTCAGCATTCGGCAAAAGTAATGTCATCGCACCAGCGGCCATCGTCAAAGGCGACCTGCGCTACCTCACCTATGAGCAGCGCGATCGTGCCCATTTGCGCATGCGCAAAATCGTCGCCAAGAACCTGCCGGGCACCAGCGCGAAGATTGAATTCTTCGAATCTTATCCCCCCATGGCGCCTACGCCTGGCAACCTTAACGTACTCAAAGTCTACTCGCAGGCCAGCAGCGATGCCGGGCTCGGCTCGATCGACCCATTGCCGGCAAGGCAACGCGGTGCGGGCGATGTACAGTTTGTCGCACCCTTTATCGACAGCCTCGACGGACTCGGCGCGACCGGCGAAGGTGCGCACTCCCCTAATGAAAACCTCTATTTGCCATCGATCGAACGTGCGACGATCCGCACCGCACTACTGATCTATCGGTTGACGCGCCAAAAATAAAGAACTTGCTTGTCATTCGCTAAAAATGAATGGGACCAGCAACCATTCTTCAAACACCTGCTGTTTTCCCCTGCTCTAAGTAAGGATTAGTGGCACCCACGGTCACGTAATACCGAGGCTGCCAAACATAGCGCCCTCGAGCACTAGCGCGACCTTCCAGGATTGATAGTTCCGACTTTAACCCTGCACTCCGTCCCGACTCTAGCCGCAGAAATCGTCGGTCAAAACAAACTGGCGGCGATGTTGATCGTTAACGCGAGTACGGTGGTGTTAAACAAAAAAGCGAGAACGCAGTGAATCAGCCCGATGCGGCGCATGGGTTTTGAGGAGAACGAGACATCAGCTGTTTGGCCTGAGGTGCCGATAATGAAAGAGAAATAGAGAAAATCACCATATTCCGGATTATTTTCAGACGGGAAAACTAAGCCGCCTGCTTGTTTCTCCGAAATGGCAATGTAGTAATCATGCGCGTAATGCATCGCAAACATCATATGGGTGAACGTCCAAGATGACAGTATTGTAATTACGGCAAGCGCCACGTGTGCATAGCGTAACGTTCCTTTCAAGTCTTTCGCAACTGCAAGTTCGGCAATGATGGCGCTCAGACTGGCGACGGCAGCGAAGATGACAATGATGAGAATAACTATTTGCCCATCGTCTTGAGCGCGCGCGCGCCCCTGCATTTTCTCTCGTGTGGATCGCACCATCATAATGCCCGCAAGCACGATGTAGAGACATGCCCCCGCGTTCCAGCCAATTATCAGGCGAGTGACCTGATGCAACGCCAAACTGGTGGGTAGGAAAATGGCGACGGCGATGCCAATTAATGCCGACACTGCCAGCCGCGGACGTGCGTGGATGTTGCGCACAATGAAATGATTACGGATGCTCATTCTCGGATTATAGAAGCTGGGGACGAAGCGGGGTTAAATGTTTGCGGTCGCTCGTTGTGACTTGCGCGGTTTGGGGCGACGCGCACACGTCAATTTCGACCGAATGCTGGCTTACGCGCTTTTCTCAAGTGGCGGGTCATCCGCGCCGCGCTATTCGCTGCGTTTGGCCTTCCGCGCTTTAACGTTCGGCAATTTGTTTTGCGGCTGATTTGGTACTGCACCGTTATCGAAATCAACAACGTAGGCTTGCCATTGTGCCGCTACTAGATTCGCAGATCGCTGCGCATGTGCCAGCAATGGGTCTTTCCAGGGGGCTTCAATCGCAAATGTCGATAACGCCTCCACGTTATCGGCGCCAAACCGCGCAGCACCTCGGAGGTGAGCCCATGCGGTAACTTCGGCCATCGTTTGAATAACATCTTCAAGTTGTCCGCTCTTCGCTTTTAGGCCTCGCAGTTTGACGCGATCCACTGTGGGTTGTAATTCCTTGATGATATACGAACGTAGGCCTACGCCAATACTCCCGAGCAGCGCAGGCGGAATGGCTTGCAGGGTGTATTGGAGCGACACCACCCGTTCTGCCTCGCTTTTCCAAGCGGGCTGCGGCGCTTGAATGCATGCGGAAAGCGCTGAGGGATTAGCCACTTTTATGTCAATCAGATAACGCCCGTCTGCCGAACCGTCGCCACGTACCAACGCTACATAGCGCTCAAGCCCAAGGCTGCCATTTCCTGCGATTCGTCTAGCAATATCGATTGGCTCAAAGTACGCGGGAGACGGCCGTGTAGCGGCGTAAGCGGCTAGGATTGATTCAGCGCGGCGACGAGAATCAGCGTTGGCTTTGAGCGCATGCGTGCCGTCGGTAATGAGCTTGGTGACTGATTTTTTCTGTGTGGTTCGCCGCGCAATGAGGTCAGATCGATGGTGGTTCTTAACGCTTTGCAGCAACTGTTTAACGAGCCCAATCGCGCTTGCCCGTTCAACCCAGCGCGGTTTCGCGGCCACTAAATTAATTGCATAGACATCTACAAACTTGGCCATAAGTTTGCTCGCCTGTTTTTTACCTATGCCTAATGTTTTGGCCGCAACCAAAATACTTGACGAGATCCGTACCAAATCAAAAGCACAGGGTGCAACGCAGGTCTCGTCGAAATCACTCACATCAAAATAAACCAGCCGGTTATCACCTTTGTAGCTACCAAAGTTTTCAAGATGCAAATCGCCACACGCTAGTACTTTTGGCGTCGCGAGTAACGATGCGGGCATGGCCAATGTTGCGTAAAACAATGGCGCAGTCCCGCGAAAAAAAGCAAACGTATCGCCACGAAGCGCTTTTAGCTTAAGCTGAAGGCGCTCGGGATCGCGGTCCAGGTTGTAGTCGAGGATGGATTGAGTGGTTTCGCTGATGAGGCTCATTTTGGGGGCAAATGTAATTTCTGGACGCTTATTTTGCCGTATTCATGCTACTAACTCTTGCCATGAAATTTATCATGAACTTAACAACTTTTCGTTAAGCAATTAAGCGGCTCTTTTCATCAGCCGAGCGGATGGGCTGTAGTGATCGATTGATTCATCGTTGGCTGCTTTTGTATTTCTTTTGAATTCCCGTTCAAGCTCAGTCAGGGACTGATAGCCCAAGCTCGAATGCATTCGCGTCGTATTGTCCCCGAAAGGGACTTCCTTCGCGGCCCGGAACCCTCGATATACGCAAACTTACAATGCCGGGTGTCGGCTAAGGTAGCAAAGCACCCCATGTGTGGCTTAATCGGCTAGCCGACAACCTTCGGGTAAACAAATCCAGCACACAGCAGGTAAAAAGTGAGTCCTCGGTCGTGCACAGATAAGTAATGTCGTCGAGCCGCCCCTGATCTGGCACTTTGGCGTGCGACGCCGATTCAGCGCTAGTGTCACCAGATTTTGCGGCAAATGGCATCGTGCACAAGGGTAAGAAAATGCCTTTGACCGTCGAAAGCTTATCCGTATAAATGCCGATCATGGCCATTGCCCACCGTTAACATATTGGCCACTTTCAGAGCCGTTTCCTGAATGTCAGATCCAAATACCGGCTTGCCCACATTTTAGATGAACCGTAGGCGAACACTGACAAGGTTTCGTTGGCTAGGCTGACGATGTCCGGCATATCAACCGCCTAACATCATCACACTAGTCCGTGGAATGAGTCCTGTAGGCTATGGCGTTTGAGTATGCTAAACCCAATAAGCCTTGCAAGTTTTTTGGGCCTTTCAAAGGAGTCAATATGAACAGTCAATCCAACCCGCCCAGTAGCAGCAGACCTGTGCCGATCCGAGACGATAGGGAAGCGCCTAATCTTGACCCGATCCGGGATGATCCCGAACCGATGCTGGAACCGGCGCTAGGACCTCCTCGCAAGAAATTAGGGCAAATAGATGAGGATAGTGACGAGGCAAAAGAAAAAGTTGCGAAGGGAATTTCAAACACTTTGAGGCAAGAGAATGTAGCTGCAGATGTGCAAACAAATACAAAGGCCACTCCACCAGAAGCGGCACTGGAAACTGCCAGGTTAAAAAAGGTGCGCGAAGATGAGGCTGCGCACGGCCATGACTTGAGAGATTTCTAAGCAAAAAGTAATCACGCGGGGGCTTCGAAACTTTGGCATTTAAAACCTGACCAATGTGAAACACGTTTATGCGTTTCTGGCGACCTTAATTGTTCTGGCCGTCTTTGACGCTATCTGGTTAAACATGGTGATCGCCCGCACTTTTAAAGCTGAGCTCGATGACTCGGCGTTGTCAGGTCCTCGAATGCTTCCAGCCGTGATATTTGCGTGTTGTATGCATCTGGGGGTGACGGTGTCTATACTTTTACCTAATCCGCTATTGCCATCAGCATGGCATAGTGAGTTTCTATTTGGTGCGCTACTCGGCTGAATAGCCTACGGTACGTATGACCTCAGCAACATGGCTACGCTAAAAGCTTGGTCATGGAAACTTACAAGCATCGACCTGGCTTGGGCAACTTTTGTAACCGCAGTAAGTGCTGTTGCTGACCGCGTCGCGCTGACGTCTGCGTCTTGATCAGCAATTTTTTAAAATAGTACAAAGATTATCCCAATGAACACTCAAATCCGCTTCGATATAAGTTGTGAACTTGGCTACGAAGTGACGGGATTAAGCGACTTCCTGTTTAACATTGAAGTGGCGCAAACTCCCCAACAGACTGTGCTTTCGAGCCATTGTGCTGTTTCTAATGCGCAAAACCTTGAGAGTTTCACGTCAAAGGATTTGCCGAATAAATTTATTCGCTTTTCGGCATTGTCGGGTTTTGTAAATGTGGATTACACGGCTAGTGTGCTCATTAATCACTACTGGGCTGAACCCGCAACGCTAGTGGAGCATCCTATCGCCGAGTTGCCAAAAGAGGCACTGCCCTATCTGCTACCGAGCCGATATTGTGAATCGGACAAATTATTTTATCTTGCAAATAGTCATTTTGGCGGAATGTCTCGTGGTTATCAGCGAGTTCAGGCAATTTGTGACTGGGTCTATGCGAACGTACGGTTTATTCCAGGTGTATCAAATGCAATGACATCAGCAACCGACACGCTTAATAGTGGCGCTGGTGTTTGTAGAGATTTTGCGCATCTGACAATTGGATTATTGAGATCATTAAATATTCCCGCCAGATTTGTTGCGGGCTACGACTACGGCGCAGACCCCGCTTTGGGTCCTACTGATTTCCATGCCTATGTCGAGGCATTTGTCGGCAATCGCTGGTTTATTTTTGACTCCACTCGCATCTGCCCGCGAAATGGACTAGTCAGAATCGGCACAGGCTTTGATGCGGCAGATGTCGCGTTTGCGACGATTTTTGGGCCTGCCCGATTTACCGGGATGAAATTGGATATCCAGCCGTTTGACGATTCAGGTTTGACGATTACCCTCGTGGATAATGTATCCCTTGCCATTTCCACCTCGTCTATTGACGATATGGATGGTGGCATACCAAATGCGGTCGACGGCTCGTATCTGGTCTCTAATTCGGTGATGGGTGCCGCTGCAAATTCTGACTTCTCGGCGGAAATCATTTCGTTTAACCATTCAGAAAATTAAATGAAACGGTGGCCTGCAACCACGCCGCTTACAATGTAATAAAGTACCTAGCTAATAGTTCAACCAGCAAATCCAGAGAGCGTGTCTGCAAGCTTGCGCCTACAAGCAACCTTCTCCCGCATGCTGACATTGCGTCAGCTACGGTTCAGCTACTGTGTTTTCTCGAAGGTGGATCACTGGCAAAAAACGATTCCAAACTTATCCCGGCATTTAGTCTTGTAGGTGTGCGCTGACAAAGATCTCCACTAATTCCCGACATTACAGATTTGCGCTGAAACCTAACATACATGAGCGGAAAAGCTATGAGGAGCAGTTGCACTTTTTGTGAGTCGGTAACTGCGACTGTCAAACATCAGCAGCAGCGCGTCTCAAATCACTAAAGATGATAGCTGGTACTCCAACCCCGCTCGCGCTTATATATTTATTAGGAGATTCGTCATGAATTGGGACACGATCGAAGGCAACTGGAAACAGTTTAAAGGCAGTGCCAAGCAACAATGGGGCAAGTTGACCGACGACAATTTGGACGTCATCGCTGGCAAGCGTGATCAGCTGGCCGGCAAGATTCAGGAGGCGTACGGCGTCACCAGAGATGAAGCAGAAAAGCAAATTTCAGACTTTGAGAAGCGCCAATCGAAGGAATAAAAATTGTGATCGGTTGCAACACATCCAATCGCCAAACTAATTAGAATTTAAAAGGAAATTATCATGACTAAAAAAATCATATCCACTCTAGTTGTTTCATTGCTCGCCGCAACCAGCATGACAGCGTTTGCATCAATGACCAAAGCCGAATACGGCATGGCAAAAGACCAGATCAAGGCAGACTATAAAGCAGCTAAAGCAGCTTGCAGCAGCATGACCGGCAATGCCAAGGATATTTGTGTCGTCGAAGCAAAAGGCAATGAAAAAGTAGGTAAAGCTGATCTGGAAGCACGCTACACCGGCAAAGAAAAAGCGCAATATAATCTGCGCATTGCTAAGGCAGAAGCTGCTTACGATGTCGCAAAAGAAAAATGTGATGACGCTACCGGTAACGCAAAAAATGTTTGTGTGAAAGAAGCCAAGGCTACCCAAATTAAAGCAAAAGCAGATGCCAAGATGACTAAAGCCGTCAAGAACGCGGCTACGGATGCGATGGATGAGCGTATGACCGCGGATTACAAAGTTGCAATAGAGAAGTGTGACGCTTTGTCCGGGGACGCAAAGTCCGCGTGTGTGGCTAATGCTAAAACCAAGTTTAATAAAAGCTAGTTTTTCGAGTTAGGTGAGTGACATTGTTGCGCAATCAGTTATAAATCCTGACAATAGAGTTATAACTGGTTGCGCGTCTTTTTACTTGATTTCCTATTTTGAAAGCCCAGTGTCTAAATGGCATCTGAACCAAAACCCGCTGTAAAAAATAATGACTTGCGTATCTTGATCGTTGATGATCATGATGTAGTGCGGGTTGGTTTTCGGCAGATCCTCACGGAACATTCCAGATTTCAAGTAACAGGGGAAGCTAACTGCGCGAAGCAGGCATTTGAGCTGCTGCGCAAAGAAACATTTGATATTGTACTGCTCGATTTGTCGCTTCCAGACGGATCGGGAGTTGATATTTTGAGAAAAATTCGCGAGCGCTATCCTGATACCAAAGTGCTGATGCTAAGCGGTTTTGCTGAAGAGCAATATGGCGTAAATATGTTGCGTGCAGGTGCGTCCGGTTTCCTCAGCAAAACATGCACTGCAGAACAGCTCACGGGTGCCATTGAAACGATTGCAATCGGGCGCCGCTATGTGAGTCCAAAGCTAGCCGAAATCCTGGCAGAGGGATTGAGTGCACCCACTGACAAGCCGGTGCACGAGCAGCTCTCGGAGCGCGAATTCCAGATTTTTTGTCGCTTGTCGGAAGGTAAAACGGTTTCCGAAATTGCAGAGAGTTTATTTATCAGCGTCAAGACCGTAAGTACATACCGGGCACGCCTGTTAGAAAAAATGGGTTTGAAAACAAACTCCGAACTTACTTACTACGCGTTAAAAAACGGACTAATCCAGTAGCAACCTTGTAGCAAGTTTAGTTGCGAGGCCAGCGGGACGACCGAGGGTTTTCAGAAAATGAATTATTCAGCGTTACCAAAGAAGCGCGATATCGAGATTGAAGTTATGAGCAGACTTAGAATCGCGATTATTGAGGATTCAATTAATATCCGCAAACGGCTCGTCGAGCTCGTCGAAGAGATGGATGATATGGAAGTTGTGGGTGTGGCCTCGACCGAGATCGAGGCAATCAACATTTGTCAACAAACTTCTCCCGATGCCATCATTCTGGATATGCAGCTTGAGGTGGGTAATGGGTTGGGTGTCATGCGGGCGATGCAATACAACGCAGCCAAACCCAAACCCACGATTATTGTACTCACCAACTTTCCATCGCCTTCTTTGCAGCGCGCAGCGATTTCACTAGGCGCTGATACATTCTTGGACAAGTCGCTCGAATTTCACAAGCTTCCCGGTTTATTGAGTTCGGCTGCAGATAATTTGCCCTCACGACATTGAATTGCGTTGTTGATTTCTGTTATCAGTGATCAGCCTTTGCGGTCATTAGTAAAGCTGAAGTAGCGTGCAGCGCAAAAAATCAGAGCAAAAAATAAATATAAAATAAATAAAAATAATTACGATACAAGCATATCAAGCGCCAATAGATTGATGGAAAACATTACCGCCGATGCCGCAATTGCCAGTAGCGAATCCGGTCTGGGTCAACCGTCGCCTGAAGTTGCTGCAGGCATAGAAGCACCCACACAGAGTGCTCGCATCATCCCCGTAAAGAGTTTTCGAAATGTCGCCCTCGGTATCATCGCGACTGCAGCGCTGATATGGCTGCTTAAATTTGCTGAAGACGTCATCATCCCGGTTCTACTAGGGCTTATCCTCAGTTACAGCTTGCGACCGTTTGTGGAATGGCTGCAGAGAGTATTGTTTATACCGCGCGCATTGGCAGCGGCACTTCTGCTTATTGCGATCTTCGGGGGTGTTGGTGCCGGGTTTTGGAATCTGCGCGCCGATGTGGCTGCTGTGGCCAGTGAGCTGCCGAAAGCAGCGCGAATGATTCGTGAGTTTGTGGGTGCTGCGAGGGACGGCTCGCCCGGATTAATGGGCGATATTCGACGGGCGGCGAATGAGCTTGATCAGGCGTCAGCGTCGCTCAGCCTAGAGCAAAAAAATCTTGATCCAACCGTCGCGCGTAAAGGTGGCGTCGCTGCGGCTGGCTCTGCGGCGATCTCAGCGGCAGGTGCAGACTCACATTCGAGCAACACCATCAGCCGGGTTCAGACGTATATGTTGGAACGAGTTGGCTCCGTGCTGGGTGTGGTGAGTACGCTTGCATTTGCGGGATTACTCGCATTCTTTCTGCTATGCGCCGGCACCGAGCATCGAAAAAAATTGCTACAGATAGTCGGTCAATCTCTCTCCCGAAAAAAAATAACGCTGACTATCCTGAATGAAATCAACACTCAGGTTCAATATTATTTAGCTGCTACGGCCGCGACCAACATCGGTTTGGGACTTGCTACCTGGGCGCTATTTGCATACTTTGGTATTGAACGAGCATTTCTATGGGGAATCGTGGCGACTGTATTGCATCTCATTCCCTACATCGGAACCGGGTTATTTTTGGGATTGTGTTTTTTGATTGGATTGGTATCACTCGATGGTTTCTGGCCCGCATTTTATTTAACCGTTATTTGGCTGATGATTCAATTTGTGATCGGTTTCTGCCTTGCGACCTATATCCAAAGCCGCTCTGCGCGCATCAATAGCGCGGCATTATTTGTGGGTTTTCTGCTGTTCGGTTGGCTGTGGGGCGGGTGGGGGCTGGTGGTTGCTGCACCCGTTTTAGCTGCAGTAAAAGCGGTCACGTCTCGCGTAACTCCGCTTCGGGATATCAGCACTTTGCTTTCTTAGAACTTGTTTCGGCGTGAGGCGGAAATTTAGTGCGCTGAATAAGGATGCCTTTTACATTAGCGTGTTACGCTAAATCCGCAGCTTTTATATCCGTTTCATCGACGTTGCGCGGAATAGTCACTTCAATGGTTGTGCCTTTTCCAGGTGCGGATTTCCACAAGGCGTCGCCACCGAGTGATCGTGCCCGCTGGCGAATGCCTGATAATCCGTGGGACATATTCGACGGATTAAACGTGGGTGGCAACCCCGCGCCATCATCGGTTAAGACCAGATGAATATTTTTTTCGTCTACGTGCAGATTAGCCAGAAAGTTTTTCGCTTTCGCATGACGTAAAGCGTTCGTTGTTACCTCTTGCACAATCCGGAACAACGCAATCGAAGCGTCGGGTGAAATTACCCCTAATTCTTCAGCCAGATTAAGCGTGCATGTCAACCCGCCCTTGTTGCAGTGTTCGCTTATGTACCACTCAAGCGCGGGCGCCAAACCAAGATTGTCGAGTAGTGATGGACGCAGATTTTCCACGACGCGTCGTTTGAGCGAGACCGCTTCGTCGAACATGTCAGACATTTGTTTAAATCGCTTTAGCGCATCTGGGCTGTGTGCGGCGTGCGTGCGTAACCATTCCAAATCCATTTTGGCCGAAGTTAGAATGCCGCCTAGCTCGTCATGCAGGTCGCGTGCCAATGCTGCTCGATCCTGCTCGCTAGAGCGTTGCAAATGGGTGGAGAGCTCGTTCAACTCAGCGGTTCTTTCGTTCACAAGATTAAGCAGTCGCTGGTTTTCAGTTTCGCGGATGTCGATGAGCGCTTGGCGCTGGTGCAAATCCTTGATAAATAAATACAAGGCGCAGGCCAGCAGTAACAGGTTCAAGATCGCAATCGCCAGCATACCCATCCGGGAGACCACCAGGTCGCGCTCTGAACTTTTGCGAGCGCTGTTTAGATCACTCAACATGTCCTGAGACAAGCGCGCTACTTTTTGTCGCGCGCTGTCCATCAATTGTTTAGCGTTATTGCTGCCAATAAGCTTTAAAGCCTCTTCTCGTTTGCCTTGGTCGGCCAGTGCCACGATGGCTTCAAGTCCGATAAACATGTTTAGCGTGATCGTAGCCAGCTCGTCTACCTGCTTTTTTTGATCTGGCCGACTAGCGAAAGCCATGGTCAACTTCATTTGCAGCTTTGGAAACTCGGTTCGTGCCTCCATGAGAGGCTCTAAATACTCCTTGTCACCGGTAAGCAGATAGCCGCGCTGCCCGGTTTCAGCATTGAGTAACGTCGTAAATAATGTTTCCACCAAGTCCAAATTATCGCGCGCGACCTGTCGCGCGTTCACACTTTGCGACACGGCTTTATAATTACGCTCCGACACCACCATAAAGGTGATCGTAAAAATAATGGTAAGTAGCGCGGGGGCAATAAACGATGGCGGAACGCTGCCCCATAAAATTTTAAACGCTTCGCGATTGTTTAACGCCGAAAAATTAGAGTCAGCCATGTGATCCTGCCCTTTGCTTTATTTCGTGTTAGTTAGGAAAGCAGTCAAGAATGAAAGAGGGCAAATTTATGATCAATTTCTCGATCTTGAATCGAAGTGTACGGGCTAAACATGCACAACGTCTATTGCATCCAATCGGCTCGCCTCGATACCATTCAAAATATTGATGCTGAATGAGATCACATTGCGTGATCAGAGCATGCGCAATTTGGTTTGTCCACAAGCGAGCGCCCGCAATCCATGCGGGCGTTCCTGCTTTTGACTTCGTGACTGATTCGTTACGCCACGATTTAAAATCCGACCAGGCAATGTTGCATCACTTTCTGCCGATCAATCCCATTACCAGCGTAACCAGGAATACGACGACAAAAATGTAGAACAGAATTTTTGCTATTTCTATAGCGCCGCCGGCGATGCCACCGAAACCGAACACTGCCGCAATAATGGCAATAACAAAAAATGTAGCTGCCCATCTCAACATAATGATTCTCCTTTATTTAAGCTTCCCTGAAATTGTTGCCGCCCTGCTTAATCCTCCATGAGGTCGGTTAATTCGTTCGCGTGTTCTTCTTCCATCGCCAAAATAGATTCGATCATTCGACGGGTGGTTGGATCCGCTTCTCCCAAAAACTGGGCAAATGCACGATAACTTTCAATCGCAATCCGCTCGGCCACCAGGTTTTCACGGATCATGTCCTGCAAATCGGTGCCCTCAAAATACTCAGCATGGCTACGTTCAGCTAAGCCCACTGGATTAAAGTCCGGAGTACCGCCAAGCTGCATGATGCGCTCCGCAATCAAGTCCGCATGCGCCAGTTCTTCGATAGCGTGCTGAGCAAACTCCGCTGCCACATAGCGTCCCTTGATGCGATTGGCGACGTAATAATGTCGCTTATATCGCAACGTGCAGACAAGCTCCGTGGCGAGCGATTCATTTAGCAGTCCGATAACGAGATCTTTGTCCAATTTGTAGTCCGGCGTGATCGCGCCACTGTTCACTTCTTTACGAGCCATTTTACGGAGGAGCGATTTGTCCGTGAGCAGCGCGGGCAAGTCAACATGTTTCTTGTCAGCCTTTGAACGCCCAATTGGTTTGACGTGGTCATGGTTGGCATCACTTTCGTGATGACCTTTGGCTTTGCCAGGCCCAGCATCAGAGCGGTGTTTTAACCCGTTTTGCTTATGGTCGCGCTTTACACGGGGCTTTTGCTTCATCGCTTCCTCCAGCTTGTCTTAGTTTGGGTATTTAATTTATTTACCAGCTGACGTTTTCAAACGGATATCGTTTTTCACCGACGACACGCCTTTGACACCGCGTGCAATTTCAACGGCACGGTTGATTTCGTTTTGGTCATTCGCGAAGCCGCTCAATTGAACGGTACCTTTGAATGTTTCAACTTTTACATCAAGCGCGCTGACGGTTTTGTCTTCAACATAAAGAGCCTTAACTTTGGTGGTGATAACGGAATCATCAACGCCTTCGCCAAAACTTTCCTGACGGGCGGTGCTCGCGCAACCTGCCGCGAAAATTGATGCTGCGACCATGAAGCCTACAAATATTTTCTGAAAAGAAACCATGGAAATCTCCTGAGTGGTGTTGAGGTTAAGATAATTTGATTACCGCGCGATCGCGGCTATATAAACTTTATCGCCCTCTCTTTACTTTTCGCGTAGGCAAGTTTCGATAATTGACTGCTGAAGTTTCTTCTCGAATTGTAGGATTACGCTTACACGCGGATGGTTGTCGAGTTGAAAATGTGTTCTGGTCACCTTTTGTTCCGGCCGCTTTAGTAAATTATCTCCTCCTCATGCGCATGTTGTAGTCCCTCGCCCACAGCGAAATCAGCATGGTTTGCGTGCGCTTTCCACGTTATCAGATGCTCGCAGGTTGATTGCTGGGTTAAACTTTCTGGTAAATTTTTTATATTTGATTCACTACATTAATTTCGGATCGGGATCGGGCGATGAAAAAAGTACCAGCGTTTTTAGGCGTTGTGCTCACTGGTCTTGGCATGATCACCGTCGTGGCCTGTTCAGATTCCACTCGCAAGGCGGCGGGGCCGACTAAAGGAGACTTAGGGCCAGTCTCGTTAATGCCGGGTGCCAGCGCCGACGGCACCGCTGCCCCGTCGGTACCTTCTGCAACACAAGCGTTCAAAGCTGAACTGGTTTCGCCAACCGCTAAGGCGGCATCAGGCGGCACGGATGATATGAAGAGGCCGCTGACCAAAGCAGCAGAAGAGAACCAGATGCCGTTAGTCGGTCACGGCAATAATCATTCCGCTCCGGATAACAATGCCGCAGATGCTAATAAGCCAAAGGGCTGAAGCGGTGGAAAAGGTTGACGAGGTTGGTACGGTTGGAACTTTCTGGGGATAAAGATAAAAAGGCCAATGTTTTTAAACATTGGCCTAAGCGAAAATGATGACAAAAACCCAATTTTTATAGGGGAATCTACATCATTGATTCGTCTGCCATTCTGTTATTTGCCCTCCAATCCACTTGTTTACATTTATCCACGGATGGCCGAAGCGATTTTCCAGATAGTGACCGCTTTTGCCGCCCATCCAAACAAACGTCGTGGTCCTGCCAGCGCAATCATCCCAACTGTCACCCCTACCAGTATCGGTCGCTTGGTGACAAATTGGATCACAGACGCCGGCGTGATATTTGATTGCACGAATGCTTGAATATATTGCTGCGCAGCCCCTACCGCACGTAACACCTGCTGGCTATACATGCTTTGCGTAGACGATCGCTCGTTAGTGTCAACTGAATGCGCTTTCAAACTAGCGCGAATACCATCTCGATAATTTGTAAGTTCAAACGCAATATCGTCTGGTGTTCGGATTTTTGTCGGAACAGTCTCTGACATTGTGCTCATAGCAATTCCATTACCCATTCAGCGTCCTTCTTGAGCTCGGATTTGGTGCGTTCAAATGGCGCATTTGTAGAGCCACTTGCCGACGCCAACGCGTATAGAATGCTGCCAATAATCAACATGATCAGCGGCACACCAAACAGCGCGTGCATCCTGTATGGCGTATCCCAGGCGGAGACCATAACAGCCAGTAAGAAAAACACCACTGCGATTGATATTGTTATTCCAGCTGCGATCATCAGCAGCAATTTGTGTTTCAACCGCGCTTTTTCAACATTCGCTTCCGCAATGAACAGCTCAATGTGTAGCTTGCTCATGCCCGCCAAATCACCAATCAGACCTTTTACATAAGGCCTGTCATCGGTGAGCGCGCGCCATCCCAATTGCATCAAGTTCATTACGGAAGCCTTTAGCGGTTCTAGTGATTAGCGGCGGGAAATCAAGCAACCAACGCCAAAGCCGATGGCTGCTCCCACGCCTGCACCGATAGCGATAGACTGCCAAGGGTTGTCGCGAACATACGTGTCAGTGGTTTCCGCGGCCTGCTGTACTTTTTCACGGCCTTTTTGCTGCAATGTGGCTGCTGTATCGGCGACTGCGCTTAGATAGCCTGATAACCGTTCAGCGGCTGCCGCAAGTTCAGCTTTACCTGATGCCTTTGCCGATGCCACCAACGTTTGCAAATCAGATTTAACGGTGTCGGTGAGGTCGCTTGCGGTGCCGCGAATCTCGCTTGCTGCGTTATCGAAGCCATGCTTTACGTCGCTGATCGTGGCAGATGCTTTGCTGCGAAGTTGATCGAGGGTCGGGGTTTGGGTTGCAGAGTTCATGTTGATTCCTTTCGGTTAAAAAAATTAAAGCAAAAACGATGAATATTTCAAGAAATGGAACGGAAGCGTGTGATTCTCATTAAAAATTCATTACAACTTTTTAACGGTCAAGTTGTTGCTCACAGTCGTCACCCCTTTAACGGCGGCGGCGATTCTTTCTGCACGTTGACGAGCAGCCTCATTGGGTGTCAACCCATTTAAAACGACCGCGCCCATCTTCGTATCCACGTCAATTTTGATGACGCTGAGTTCGGGGTCTTTAAGCAAATCGGCGTTGATGGACGCAGTAATCGCGACATCAGACATAGCATCGCCTGTTTTGGCGGCGGTTTCGTTCGCACTGGTTTTTAGTGAAGTTCCTGCGCTGGACATGGCGTCGCCCGCTTTTTCAATTTGCGCGCCCACTTTATTGCCTAAAGCACCCATTTTTTCATTGGTCTTGTCGATTGCCTTATCAAGTTTTTGACCTACCGTCTCTCCTGAAGGAGCCGGCGCATCTGTCTTCCCGCAGGCCGCCAGCGTAAGCGCGACCGCGCAACCAAATGCAATCGTTGCGATGGCAAAAAATCTTGACGTTGAATTGTTTAAGCCTAAACTATTCATGGCAATTCCTCGGTTAATTGAAAGTGGCAGTTGCGCCACGCTTGAAAAAGCATCTCGCACGCGATGCCGTATTGACCCGCCTGCGACCACGAGTAACGAAAGCTTATGATTCCACGCAATGCACTAGCAAGTTGTCAGCGGGTTTTACTACCGTTTGTAGGAATCGGCTGACAGGGGGCACGTATTATCGCAATGCTGCGTATGTCGCGATAATGTTCAGTGTGGGCTAAACGCTGTTAGCGGTCACTTCAGCTTGGTGCGTAACATCGTATTCGCCGGCAAGGCTCACCTAACATCGAAACCAGCAGCGAAAGTAATCACCTTGGTTGGCGGGCGCTAGGAGATAAAGATGTGCCGCAGACAGCACCAATATTAGTGCTCTGAGTAATTTGCATATGGGTCGTGTGCAATTTCAATTAGATTAGCCAAGCCAAGCCACGCGGTCATCCCGAGACGCATTTGCGAAGAACCTGTTTTTAAAAT
>ENA-OFDM01000079-OFDM01000079.1-metagenomes-genome-assembly--contig:-NODE-79-length-39805-cov-3.679447_pt1 | contig 39805 bp, 31 predicted proteins | sample MGYA00153385_OFDM01 | MGnify analysis MGYA00153385
GCCGGCGTGCCCGCCTTCACCGCGCCGGCACAGCTCGAACTAATCCAGGCACGCACCTTCAATGGTTCGTCCAACGTACAGCTTTGCTATCGAGTGCAACGGTGACGCTGCCGGCTCAACAGATCCGCTTGCCCGTTAGACGCTCATCTCTTTGGGCGAACGTCATGCGGGAATGGGACGGGTCACGCGAGCGGATGTTCGCGCGATGACGAACCCGGGCGCCGACGCGCAGCGAATTATCGTCTCCATCGGCGGCTCGGTGCCAATGAAAAGGGGTCGGCATGATCCTGAGAGGCGCCATTCTTGTGACAGCGCAGAGCATGATCGCGAAAGGTCTCGTCGCCAAATAGCTCGGCTGGTCGCCGTCGAGCCAGAAGGCGACTAGCTGGATGGAGTGGCTGCGATCGCCTCGACAATCCTCGCCACGCCGAATTCCCACGCGCGCTCGACGTCGCCGCCGAGCTTGAAGCTGCCGTTCAACTCCATGCTGACGAAGCCGGCGGCCCAAGCGGTCAGCGTGCGGGCTGCCTCGAGCGCATGATCCGCGCCGGCCAGCGTTCCAGCGAGGCGGAGAATGGCCTCACTCGCGGCGGCCCCGAACTCAGGCCGGGCAACCGGAATCCCCGCTCCCGGCGTCATGACCAGCTGAAATGCGGCGGGCCGCTCATGCCCGAACGCACGGAACCTGTTCGCGAGCTGCAAGGGGCTCGGTGCGGAATTCAAGCGGCCGGCGAGCTCGGTCAGACTCGCTTCCGCCACCAGCTGGATCAGCTCGTCCCGACTCTGCAGCCGCTTGTAGAGAGAAGGCGCTCGAACCCCGACGCGATGGGCGACGGCCTGCATGGTCAGACCGGCCAGCCCATCTTTTTCAAGAAGGTCGCACGCGGCCAGCACGATCGCGTCGAGAGAGGTCCTATCCGGAGTTGGCATAACCCCAGTATAGCTATTGCCAATAGCTATCATGGCTACGTATGATAGCCATCATGGAACTCAACGCCTCTCTCCACCGCATTGGTAGCGACATCGTCGCCGCCTACCTCGTCGTCACTCCCGAGGGAGTGACCGTCATCGACGCAGGGCTTTCCGGGCATTGGCACGAACTGCTCGCCGAACTCACGTCGATGGGGCGCACGCTCGATGACGTCAAGGGTGTGATTCTGACACACGGCGATTCCGACCACGTGGGATTCGCCGAACGGCTTCGGCGCGATCACAAAGTGCCCGTCTACGTGCACGCGCGCGATGCCGGGCGGGCGAAGGGCGGCCCGAGGCCTGCGAACGCAAAACAGTCGATGAGACTGGGTCCTTTGCTGGGCTTCATGGCCTACGCGCTTCGAAAGGGCGGGATGAGCACAGTCTGGCTGACCGAGGTCGTCGAAGTTCACGACGGCGAGACGCTCGATCTTCCCGGCGCACCCCAGATCATCGGACTGCCTGGCCATTCCGAGGGCAGCATCGCGGTCTACGTCCCCGCTGCCGACGCCGTGTTCGTGGGCGACGGCCTCACGACTCGCCACGTGCTCACCGGCAAGAAGGGACCTCAGCCCGCACCGTTCACCGACGAACCGGATCAGGCGATCAGGTCCCTACGAGCCATCGTTGCCACAGGCGCAAAGTGGGTGCTGCCGGGCCATGGCGCTCCGTGGAGCTCTGGCGTCGAGGCAGCGGTCGCCGCCGTCGAGACCACGGCACGCGCAGCAAAGTAGCGGTGCCGGTTGCCTGGCCGCAGATGATTTCGGTGGTCCGTTCGATGCCGTGTTTGCAAATGCCGTGTTGTTGCATGTGGCTCGTACTCGTTTGCGCGGCGTCATGGTGGTCGCACAGCGTGCGACCCGTGTTGGTGGGGTGTTGGTCGCTTCGTTCAAAAAGGGACACGGTGATGAATGGTCCGAACGGAAGTTCGACGCGCCACGGCATTTCACCTATTGGCAGGAAGAGGATCTACACCGCGTCGTTATGGCTGCGGGATGGACCCCGCTCAGGCTTGAGGAGTCAACCCAGCCGACGTCCATCGAAAGATGGATCACCGTCATCGCTCAAAACGACAAATTTTGATGTGAATCACCCGCGTAGCCGAGCTGGCCAGCCGACGTCAAATGGGAACGTTTACCAAATCACCCCGGGGTGGCGGGTCAGCAGAAGTCATTCACACTCCAAGCTTGAGACGGGCTTCTTCCCACCGCTCCGGGGAACGTGCAACCAAGAGTCCCTCGCATTGATTGGTTGGGCGATACGGACGGCCGTCGAGGTGAGCTGCGACCCCACCCGACTCGGTAAGGAGGAGAACCCCTGGTGCATGGTCCCAGGCGAGTAAGCGCCAATACAACATAAAGTCACGCTCCCCGCACGCGATTGCCGGGTACTCGATACCCGCTGATGTCGTGTGCGGTGTGAGCGAGGTGAAGTTACTCTCATGGTGTTCGATCGTGCGTCGAATATCGTCAGGAAGAAAACGCTTCATCACCGAACCAAGAAGCTCTTCGCTCGGGCTCCGATCCGTAGCCAATAGTCGCGTCCCAGTATGCGTTTCGTAAGCGCCTGAACCATGTTCCGCGACGTACGTGAGCTCATGCTCTGGTTGATGGATCACCGACAGGACAGTGATGCCGTCAACGATGAGGGCGGCCATGATCGCGTAATCCGGTGAACCCTTGATGAAAGCCGACGTGCCATCAAGCGGATCGAGTAGCCATACCGGCCCGGTCCCGGATAGTTGATTGATCAGGGCGGGGTCGCGCGCGGCGGCCTCTTCGCCGACAAGTACGCTTCCCGGAACGGAGGCTATTAGAGCGGGTCCAAGTGCAGCTTCACACTCTTCATCAGCGACGGTCACGACCTCGCCAGCAGATTTCTCTCTCACATCTTGGAACCCAAGACAGCGAAACCGTGGCCGAAGAAACTCGTCAGCAGCCGCAGATATTTCACCGACTACACGATCAACGTCATAGCGCACAGTTGTAAACCTACAACGAAGCCCAGCTACGCGATCGCGCCAGAAGAGGAACTATCAACGGGACAGGTCCGTCGTGAGCGTCTTCGTGCCGGTAGGGGTTGCCGAGGTCGCCAACGCCCCGTTCGGAGTCCACGTGTTCGTCACGGTCGGCGCCCCGGCGACTGCCTGGGACAGCAACTCGTTGGCAGCGTCGTAGGCATACGCGGTAGAGACGGTGGTGGCCGTAGTGCCGGACACTGTGCGGGCGGACTGGGTTTTACGATTGCCGACCGTGTCGTAGGTGTACGACTTGTTCGGCGATGTGCTCGTGCAGCTCACACCAGTGGCTGGGTAGCATTCGCTGGTCAACCTGCTGACCGTGTCATACCCGTACAGCGCCGTCGTCGTCGCCCCCGCACCCGACCGCGATCCGGCACCCCGGGTCTCATCCGCTGGTGACGCCCTTCGCGAGGGAGACGAAGGCTGGCCGCCTGGGGTGCTGTCGGCGATCAGTACGACGGCCCGCTTGTGATCCTGCCGTCGGCACCGCCCTGCGAGAGCCGCGCCGCAGGCCGCATCGGAAGCGGAGATCCCGGCGGGCGCGGCAGGCACGGCAGGCACGCGCGTGCGCCCTACCGCATGTGGGCGTCCGTCTCGGACGGTCGCTCGGACGGACGCCTCAGACCACGGACAGCGGCAGCAGCGTCTTTCCCGTCGGGCCGACCTGGATCTCGGTGCCCATGCTCGGGCAGACGCCGCAGTCGTAGCACGGGATCCAGCGGCAGTCGTCGAGCTCGGTCTCGTCCAGGGCCTGCTGCCAGTCACCCCAGAGCCACTCCTTGTCCAGGCCCGAGTCAAGGTGGTCCCAGGGCAGCACCTCCGCCTCGCCGCGCTCGCGGGTGGTGTACCAGGCGACGTCGACACCGACCTGTTCGGCAGCACGCATCCAGCGCTCGAAGCTGAAGTGCTCGCTCCAGCCGTCGAACTTGCCACCGTCGCGCCAGACCTGCTCCAGCACGGCACCGATACGCCGGTCGCCACGCGACAGCAGCCCCTCGACGATGCCGGGCTTGCCGTCGTGGTAGCGGAAGCCGATGGCCTTGCCGAGGTTGCGGTCGCTGCTGATCGCGTCGCGCAGCAGCTTCAGGCGCCGGTCGGTGCTCTCGTGGTCGAGCTGCGCGGCCCACTGGAACGGGGTGTGCGCCTTCGGCACGAAGCCGCCGATCGACACGGTGCAGCGGATGTCACGGGTGCCGGTCGCCGCCCGGCCGGCCCGGATGACGTCCTTGGCCATCTCGGCGATCTCCAGGACGTCCTCATCGGTCTCGGTGGGCAGCCCGCACATGAAGTACAGCTTCACCTGCCGCCAGCCGGCGCCGTACGCGGCCACGACGGTGTCTACGAGGTCCTGCTTGCTCACCATCTTGTTGATGACCTTGCGGAGCCGCTCGCTGCCGCCCTCGGGGGCGAAGGTCAGCCCGGAGCGCCGCCCGTTGCGGCTCAGCTCCTGGGCGAGGTCGATGTTGAAGGCGTCGACCCGGGTGCTCGGCAACGACAGTGATGTCTGGGTGCCTTCGTACCGGTCGGCGAGGCCACGGGTGATGTCCGCGATCTCGGAGTGGTCGGCGCTGGACAGCGAGAGCAGCCCGACCTCCTCGTAGCCGGTCGCCGCAAGGCCCTGCGTGATCATGCCCCCGATGCCGGTGATGCTGCGCTCACGCACCGGACGGGTGATCATGCCGGCCTGGCAGAATCGGCAGCCGCGGGTGCAGCCGCGGAAGATCTCGACGCTCATCCGCTCGTGCACGGTCTCCGCGAGCGGCACCAGGGGGGTCTTCGGGTACGGCCACGCGTCCAGGTCCATGACGGTGCGCTTGTGCACCCGGAAGGGCACGCCGGGCCGGTTCGGGGCGACCCGCTCGATCCGGCCGTCGGGCAGGTAGCCGACGTCGTAGAACGCCGGGACGTAGACCCCGCCGCTGCCCGCCAGGCGCAGCAGCAGTTCTTCCCGGCCCACACCGTCGCGCTTGGCCTGCCGGATGACCTCGGTGATCTCCAGCACCGCCTGCTCACCGTCGCCCAGGACCGCAGCGTCGATGAACCTGCTGATCGGCTCGGGGTTGAACGCGGCGTGGCCGCCGGCGAGCACGATCGGGTGGCTGTCGTCGCGGTCCGCGGCATGGAGCGGGATGCCGGCCAGGTCCAGGTGCTCGAGCAGGTTGGTGTAGCCGAGCTCGGTGGAGAAGCTCACCCCGAGCACGTCGAAGTCCCGGACCGCGCGGTGGCCGTCGACGGTGAACGCCGGCACGTCGTGCGCCCGCATCAGCTGAGCCAGGTCTGGCCAGACGCTGTAGGTCCGCTCCGCGAGCACGCCGGCCCGCTCGTTCAGCACCTCGTACAGGATCATGACGCCCTGGTTGGGCAGACCGACCTCGTACGCGTCCGGGTACATGATCGCCCACCGCACGTCGCAGGAGTCCCAAGCCTTGAGCTGGCTGTTGAGCTCACCGCCGACGTACTGGATGGGTTTCTGGACCTGCGCGAGCAGCGGCTCGAGGCGGGGGAACAGGCTCTGGCCAGGCATGGCGCCAAGGTTACGTCCGGCGTCCACCGCTGGGCTGACGTCCGAACGGACTAGCTCCAAGGGCGCGGTTGCCTGCCCGTACCACCCGGAATGGGACGAGCCCGACACCGGTACACCCGCTGTTCACTCGTTCGCGTTAAATCCGCGGCTACGCCGTTCCGAGGCAGTGGGTGAGCCGTTCAGCCCACCAACCCTGGAGTCCTTGTGCCCGCCCCCCGTCTGACCGTCGTCGGCACCGGCTACCTCGGCGCGACCCACGCCGTCTGCATGGCCGAGCTCGGCTTCGAGGTGCTTGGTCTGGATGTGGACCTGAGCAAGGTGGACCGCCTCAACGCCGGTGACGTCCCGTTCTTCGAGCCCGGGCTGCCTGAGCTGCTGCGCAAGAACCTCGACACCGGGCGACTGCGCTTCACCGCGTCCTACGACGAGGTCGGCCGGTTCGGCGACGTGCACTTCCTCTGCGTCGGCACCCCCCAGCTGTCGGGCGAGATGGCTGCCGACGTCAGCCACGTCAACGCTGCCTTCGACGCCCTGCTGCCGCATCTGCGCGAGGGTGCGCTGGTCGTCGGCAAGTCGACCGTCCCGATCGGTACGGCTGAGCGACTGACGTCGCAACTGCGCGCGGCGCAGGCAGCCGGTACGGCCGCCCCGGGAGTGGAGCTGGCGTGGAACCCCGAGTTCCTGCGCGAGGGGTTCGCCGTCGAGGACACCCTCGCGCCTGACCGGTTGGTGTTCGGCGTCGCCTCGGGTCGTGCCGAGGCGGTGCTCCGGGCAGCTTTCGCGCCCGTCATCGAGGTGCCGACCCCCGTCGTGGTCACCGACCTGGCCACCGCGCAGCTGGTCAAGGTTGCTGCCAATGCCTTCCTGGCTACCAAGATCTCCTTCATCAACGCCATGGCGGAGGTGTGCGAGGTCACGGGGGCCGATGTCACGCAGCTGAGTCGGGCGCTGTCGCACGACACGCGGATCGGCGGCCGGTTCCTGCACGCCGGCCTTGGCTTCGGCGGCGGCTGCCTGCCCAAGGACATCCGGGCGTTCATGGCCCGCGCGGGTGAGCTCGGGGTCGACCAGGCCCTGACGTTCCTGCGCGAGGTGGATGCGATCAACCTGCGCCGCCGCGGGCGGATGGTCGAGATCGCCCGTGAGGTCGCTGGTGGCAGCTTCGGCGGGATGCGGGTCGCCGTACTGGGGGCCGCCTTCAAACCCGACAGCGACGACGTACGCGACAGCCCGGCGCTCGACGTGGCCGCAACGATGCAGCGCCAGGGCGCAGCGGTGTGCGTGTACGACCCGCAGGCGATGGACAACGCTCGGGTCAAGCACCCCGAGCTGGGGTACCGCCCGTCCGCCGTGGCCGCGGCCCGCGGCGCCGACCTCGTCCTGCACCTGACCGAGTGGACCGAGTTCCGGCAGATGGACCCCCGCGTGCTCTCGGCGGTGGTGGCCGGCCGGCACATCGTCGACGGCCGCAACGCCCTGGACCCCGCCCGCTGGCGCGAAGCCGGCTGGACCTACCGGGCGCTCGGCCGCCCGTAGCACCCCCTCGCACCTGTACGCGGACCCGCACGGTCCCCCCTTCCCGTACCAGGACGTCCCCGCACCAGGAAGAGAGCCATGCCCGATCTCACCCACCGCCCCTCCCGGTACCTCACCGCCGTGGTTGTCGCCGCCGCGCTCGCCGGCACCGCGGTGACCACGCTTCAGGTGCGCCTGGGCGCCGACCCACGGCTCGCGGCGGCGCAGGAGCAGAACGCCCAGATGCGCCGGGAGGTGGAGCGCATGAAGGGGCTGCACACCGAACGCGACAGCCGGCCGGTGCGCAGGGCGACCGTACCGGTGGCCTTCCACGCTCCGGCGCAGGCAGTCGTGGCCAAGGCAGGGCCGGTCAAGGCCGCCGCCGCCGTTGCCGTCGCCCGACCGTCGCAGTCGGGTGGGCCGGCCGACTGCGCCCGCTACCAGGACCAGGAGTCCGCACAGCGGGCCTTCGTGGCGAACCGGGTGGCCCTGGCCGCGATGGACGGCAACCGCAACGGCAAGGCGTGCGAGCAGTTGAAGGACTCGGCGGCGGCCCGCACCGGCCTGCCGACGCGCCCCGAGCCCGTCAGCCCGAGGCCGCAGCCGGCTCCACCCGCCGGACCCGTCCTCCCGACGGCACCCACCAAGGCCGACATCCTCGCCAGCGGCATGCACTTCGGGATGTCGACGGGGACGACGGAGGAGTTCGGCACCCTCGAAGCCAGCCTGCGGCGGCAGGCCGACATGACCGGCTACTTCGCCGGCTTCGACACCGGCTTCGACCGGGACCGCGTCGTCGCCGCCTGGACCGCAGGACAGATCCCGGTCATGACGTGGGAGTCGCGGCCGCTCGAGACGGCCGGCGACACCACCGACTACTCCCTGCAGCGCATCACCGGCGGCGCCTTCGACGACTACCTCACGACGTACGCCCGTGCCGTCGCCGCCCTCGGCCTACCGGTGGTCATCCGCTTCGACCAGGAGATGAACGGCAACTGGTACCGCTGGGGAGAGTTCGAGAACCCGCTGATCCACAAGGGCGACTACATCGCGGCCTGGCGGCACGTCCACGACATCTTCCAGGCCGCCGGCGCGAACTCCTCGGCGATCTGGCTCTGGTCGCCCAACCGCATTGACAACATCGGGCGCTTCCCTGGCATCGCCGACTACTACCCCGGCGCCGACTACGTCGACGAGGTCGGGATGACCGGCTACCTGCGCTCCGAGGACAAGCAGGCCATGACATTCGCCGGAACCTATAACCGGACCCTGGCCGAGCTGCGACGGGTCGCCCCGGGCAAGCCGCTGCTGCTGTCCGAGGTCGGGGCCACCGAGGATGGTGGCCACAAGGCGGCGTGGCTCGCGACATTCTTCCCCGGGCTGCTGGCCAACGCGGACATCGCCGGCTTCGTCTGGTTCGACTATGCGATCACCAGTAACGGACACACCAACGACTGGCGCCTCGACTCGACACCGGCGTCGTTCGCCGCCTTCGCTCAAGGCCTCACCGCCAGCGGCTACGGCTTGGACGTCGGTAAGCGGCTGACACTTCGTCCGCGGGGCACCCCGCGGCCGGTCACCCTGCCGCCGGTCACCCGCCCCGCACCGCCGGCAGTTCCCGCACCGCCGGCACCCCGCCTGCCGCCGGCAGGCCCTCCGGGCGCCGGCGGAGCTCCCGACCCATCTCCAGCACGCCCTGTTGCCACGCCCGCCCGATCGCAGCCCCGAGGCACCCGATGACGACAACGTCCACCACCCCACCACGACTCGACCGGCGCAAGCCGCCGGTCGGCCGGCAGAAGGTCATCGCGGCGACCGCGCTCCCCTCGCCACCGAATGACATCGAGAAGTACTGGTACATGGGCCGACAGCACCGCTGGCTGCTGCTCGCCCAGGCCACCGCGCTCAGCCTGGTCGTGGTCAGCACCACGCGCTTCGCGCTGTCGCGCCCCTGGCTGCTGCTGTTCCTGCCGCTGGTCGTGCTGTACGTCGTGTCGGCGGTGGTGTCGTTGCTCAGCAGCAGCCGCGGCAAGCGCACCAGTCTCGACGACCACGAGACCCGCACGTTTTTCTACCGGCCGGAGCACTGGCCCAGCGTTGATGTTTTCCTGCCCACAGCGGGCGAGCCGCTGGACGTGCTGGCCAACACCTACCGGCACGTCATGGCAATGCGTTGGAACGGCCGGGTTGTCGCGCACGTCCTGGACGACGGCGACCGCCCCGAGGTCCGTGAGCTCGCGGAGGCGCACGGCTTGCGCTACCACGTACGCCCGAACCGCGGTCACCTCAAGAAAGCCGGCAACCTCAAGTACGGCTACGACCACAGCGATGGCGACCTGATCGCCATCTTCGACGCCGACTTCGTGCCCCGGCCGGACTACCTGCGCGAGCTGGTCCCGTACTTCACCGACGAGGCGACCGGCATCGTGCAGTCACCGCAGTTCTTCGACGCGCTGAAGGGGATGGGCTGGCTGCAGCGGACCGCAGGCGCGACGCAGGAGCTGTTCTACCGCTGGATCCAGCCCTCCCGGGACCGCTCCGGCGCGGCGATCTGCGTCGGTACCTGCGCCATCTACCGGCGCAAGGCGCTGGAGGCGGCCGGCGGCTTCGCCCAGATCGGTCACTCCGAGGACGTCCACACCGGCGTGAAGCTCATGAAGGCCGGCTACGGCCTGCGCTACGTCCCGATCCTGGTCTCCAAGGGGCTGTGCCCGGACACCCTGCTGGGCTTTTTGAACCAGCAGTACCGCTGGTGCACCGGCTCGATGTCGCTGCTCGCCGACCGCAGCTTCCATGCGAACCGCATCTTCAGCATCCGGCAGCGACTGAGCTTCTGGTCGGGCTTCCTCTACTACATCAGCACCGCCGTCAACATCTTCGCGGCGCCACTGCCGGGTCTGGTCATGCTGTGGGTCTTCCCGCAGTACATCTCGCCGCACAACACGGCCTGGCTGCTCGGTGCGGTCCTGCTCTGGTACTTCGTACTGCCGACCGTCATGCACGGGCACTGGCGCCTCGATGTCCTGCGCGTGCAGCAGCTGTACTCCTTCGCCCACGCCATCGCGATCCTGCACGTCCTGACCGGGCGCACGAAGGAGTGGGTGGCCACCGGCAGCGCCAACACCCGCACCACTCCGCTTGCCGTCACCATCACCCGCGTCATGCGCGCGACGACCGCGGTCACCCAGACGGCCGTCTGGTCGGGCCTGGTCGTGGCCACCCTGGAGTACGGCATCGGCCACACCTGGGCGATGCTCGGCTTCGCCCTGCTGTCGGCGTACGTCCAGATCCCTCTGCTGTTCCTGCGAAGCACCCCGCGCGAGCGCCGTCGCTCCGGCCGGGCACGAATGCTGCAGCCCACCGCCGAGCCGGCGCACTCGGCCCCCACCACAAGTCGCTGACCACCGGTCGCCACCGCTGCGGTGACGGCCACCTCTCTGAAGGAGCTGCCATGCTCAACCCCCTTGCAACGGGCCGGAACACCCGCACCCGGCGCGCCCTCGCGTTCGCTGCGCTGCTGCCCGCGCTCGCCGGTGCCGCCCTGGCCGGGACCTCCGGCGCAGCCTTCGCGGCCTCGGAGCCGCCGACCACCGATGCGAAGAACATCGCCCTGGTGCACCAGATCTATGCCGACCTGCTGAATCGCGAGCCCGATCCCTTCGCGGCGGGCTGGGTGCACGTGCTGGACATCGGCGCGCCGCGCCGCGACGTCGCCAATGCGATCACCGCCAGCCAGGAGTACCGCCAGCGGCTCGTGAGCGCCGGCTACACCGACTACCTGCATCGTTCGCCGGAGCCGCTGGGGCTGGCTGCCTGGGTCCAGGACCTGGGACAGGGACTGACCGTGGAGCAGTTGAATGCGGCCATCCTTGGCTCGCCCGAGGCGTACAACACAGCCGGCGGCACCGACGCGCTGTGGGTGACGAGCCTGTACCAGGGCGTTCTTGGCCGGTTACCCGCTGCGGCCGAGACAGCGTCCTGGGTCGGCGTGCTGAGCCGGGGCAACGGTCGCACGAGCGTTGCCCAGGGCTTCGTCTCGAGCCTCGAGCACCGCAACACCGTCGTGGCGGGCTACTACACCAAGTACCTGGGCCGCGACGCCGACGTCGGCGGGCGCGACGGCTGGGTCGCCGCGGTCGCCGGCGGGGACCGCCAGGAGCAGATCATCGCCGGCTTCATCGCTAGCGAGGAGTACTACGTCCTGGCGCAGGTTCCGCACTGAGCCCCGACATCTCAGAGCGCCGGGAAGAACAGCGACACCTCGCGGGCGGCGCTCGCGACCGAGTCCGAGCCGTGTACGAGGTTCTCGCCGATCTCAAGCGCGAAGTCGCCGCGGATCGAGCCGGGGGTGGCCTCGACCGGGTTGGTGACGCCCATGATCCGGCGGGCACCTGCCACGGCACCTGGCCCCTGGACGACCAGTGCGATCAGCGGGCCGCCGGAGATGAACTCGACGAGCTCACCGAAGAACGGCCGCTCACGGTGCTCGCCGTAATGCTCCTCCGCGGTAGCGCGGGTCAGCGTACGCAGCTCCATCGCGACCAGGACCAGGCCTTTGCGCTCCAGCCTGCTGATGACCTCGCCGGCGAGGCCACGACGAAGGCCATCGGGCTTGACGAGGACAAGGGTGCGCTCGGTAGCCACGGTGCTGATCTCCTGTGCTGGTAGCGGGTCGGGCGGACGACGCTACCGGGACTGCCCGCCCTCAGTGCCGGCGCAGCAGGGTGCGGGCCTCCCCCGCGGTGACCACCGAGCCGGTGATGAGCACGCCGGCGCCCAGGTGCACACCGTCCTCCTCCCCGCGCCGCACTGCCGTGTCGATCGCATCGTCGAGCGCGTCCTCGACGTCGACGCGCTCCTCGCCGAACACGTCGACGGCCAGCTCGCGCAGCTCGTCGACGGGCAGCGCCCGGGGCGAGGAGCTGGTGGTGACCACGATCGAGGTCACCGCCGGCTCGAGCACCTCCAGCATCGCCCGGACGTCCTTGTCGGCCAGGCAGGCGACGACCGCGACGAGCGTGGTGAAGGAGAAGGCGTCGGCCAGTGCCACGACTGTCGCGGCCATCCCGGCCGGGTTGTGCGCCGCGTCGACCAGCACGGTCGGGCTCGTACGCACAACCTCCAGGCGCCCCGGACTGTTGGCCTGCGCGAAGCCCTCGCGCACCGCGTCGGCGGACAGGCCGCCGGACCCGCCCAGGAACGCCTCGACGGCCGCCAGGGCCGCAGCCGCATTGGCGGCCTGGTGTGGCCCGTGCAGCGGGAGGAACACGTCGTCGTACGTGCCCGCCAGGCCCTGCAGGGTGAGCAGCTGCCCACCCACCGCCGTGCGCCGGTCGAGCACCCCGAACTCCAGCCCCTCCCGGGCAACTGTCGCCCCCATCTCGACGGCCCGGCGCAGCAGCACCGCGGCGGCCTCGGGCAGCTGCGCGGACATCACGACGGTCGACCCGGGATGGATGATCCCGGCTTTCTCGGCGGCGATCTCAGCGATCGTCGTACCGAGCAGTGGCACATGGTCCAGGCCGACCGGCAGCACGACGGCCGTGGCGGCCTGCGCGACATTGGTCGCGTCCCAGGTACCGCCGAGGCCGACCTCGAGCACCGCGACGTCGACCGGGGCGTCGGCGAACGCAGCGAACGCCATCGCGGTCAAGACCTCGAAGAACGTCATCGGCACCGGCAGTCGGCTGTCGACGAGCTCCACCAGCGGCAGCACCTCGTCGAAGACCTCGGCGAAGCGCTCGTCGGTCAGCGGTTCGCCGTCGATGCTGATCCGCTCGGTCGGGCTGTGCAGGTGCGGGCTGGTGTAACGGCCCGGGCGTAGCCCGAACGAGCGCAGCAGCGCATCGACCATCCGCGCGGTGCTGGTCTTGCCGTTGGTGCCGGTCAGGTGGATCGACGGGTAGGCCCGCTGCGGGTTGCCGAGCAGGTCGACGAGCAGGGTCATCCGCTCCAGGTCCGGCACCATCCGGTCCTCGCTCGGATGACGCTCGGCGAGCGCCGCCATGACGCGCTGCAGGCTCACTCCCCCACCGGCGCGAGCTCGACCTCGACGCGCGGCTCCCCGGCCTGGTAGCGCAGCTGCCCGGCCGCGGCGGCGTTGCGTACGTCCACCTCGACGGCCCGGAGCAGCTCGAGGTCGGCCGGCGCCCGGACGACGTGCAGCCGGGTCACCACGGCGCGCATCGACAGCCTCGCGGTGCTCTTGGCCTTGCGGACCTCGGCGAGCACCGCGGCCGCGAGTGGCAGCACGGCGGCGTCGTCGCCGGCGCCGGCCGCCTGGACATCGCGCACGGTGGGCCAGGCCTGCAAGTGCACCGAGCCTTCCCGCCACCACGACCAGACCTCCTCGGTGGCGAACGGCAGCACCGGGGCGAACAGCCGCAGCAGCACGTCCAGCGCGAAGCGCAGCGTGCGAGCAGCCGACTCGGCGGCCGGCCCCTCGCTGTACGCCCGGCCCTTCACCAGCTCGATGTAGTCGTCGCAGAACGTCCAGAAGAACGTCTCGGTCCGTTCGAGCGCTCGGGCGTAGTCGTAGCCCTCGAACGCCGCGGTCGCCTCCTCGACGACCTCGGCGAGGCGGGCCAGCAGCGCCCGGTCCAGCGGCTCCATCGCCGGCCCCGGTTCGGCCGCCGGGAAGGTCAGCGCGAACTTGCTGGCGTTGAGCAGCTTGACGGCCAGCCGCCGGCCGTTCTTCATCTGTCCGACATCGACGGCGGTGTCGGTGCCCGGTCGGCCGCTGCATGCCCAGTAGCGGACGCCGTCGGAGCCGTACTGCTCCAGCAGCGGCAGCGGGGTCACCACATTGCCCTTGCTCTTGCTCATCTTCTTGCGGTCGGGGTCCAGGACCCAGCCGTTGATCGAAGCGCTGTGCCACGGCAGCTCGCCGTGCTCCAGGTGCGCCCGGACCACCGTCGCGAACAGCCAGGTACGGATGATCTCCGGACCCTGCGGCCGCAGGTCCATCGGGAAGACCCGGGCGAACAGGTCGGGGTCGTCCTCCCACCGGCCGGCGATCTGCGGGGTCAGGCTGGACGTGGCCCACGTGTCCATGACGTCGGGGTCGCCGGTGAAGCCGCCGGGCACACCGCGCTGGTCCTCGATGAAACCGGCCGGGGCGTCGCTGCTCGGGTCGACCGGCAGCAGGTCCTCGGCGGGCACCAGCGGGCGGTCGTAGTCGGGCGCGCCGGCGCCGTCGAGCCGATACCAGAGCGGGATCGGCACCCCGAAGAACCGCTGTCGGCTGACCAGCCAGTCGCCGTTCAGACCGGCCACCCAGTTGGTGTACCGGGCCTGCATGTGGCCCGGGTGCCAGATGAGCTCCTTGCCGCGGTCCAGCAACTCCGCGCGCCGGGTCTCGTCGCGGCCGCCGTTGCGGACATACCACTGCCGGCTGGTGACGACCTCGAGCGGGCGTTCGCCCTTCTCGAAGAACTTCACCTGGTGGGTGATCGGCCGCGGCTCGCCGACCAGGTCGCCGGACTCCACGAGCAGCTCGACGATGCGGCGCTGGGCCTGCTTGACCGTCTTGCCGGCCAGCTCGTCGTACGGCGCGCCGACGCCCGGTGGCGGCGTCGGGAGCAGCCGGCCGTCCCGGCCGAGCACGTTGCGTACCGGCAGGTCGAGCTCACGCCACCAGATCACGTCGGTGGTGTCGCCGAAGGTGCAGATCATCGCGATGCCGGACCCCTTGGCGGGGTCGGCGAGCGGATGGGCGTGCACCGGCACCTGCACGCCGAACAGGGGGGTGCGCACGGTCGTACCGAACAGCGGCTGGTAACGCTCGTCGTCGGGGTGCGCGACCAGCGCGACGCAGGCCGGCAGCAGCTCCGGCCGGGTGGTCTCGATGCAGACCGGCTCGCCGTCGGGGCGCGCGAACCGGATCCGGTGGTAGGCGCCGGGCTGCTCGCGGTCCTCGAGCTCGGCCTGCGCCACGGCTGTCCGGAAGTCGATGTCCCACAGGGTGGGCGCCTCGCTGGCGTACGCCTCGCCGCGGGCCAGGTTGCGCAGGAACGCGCGCTGGCTGGCGCGCTGGCTGACCGGCCCGATCGTGGTGTAGGTCTGCGCCCAGTCCACCGACAGCCCAAGCGTGCGCCAGAGCTGCTCGAAGACCTTCTCGTCCTCGGCGGTCAGCCGCAGGCAGAGCTCCACGAAGCCGCGGCGCGAGACGCTCACCGGCTCCTTGGCGGGGCTGTCCGGCGGGCTGAACGACGGGTCGTACGGCAACGACGGGTCGCACCGCACGCCGTAGTAGTTCTGCACCCGGCGCTCGGTCGGCAGGCCGTTGTCGTCCCACCCCATCGGGTAGAACAGCACCTTGCCGAGCATCCGGCGGTAGCGGGCGATGCTGTCGGTCTGCGCGTAGCCGAACACCGAGCCCATGTGCAGCGAGCCACTGACCGTCGGCGGCGGCGTGTCGATGGAGTAGACATCGGCGCGCTCAGCGGTGCGGTCGAACGCGTACGTCCCCTGGGCGGACCAGACGCCATCCCACTTGCTCTCGAGGCCGTCGAGGGTGGGGCGGTCCGGAATGCTCATGCGCCCGAGTCTAGGGAGAGGGGCCGCCTGCCGGTCAGCCACGGCGAGGTGGGCGTGATGTCCGGCGCGGGCCACGGCCGCCTCGGTACTGTCGCCGTCCGTGACCGCTGCTGCCGCCAGCTCCGTGCCCCTCGAGCTCGACCGCACCTGGGCGTACGGCCCGGACGTGCAGCACGGCGGCAACCTGCTCGAACGGGTCGTGACGGCGGCAGTCGGCGCCGTCGACCACCCGCATCCGCTCGCAGTGAGCGCGCACTTCCTGGCCGCGCCCCGACTGGGGGCGGCCGCAGTTGAGCGCGAGGTTCTCCGCGCCGGCCGGTCGGTCAGCACGGTGCGCGGACGCCTCGTGCAGGACGGCCGGGCCTGCCTCGACGCCGTCGTCACCGCGGGTCGGCTCGGGGAGCCGGCAGCCCCCCTGTACGCCGTCGGCGGGCCGCCGGTCCTGCCGCCGGTCGAGCAGTGCGTGCGCAACACAGCCCCTGCCGGCGAGCCCCGCAACGGCATCACCGAGCAGCTGGACCTGCGGCTCGACCCGTCGGCGGCCGGTTGGTTGTCCAGCCCCTCGGGCGTTGCGGAGGTGCGCGGGTGGGTCCGGTACGTCTCCGGCCGGCCGGTCGATCCGCTTGCCCTGGTGTGTCTCGCCGACGCGCTGCCTCCGGTGACCTTCGCGCTCGGGTTGACAGGCTGGGTGCCCACCGTCGAGCTGACGGTCCACGTACGGGCGCTGCCGGCTCCGGGCTGGCTGCGGGTGGTGCAGCGGGCGAAGCTGATCGCGGACGGTTGGCTGGACGAGACCTGCGAGATCTGGGACGCCCGAGACCGGCTTGTCGCCCAGGCCGTTCAGCTGGCCGGCTACCGCTCTGCCTGACCCGGCCGAGGCCGGTACCGGTCGGACACGGCCGGGACGCTCAGGGCCACGCCCGCGGTGGGGCGGGAGCGCGGCCGGGGGCAGTTTCGCGGCAGGGGCCTCTCGCGGCACCGGCGCGGCACATTCCTACATGTACCGGCCCGTTGGTAGCCCACAATCCCCCACGGGTCCCCGCGGCTCCGTGTCAGGTTGTGTGCGCCCTGACGCTCCGTCCGGGCTTAGGTGCCGCCGGCGATGGCGTAGAGGGCGATGTAGGTGGCTGACCCGTCGGGCGTGAGTTTGAGTTGGGGCCGGGGGTTGAGTTTTGGCAGCGTGGGACTGATCGTGACGAACACACTGTCTAGGCCGAGGTGACCGGTGAGGATCTGGCTGCCCTCGGGTCCGGGCAGTTCCGCGAGCCGGTATGCCGGGAAAGTCGTGCGGTAGTAGGCCGTGGCAGCGCGGACGGTCATGGTTGTCGAAAAGGCCCTCTGCACTGCGGGTTGCTTACCGCTCATGCTGGAGTTGCTGCCGGCGTCGCTGGCATCAGCCAGCAGCCGTGCGCCGGGCGGAGTTGCCTGGATGGCCAGGCCGGTCAGCCGCTTCAGCGTGGCATCGGAGTTCTCGGCAGGCCCACTGCACGCGGTGAGGGCGACCGATGCGGTGAGGGCGACGCTGAGTGCCCTCATCACCGACCTGGCGGACCAGGTCACGGTCCGTAGGACGCACGTAGGCGCCTGGCGTAGACGGTGATGACGTCCCGGTCAGGCTGGTCGATGGCGGGCTCGGTGGCGACCTGGCCTATGAACGTGTCGAGCTCGTTCTTGGCGGTGGCGGTGTCCCCGCGGCTGGTGCTGGCCGCGACTCGCGAGAGGCGGTTGCGGTTGCTGACGTACAGCCCGCCGCGGTGGATGTGTCCGGCCGCGTCGGCCCGGTCCCATAGTTGTTGCAGCGTCTGGGGGTTGACGGCGGACCCGTCCCAGCCGCTGGCGTCGAACGGCCCGGCCAGGGCGTCGCTGACGTGCGCCTGCTGGCTTTGGTCACTGAGGCTGGTAAGGGTGATCCCAGCCAGCCGGTAGGTTCCCGAGCCGTTGGCGCCGACCAGAGCACCGTCGAAGCTCAGGTGCAGCGGGTTGGCCCCTGGGGCCAGGGCGAAGCTCTGCTGGACGTGCTTCAGCACGTTGCCGGCCGGGTCGTAGAGCTGCCCGGTCAGGACGTAGTTGCCGGCAGCGGGGGCGTAAGCGGAGCCGTTGAAGGCCAGGGTGTCCAGGACTCCGTCGTGGTTGGTGTCCAAGCCTTCGCCGTGCAGGCGGCTCAGTGCGGGCCTGCTGCCGCCCAACGCGGACAGGGCGTAGCGGCCGGTGCTGCCTAGGTCGGCGGCGCTGGCGACGCGGCTACGTCCGGACGTGCCACGGGTCAGCAGCGCGTTGCGGACATGGAACACCCCGCCCTGGCCGCCGGCGAATAGCCTGGTGAGGGGCACGTCGACGTTGACGGTGGCGGTGCCGGCGCTGAGCATTGCTGTGCCCTCAGCGGACGCGACCGCCCCACCAGCGGCGGTCAGGTCCAGGCTCAAGTGGTAGGTGCCGGCGCTGGCAACGGTCACCGGGACGGGAACGCGCAGCACGTTCGGTGCGCCCGTGCCGGTGGTGTTGACCAGGGAGTCACCGTGCACCGCGCCAAGACTTCCGGTGCCGTCGTCGACGAACTCATCGGTGGTGAGGTAGCGCCTGACCGGTCCGGTGGCGATGACGTCGACGGGTGTGTACGCACCGGCCGGGAGGGTGAGGTTGGCGGTGAAAGACCGGCTGCCTTGGTCGTAGGCGAGAGGGGACGAACGACGCACGCCGGCGGCGTCCCGGTACGACGCGGTGACCGTCTCGGTTCTGGCCTGCCCGGGGGGAAGGCCGGTCAGGGTCGCGGTGAGGATGAACGGGGCGGTGCCGTTGGCGGCCGCACCGACCGGCGTCAAGGCAGCAGCCAGCGCCGGACCCCCGGGTTCGACCAGCGTTTGGACCGCCACACCGGTGTCGGCGGCGGCGGTGACGCTGAGGCGTCGGCTCGCACCCCTCAGCCCGGTGAGCGCGACGCGGGTGACCTGCGCGCCGAGACTTGCCTCTCCGCTGGCGGTGGTGAGGGTGGCTGTCGTGTCGATCCTGCCACTGCTGTCGGTGACAGTGACCGTCGGGATCACGCCCGGCGCGGTGAACACGTAGGCGCCCGCGGTGTTGCCGCCCTCGGGATCGATGGTCGCGGTGTAGGCGCCGCCGGCTGCTTTGACCGCGCCGACCAGGACGGCTTGATCGACCGTAGCCGCGACCGGGGTGGACGCAGCAATGCCGGCCGCGGGCTGGGCTGCGGCCCGGGCGACAGGGGCGATGCCGGCCGCGGGCTGGGCTGCGGCCCGGGCGACAGGGGCTTGGTCATTCGGGGCGGCGTTGGGGGCCGCGCTGGGCGCGGAACCGCTGTTCTCACAGCCGGTTCCACCGCTGTCGAGCCAGGTGTTGCCCTGCGACTCGTAGGGGTAGAGCTCGGCGAGCACCCGGGTGACTGGGCAGGCCTTGACGCTCATCGCGCTGTGGTCGTAGTCCTGGAAGATCGGGTCCAGCGCGGTATGGATGCCGCTGCCGCTGGAGTGGTCGTAGTTCTGGGCGAGATAGAAGGCGCTGTCGACGCAGACGACGCTGTCACCCCCCCTCAGCTCGCAGTCCAGACCCAGGTTGGCGGTGGCGTTACACAGGAACGTCGTGACCTTGGTGCTGCAGTTGCCGGCAGCGACGTAGTAGCCGACCGACGGGTCGTCGCGCACAACCTGGTTGAAGACCCCGGTCACGTAGCCGGTCTGCAGGTCGTACAACCCGTTGCTGTCGTTGTCGCACGCACCCTGGCTGTCGAACACGAAGTTGATGTTGAGGCGCCGCAGGAAGCACAGCTTGTTCGCGAGCTTACTGCCGCCGTTGGGAGTGGCGAGCATGCCCAGGTTCGCGATCGCACCGGGGTCGGTGTAGATCGCCTCGCGAGTGTCCAGGCCGCCTTTGCTGTGCGCGATGACGTTGACCGCGGGGGCCCCCGTGCGGCTGATCATCTCGTTGGCGTCGCGGGCGATCTGCTCGCCGTTGTCCCACACGCTGCTGATCGGGCCGGTCTGCGCCAAGGCGGTGCGCCCGCCGTTGCTGGCGTCGTTGAGCCCCGCCACGGTGTTCTGTCCGTAGGCCAGCAGCCCCGCGACGTCCGCGGGCTGGGCGGTGATGCCGTGCGCGGCGATCAACGGCAGCGGGCCGTGGAAACCGGTCGGGGTCGTCGGACTTCCGCCGACCGGCAAGCCACCGACCCCGCAGGAGTCGTTGGGGATGACGAAGGCGTTGGCACGCATCGGCGCGTACGCCTCCTTGCTCCACATCACTTGCTGCCCGGCGGCGTTGAACGTGTTGGGGTCACATGCCAGCCCCTCGTCCCGGAAGTTCGGGTCGCCCGGGATCGCTGTGCTGAAGTCGTACAGCACCTTCTGCGGATTGGCCTTGTCGACCACGTATACGTGGCTGCACCCGGCAGCGCCCTGGAACAGGTACTGGTCGCCGATTGCCAGCCCGCTGTTGTAGCAGGCGCCGCCACCGGCCCACGGAATAGCCCCGTTGCCGGATGGCCCGTCGGTGAGCAGCGCCCCCTGGGTCGAGTAGTGATAGATCGTCTGGCTGGTGTCGGGGCTGAAGTACAGCGCGTCGTTGCCGCCGTCGTAGGACAACCCGTCATCGATGTCGTCCGAACAGGTGCTGCTGCTGCAGGTGTTGAACGCCACCGAGCTGCTGGAGACGCTTTGCGAGCTGTCTAGCATGATCAGCCGGATATCACCTCGGTTCGGCCCTCCCCAACCGGCCCAGATCGCATTACGCGACGCGTCATAGGCCAGCGCCCCCAGCCCGCCGTCGACGTTGTACGCCGCCGTGACCTGCCCGGTCCTGGGGTCCGCGCGCAGCAGGTCAGGGCTGCTGTTATAGCAGGAGTACCAAAGGTTCGCGCCGTCGTAGGTGATGCCCACCCCAATGTCGGGACCGCCACACTCCTGCGAGAAGTGCACCCCACCAGCCAACGTCCCCACCGGGCTGCCTGCATCCGCAGTCGCGGGCCGCGCTCCGGTCGCTACCAGCAGGCTCGTCACCGCCAGCATCGTGGTCAGGAAGGCACGACGTGCAGAACCCTTGAACATAAATCTCCCCGGACGACCCACCTTGCCCGGCGGCAACCCGCCGGACCCAGAACCTAACAGCAGGTTGCTACGGCCGGCGGGCTTTGAGGTGATGCGCGCGATAGGACTTGGTCTCGGCGGCTTCCAGCTCGTTCATCGCCTGGCGCAGCGCGATCCGTTAGCCCGGATCCACCGTCCTGGGTCGTTGAGCGGATTTCGGAACCTTCGGAAATCGTCGAGGGCCGTGACGCGGGTCTGGGCGTACCGGCGTAGCCGGCTGGTCCGGCGTTCTCCGGTCTTTCGGTTGGTCCGTGAGGAGTGGTGGATGGGTTCAGGCCGCGGTGGGTGGTGGTGCTGCTCCCGCGCGGAGCTGTTCCCATTCGCTCTGCCAGGGCCAGTCGGTCGGTAGGTGCAGGGTCAGCTTGCGGGCGGAGCGGGCGAGCCGGCCGGGGATGTTGATGAGCTGAGCCCGGATCGTGCCGGTCGTGGCCTTGGCGTGGAACGTCGAGGCCAGGACGCCCGCAGTCCGGGTGAGGTTGAAGGCCATCGCGGCGCAGACCAGCCAAGCGCTGTTGGCCCAGAACCTCCCCGAGGGCAGGTGAGCCAGGGGGCCACCTTTGAGGTCGGCGATGACCTGCTCGACGATCGCGTGCGCGCGGTGGGCCTTCTCTGCCTGCAGCATCGGCAAGGGCGAGTTGGTGAACACGGCGTGGTGCCGGTAGAGGGTGAACAACGGGTTCTGGTTCACGGGGTTCACGTCCGGGACCCGGCGCACGATCAACCGGGCCGTGACCTGCTTGGCCGTCGCCTTCGAGCTGAACGCAGTGAAGCTGATCTCGGCGACCTCCGCGTCGCTGACCCACGCCTGAGCGTGCTCGTCCCAGACCGCGTTCGTGTACTTGATCTTCGTCCAGGCGTCGGTAGGGATCGCGTCGATCGCCTTGCGGACGGGCGGGTTGAGCCGGGCAGTGACCGAGAAGCCCGCCTTCTGGCGCAGCACCGCGGCGATGACGTCGGACTGGAAGAACGCCGAGTCCGCCCGCAACACCAGCGTCCCTGTCGCTCCGCAGGCCCGGGCGGTGATCAGGCTGTCGGCGACGAGCCGGTGCGCGCCCTTTGCGCTGTTCGTGGGTCCCCGACGGATCCGCGCGGCGGTGATCAGTGGCCGGCTGGTCGGGGTGCTCAGGATCCCGACCAGCACGGTCAGACCCTTGAGGCCGGTGTCACCGCGGCCGGCGCCTTGCTTGGCGTAGCCGTAGGTCTGCCGGACCGTGTCATCGACGTCCAGATAGGCCAACTTCTCGATCCCCGGCAGGAGCGGGGCGGTCTTGGTCAGATTGATGAGCAGGCGGGAAGCGACCGCGTCGAGCTGGCGGACGTGCCCGAAGGTGAAGGTCCGCAGGAACGTCCCCAACGTCGAGGGCGCCCGGATCCCGTCGAACAGCCGGTCCATCGCGCCGTGCCGCAACAGCGCCATGTCATCGATCGAGTCGGCTCCGATCATCCCGGCGATCAGCGCCGGAACCTTCAGCGCTGGCTTGGCGCCACCAGCCTTGCGGATCTGGACATGGTCGGCGGCCAGGTCCTGCAACCCGGCCCGCTCAGCGAGCTCCAGGACCGGCGCCAGACCGGCGCACGACACGAGGTTGGGGTCATCAAAGACTGCGGTGTAGCCGTGAGAGGCTCGCATCCAGCGGATGCCCTTCTGTGACTTGAGTTTGTGACCGTCGCAAGCCACATTCTCGTTGCGCAGTAGGGCATTCGTGTGTCACGACCCGCCGACCACCTGCACCGAAACGGTGGATCCGGGCTTAGACGGGACCCCGCACAAGGGCGCGAACCGGCGCGGTGAGGTGGGCCGGGCCGGGCGGATCAGGCGGTCTTGTCGCGCCGCTCACGGGACCGCGCGGGGGCCGCGGTCTCGCGCGGGACCAGGGTCGGGTTGACGTGCTCCAGAACGACCTCGCGCGTGATGACCACTGTGGCGACGTCGCCGCGACTCGGGATCTCGTACATGACCGACTGCAGCACCTCCTCCAGGATGGCGCGCAGGCCGCGCGCCCCGGTGCCGCGCAGGATTGCCTGGTCCGCGATCGAGTGCAGCGCCTCCGGCGTGAACTCCAGCTCCACTCCGTCCAGCTCGAACAGCCGGCGGTACTGGCGCACGAGCGCGTTCTTCGGCTCGGTGAGAATCGCGATCAGCGCAGCACGGTCGAGGTTGTGCACGCTGGTGAGCACCGGCAGCCGGCCGATGAACTCCGGAATCATGCCGTACTTGAGCAAGTCCTCCGGCATGACGTCCCCGAACACGTCGTTGCCGTCGACCTCGTGCTTGCTGTGCAGGACGGCGCCGAAGCCGACCGCCTTCTTGCCGATCCGCTGCTCGATGACCTTGTCCAGCCCGGCGAACGCACCGCCGACGATGAACAGCACGTTGGTCGTGTCGATCTGGATGAACTCCTGATGCGGGTGCTTACGACCGCCCTGCGGCGGCACCGACGCCGTGGTGCCCTCAAGGATCTTCAGCAATGCCTGCTGGACACCTTCACCGGACACGTCGCGGGTGATCGACGGGTTCTCGGACTTACGCGCGATCTTGTCGACCTCATCGATGTAGATGATGCCGGTCTCGGCCTTCTTGACGTCGTAGTCAGCAGCCTGGATCAGCTTGAGCAGGATGTTCTCGACGTCCTCGCCCACGTAGCCCGCTTCGGTGAGCGCCGTCGCGTCCGCGATCGCAAAGGGGACGTTGAGCATCTTGGCCAAGGTCTGTGCGAGCAGGGTCTTGCCGCAGCCCGTAGGGCCCAGGAGCAGGATGTTGCTCTTCTGCAGCTCGACCGGGTCCTTGTCGCTGGCGATCGACTGGACCCGCTTGTAGTGGTTGTAGACCGCCACGGCCAATGACCGCTTCGCAGAGTCCTGGCCGATGACGTACCCGTCCAAGAAGTCGTAGATCTCGCGCGGCTTGGGCAGCTCGTCGAACTTGAGTTCGGAGCTCTCGGAGAGCTCCTCTTCGATGATCTCGTTGCACAGGTCGATGCACTCGTCGCAGATGTACACACCTGGTCCGGCGATCAGCTTCTTGACCTGCTTCTGCGATTTGCCGCAGAACGAGCACTTCAGAAGGTCGCCGCCATCACCGATGCGTGCCACCACTCACCTCGTCCCTCGTGCCCGGCCACAAGGACCGGTCGCCGTTTCCCGACGGTACCGCCTGGGATGCCGCTGCCACGTTGCCTTGCCGGATGTGTACACCGATGGCGGCCCTGCGGACCCCTCGGGCCGCTGCCGGATGCCTCAGCGGCCGGCGCCCACGATGGCCGCCGTCTTGCGGGTGCTCACGACCTCGTCGATCAGCCCGTACGCCACGGCCTCCTCGGCGGTCAGGATCTTGTCGCGCTCGATGTCCTTGCGAATCGCCTCAATCGGCTGACCGCTGTGATCCGACAGCATCTTCTCCAGCAGGACCCGCATCCGGAGGATCTCGCGGGCCTGGATCTCGATGTCGCTGGATTGCCCCTCGCCACCCCCGGAGGGCTGGTGGATGAGGACTCGGGCGTGCTGCAGCGCAAGTCGCTTGCCCTTGGTGCCCGCGGCGAGCAGCACGGCAGCGGCGGAGGCCGCCTGCCCCATGCAGATCGTCTGGATCTCGGGGCGGACGAACTGCATCGTGTCGTAGATCGCGGTCAGCGCCGTGAAGGAGCCACCCGGTGAGTTGATGTAGATAGAGATGTCACGGTCGGGGTCCTCGGATTCGAGGTGCAGCAGCTGCGCCATGACGACATTGGCGACGCCGTCGTCGATCGGCGTCCCCAGGAAGATGATGCGTTCCTTGAGCAGCCGGCTGTAGATGTCGAACGAGCGCTCCCCGCGGGAGGTCTGCTCGATGACGATGGGGATCGTGTAGGCCGTCGGTCCCTCGAAGCTCGGCGTCAGGTCCTGGAAAGTCATGGGTCTCGGTCCTCCTAGGCCCGGGTGCCGGCACCGGACGGGATGTCCTTGGCTCCGGTGGTGACGTGGTCGATGAAGCCGTAGTCCTTGGCTTCCGCCGCGGAGAACCAGCGGTCGCGGTCCGAGTCGCGCTCGATCTGCTCCTCGGTCTGCCCGGTGTGGAAGGAGATCCGCTCAGCCATCTGCTTCTTGACGTACAGCATCTGCTCGGCCTGGATGGCGATGTCGGCCGCCGTGCCACCGATGCCGCCGGACGGCTGATGCATCATGATCCGGGCATGCGGGGTGGCGTAGCGCTTGCCGTTGGCGCCGGCGCAGAGCAGGAACTGCCCCATCGAGGCCGCGAGCCCGAGCCCGACGGTGGCGACATCGTTGGCAACGAACTGCATCGTGTCGTAGATCGCCATCCCGGCTGAGATCGAGCCGCCCGGACTGTTGATGTACAACCAGATGTCGCGCTCAGGATCCTCGGCCGCAAGCAGCAGCAGCTGCGCACAGATCGCGTTGGCCATCTCGTCCATCACGGGGGCCCCGAGGAAGATGATCCGCTCGCGGAGCAGTCGGTTGAAGACCTGGGCGTCCAGGCCCATCTCACCGCCGGGCGACCGGAGCGTGGGGGTCAGGGGGCTCGCGCTCCGGAGCGCGCCCGGCAATGCGGGCGTCGCGGGGACAGCGAGGGACGGAGAAATGATCACGGGCTGCCTGCCTCAGGGTCTTCTGGCGTGGTCGTCACGCCTGGTTCGGGCCTGTCCTGGACCCTAACGCCGCTCACTGACAGGGCAGTCCGTCCCGCGGGCCGTTCCGCTCACAGCGCAGCAACGCAGCCGCCGCCGAAGCTACTGCTCCGATTCGTCGAGGTAGTGGACAGCACCGTCGGTGTGCACATGGAACGGACGGCCGTCGTCATCGGTCTCGACATCGTCAACGCCGCCTCCGTTGTCGTCGCGCAGGGCTTCCAGATCAACGGTTTTCCCGGCACTGTCGGTGATCGTCGCGGCCGCCATGACGGTGGCCAGCGCCTTGCCCCGCCGCACCTCCGAGACCAGGCCCGGGAGCTGGCCGCCTGCCACGAGCTGCTGGGCGAACTCGTCGGGCGCGACGCCGGCGCGCTGCGCCCGGCGCACGACCTGGTCACTGAGCTCGGCATCCGTGACGCCGAGCTGCTCAGCGTCGGCCACCGCGTCGAGCACGAGCTGAGCCTTCACCGCCTGCTGAGCACCCTCGGCCATGTCGGTTTCGTAGTCTTCGGCCGTCTTGCCCTCGGACTCCAGGTAGCCCGCGAGCGTGAGGCCGTTGGCCGTGAGCTGCTTCTCGGTGCTGCTGCGGCGCCACTCGACTTCGGCGGTGAGGACCGACTCCGGGAGCGGCACCTCGACCTCCGCGAGGAGCGCGGCCAGCACCTTGTCGCGGGCCTCCACCCCCTGCTGCATACGTTTGGCCCGGTCGATGCGAGACCGTACGTCGCCGCGGAACTCCTCCGCGCTCGCGAAACCCGTCGTGTCGCTGGCCCACTGGTCGTCGACCTCGGGCAGCTCGCGCTCGTTGACGGCCCGCACCGTCACCGCGACGTCGGCGGTCGAGCCGGCGAGATCCCCCGCGACGAGCGCGGTCTGGAAGGAGCGGGCATCGCCTGCCGACGCCCCCACGAGCGCTTCGTCAATCCCCTCCAGCAGCTCACCTGAGCCGAGCTGGTAACTCAGGCCCTGGGCAGCGCCGCCGGGAACGTCCTCACCGTCGACGGTGGCGACCAGGTCCAGGGTGAGGAAGTCGCCGTCGCCGGCGGCCCGCTCGATCGGGATCAGCTTGGCGAAGCGCTCGCGCAGACTCTGCACCTGCTCGTCGACGTCGTCGTCGCTGACCTCGACAGCGTCCACGGTCACCGACAGCCCGTCGTAGGACGGGAGGGTCATCTCGGGGCGTACATCGACCTCGGCGGTGAACGCCAGCTCGACGCCGTCGTCCATCCGGAGCACCTCGACCTTGGGCGGCGCGACGGGAGTGACCCCGCTCTGCTCGACCGCCTCGCCGTACAGCCGGGGGACGGCGTCGTGCAGCGCCTCCTCGAGCACCGCACCGCGGCCGACGCGCTGGTCCAGGATGCGAGCCGGAACCTTGCCGGGCCGAAACCCCTGCACCCGGACCTGCTGGCCAATCCTGCGGTACGCGCCGTCGAGCTCGGGCTTGAGCTCGCCGAAGGGGACCTCCACTGTGAGGCGGACCCTGGTCGGGCTCAGCGTCTCGACGGCGCTCTGCACAGGAATTCCTCTTCGTCGTCGCGGGACCGTCGCGGGCCGGGGCACAGCACGCGGCGGATGGGATACAGCTCACTGGGACAGCTCAGTCGGGGCGGGGAGAGTCGAACTCCCGATCTCCTGCTCCCAAAGCAGGCGCGCTAGCCACTACGCTACGCCCCGGTGTACCGCGTCCACTGTAGGTGCGTACGCGCGGGCGTAGCTCAATGGTAGAGCCTCAGTCTTCCAAACTGATGGTGCCGGTTCGATCCCGGTCGCCCGCTCCACGCAGCACTGCCGTTCGGGGGTCCTGAGGCGCCCGCAGCAACGATCATCGTCCCGTCGGATGATCACCGCCTGCCCGCTACGTGCCCGTTGCACGCGGACGTGCCCAGCGCTCTGGTTGCAGCGGGCCAGCACCCACCTTGCCCGGGCGAGCAGTCCGCATCCTTGGCGTTGGGGACCAGGCCGGGCGCGGAGCGGACGGTCTGGTCCCCGGAGCCGAATAGCAGTCGTCGGCAACGTGCGCCATCGGGCCACTTAGCGATCAGCCAGATCTCGCAGGTTGCGGTGTCCAGCTGCTCGACGATGACGACCATATGTTCCGCCGGAGTGCAGTCAGCTCAGGCGGGAAGGAAGCGGATGACCCCGCGCAGCTCACCAGCCGTCCGCTGTGGTGGCGCCACAGCACCGGGCGTCAGCCCGCTGCTGCCAGCGCCGGCGGCCGACGCCGGCCGATGGCGTACGGAAGACCTCGCCCGACCATGGCCAGCGTGCCACCGATGCGCTGGGGCCAGGAGGGGGGCTGAAGCGGCGCAGCCAGGCCACTGACGTCCACGAAGTGCGTCCGCACCGGTCCAATCCCCTCGAGGTCGAGAGCGAGGTCCTGCATCGCCAGCTCGCTGGAGGCGGTGCCCCGGAGCTCGTCGGTGACCAGCAGGTACTCCGGCACGTCGATCGGGTTCTTGAGCATGCGGTGGACGTGGATGACGTCTAAGCCGACGAGCTTCTTGCGGCGCCTGATCGTCTGGGTGGCGACCTCCCCGACGTGCGCGACGAACTTGAGCTTCAGGGCGCCGGTCTGCTTGCAGCTCCCGCACGGGCACATATTGAGCTGGACGAGCTGACGCTCCCTGTGGAAGGCGCTGTGCATAGCCACCGCCGCACTCGTGACGGCACTGAGAGTGGCCGACGGGTCGAGCCCTTCCTCGTCGCGCGAGAGGAACGCCGCGTCACCCTCGATCTCGATGAGGTCGAAGCCTCGGGCCGCGTCGATGACCTTGTCGAGCATGCGACTGGTCGCCGCCTCTGCATGCCCGAGGATGCTGCGGTGGAACTGCATGTAGTCGGTGTAACCGCCGATGTCGGCGATCACCAACACCGCGCGCCGGGTCGCCACCCATCGACCGTACAGCCGCAGGAGCCGCGCGGGAACCCCGGACATCAGCTCCAATCGCGCGGCCCTGGTGGCAGGGCTACTCGACTGCCCGGCGGCGCAGCCGCTCCAGGTCGGACAGGGGGAGGCGTCGGCCGGCGACGTCGAGCAGCTCGACCACGTCCTGCGTGCGCCGCTCGAGCCGATCCGCGAGGACGTGCGCGAGGTCAGCGACGATCGCCGTCGCCAGCCGCTCGTGGGCATTCAGCCGGGCCGGCAGGTCCGCCGCCGGCCAGAGGACCAGCCGCACTGGAGAGCGCGCGATGGCGGTCGCAGTGCGGCGTGCGGCGGGCAGGAACAGGGAGAGCTCGCCCAGGACCGACCCCGAACCCAGCGTGGCCAGGGTGCGGCCCTGCTTGCACACGTCGATGTGCCCCTCCAAGACCGCGGCGACGCCGTTGGTCGGGTCACCCTCCGCGAAAAGCGTCGCCCCGGTCTCCGCCACCTGCAACGTGACCTCCTGCAGCAGCTGCCGCACGTCCGCGTCGACGACGAGGCGGTACGGGCACACCCGTCGCAGTGCTGCCGCGAGCTCCTCGTCCACGCGCACCTCCCGTGATCGCGATCGGGTCGCGACGGCGCTGCGCACCGAAGCCGGGGCCCTCCGGTCCGCACCGTAGTAGTCCCGGATCGACGGCTGAACGCCGAGGCGGTCGGCCCTATGGTGGGCGCATGCAGCGGGCGCACGCGCAGTTCCTCGAGCGCGCATCCTGGCTGTTGCGGCTGCCGCTCGAGACACCGACGATCCCGTTCCAGGACGAGGCGACCGGCTGCACGCTCTGGCTGAAGCTAGACCACCTCTTGCCGAGTGGCTGCACCAAGGACCGTATGGCCACGTGCATCGTCGCGCACGCCATTGCCTCTGGTGAGGTGTCCCCCACGACCGTCGTGGTGGAGGCGTCGAGCGGGTCGACCTCGATCGCGCTGGGCATGGTGTGCGCCACCCTGGGGCTCCGGTTCAGGGCATACATGCCCATGACGGTCAGCGGTGAGCGCGTCCTGATGATCCGTCGACTCGGTGGCGAGGTGGTGCTGACCCCCGCAGAGCTCGGCATGGCCGGGGCGCTCGACGCCCTCGCCGCCGACACGGACACCGCCGAGGACCTGTACGCCGCCCGGCAGTTCGAGAACCCGCGCAACGTCTTCGCGCACCGGCACACGACGGGGCCTGAGCTGATCAGGCAGGTCGGTGTCCGGCTGCACGGCTTCGTCGCCGGTGTGGGGACCGGCGGCACGCTGATGGGCGTGGCCCATGCGCTGAGGGACGCCGGGTACGACACCGTCGTCGCCCGCGCGATGCCCACCGCGACCTACCTGCAAGGGGGAGACCCCGAGGTCGTCGGTGGTGTGCCAGGCGTCGTCGACGGCATGAGCCGGCTGCTGGATCCCGCCGCCGTCGGGCTCCAGCAGCACGTGGACGTCCCCGAGCGGGAGGCGCTGGCGACAGCGCGCGAGTTCGGGCGTCGCGGCCTGGGTGTCGGCCCGTCCAGCGGGCTCAACATCGCCGCGGCCCGGCGTCTGGCCGCCCGGCTCGGACCGGGGCACCACGTCGCAACGGTCCTGCCGGACCGCATGGAGCGCTACTTCTCCACGGCGCTCTTCGACGATGTGGCGGCCGAGCTCTGAGCGGCGAGGAGGACGGCGCGGGCCTCCTACACGGTCGGGCCGTGCGGATCCTCGGCGTCTTCGCCCACCCTGATGACGAGACTGTTTGTGCCGGAGGCACTCTCGCGAAGTACGCGAGCTCGGGCGCCGAGGTCCACGTCGTCTCGCTGACCAGGGGTGGGGCCGGTCAGATCCGGGACGCCCGCGTAGCGACCCGAGCCACCCTGACGACGGTGCGGGAGAAGGAGCTCCACGCTGCCGGACAGGCCTTGGGGCTCGTCTCGACGAGGTGCCTCGACCTGCTGGACGGTGCGCTGTCGCAGGTCGACCGCCAGGTCCTGCTCGAGATCGCGAGCGGACTCCTTGATGAGATCCGCCCGGACGTCGTGGTCACGTTCGGACCCGACGGCTTCTCCGGGCACCAGGACCACGTCGCTGTCGGGGCGGCAGTCACCGCGGCCTGCCGCTCGTGGCGAGCAGGGCCTCCGGTCCGGCTGTTCCACTGCCACCTGCCGGGCAGCCGCATGATGCTGCGCGACCGCCTGGCCGCTTGGGTGGTCGACCTCACGGACCGCTTCCACGGGACGAAGGACTTCGTCCAGGCGCTGTCGGTCTTCTCGCGCGAGAGCGCGTTGCTGGGGTACGCAGCGGACTTCGTCGACGTGCAGTGGTTCCCGACGGGCTCCTACCTCGTCGAGCAGGGCGAGGCGGCTACGACCATGTACTTCCTGCTGTCCGGTGCGGTGGAGATCCGGCGTGAGGACGAGGACGGGCAGGTACGGGTTGTCGACAGGTCCGGGCCCGGGGAGTTCATCGGCGAGCAGGGCATCGCCAGCGGCCAACCCCGCAACGCCCACGTGGTGGCCCTCGACGACGTCACGAGCCTCGCCTTCCTCCCCGCCGCGACGCCCGCCGACGACGGACGGGAGGAGCCGGCCCGCAGCGCCCACACCAGGACGCTCCTGTCAGGGGACAAGGTCGACACTCTGGTCAGCACCTGCATCGACGTCTCGAAGTTCGTCGGTCACCGGCTGCGGGCCACGGCCGCGCACCGGTCGCAGTACCCGATCGACCCGGAGATGTTCCCGGAGCACATCGTCCAGGAGATGTTCGGGGTCGAGTACTTCATCCAGGTCCTGCCCGAGCGGGAGCTGTCGGCCTCGCTGCTGGACGACTAGGCGACGTCTTCGGGCCCGTCCGGCTGCCGTGCCGTGTCACGCTCCCGGACCTCGGCAACGGCCTGCTGTCCCGCGGCGGCGCTCGCCGGGTAGCCGGTCACGGCTGTCAGGAAGGCCGTACGCCGGAGCACGGCGACGGACAGCGATGCCTCGCGAGACGCGCGGACCGTGGCGGTCCGGGGTACGTCGCCGAGCAGCGCGACGTCCCCGAAGCCGGCGCCACTGACCAGCGTGTTGACCAGGAGTCCGTCCCGGACCACGTCGGCACGACCCGACAGGACGACGTAGTACCCGTCACCGCGCTGGCCCTGCTCGAAGACCACCGCACCGGGCGGGTACTCGGTGCGCTCGAGGTCCGCCGCGAGCTGCTCCACGGTTGTCGCAGGCAGTTCACCGAGCATGGGGACCTCACGCAGGACCTCGATGTCGGCGTCCCGCACGCGTAGCTCACCGTCGAGCCTGCGGAGCGCAGGACGGCGCAGCGCCACAGCGGCGGGTGCGAGCAGGCCGACCGCGACCAGTGCGCCGCGCGGGCCCAGGGCCGCGACGGCCAGCGGGGCCGCAAGCCCGCCGAGGGCGACCCCGAGGGTCAGGACCGCTTCGAAGCCGGCGAAGGTGCGAGCCAGCACGGCCTCGTCCGTCCGGCGGGCGAGGATGGTGAACCCGGCGACGTCGATCAGGGAGTTGCCCACACCCACCAGGGCGAGCAGGCCGAGGGCCGCCGCCTCCTGGGGGACGACGCCGAGCAGCGCCAGCGGAGCGCCGAACAGCGCGACCCCGACGCCGAACCAGGTGGCGAGTCCGCCCCGCCCCACGAGCGCCAGTGCGAACAGCGAGCCCAGCACGCCGCCGGCGCCGACGGCCGCGCTCAGGACGCCGACACCCGACTCACCGGTGCCGATCAGCTCGAACGCGACGACGACGACGAGCACCGTCAGGCACCCCCGGGTGAAGGTCTGCACCACCCCGAGCGTGGTGACCAGGCTCAGGTCGCGGTTGCCGGCGATGGTGGCGAACCCCTGGACCAGCGACCGGGCCACCGACGTCCTCGGGGAGCTGGCCCGTGGTGGGGCGTCGTAGGGGAGCGCCACGACGACCAGCCCGGCGAGCAGCGACATCGCAGCGCAGACCGCGAACACCACCGCCGCTGCGCTCGTGGCGAGGATCGCGCTGGCGGCCACCGGTCCGCCCAGCGCCGACAGCGAGTCCAGCATGCCGCGGACCGCGTTGGCGCTGGTCAGGTCGCGCGGGGACTTCGCCAAGGCGGGAAGCAGGGCCGAGTGGGCCGGCCGGTACAGCGCCAGGGCGACTGTCGCGACGGCAGCGCAGCCGTAGGTCGCCACCAGCGGCCCGTCTGCCATGGTCACGACGGCGGTGCCGGCCAGCGCCACTGCCCGCAAGATCCCGATGACGATCAACACCACTTCGCGGCGGACCCGGTCTGCCGCGGTCGCGAGGAACGGCGTCAGGAGGGCCGCCGTCGCCATGCGGACGGCGGTGACAACGCCGACCGCGGCGACGCCACCGTCGCGGAACGCCACGACCGCGAGCGCCACCATGAACGCGCTCTCACCGGTCCACATCAGGGCGAACGAGACCTGGGCACGGCCGAGTGGCCCCCGCACCACCGCCGACGAACCCAGTCGAATCACACGGCAGCCAGCCACGGGGCCGGAGCGTGCCGCACCGAGTGCGTCAGCGCCAGACCCGCGACGTCTCGGCAGAAGCTCCAGGCACAAGATCGGGCTGCTGTTACGTTCCCACCATGTGGTCGTGGTGAGACTGCACCTCCTCGGGGTCCGCGGATCCACCGCGGCTCCCGGAGCCTCCTTCGTCCGCTACGGCGGACACACCTCATGCATCGCCGTCACGCACCAGGCCGGCAGCGTCCCGACCTTGGTGCTGGACGCCGGCACAGGGCTGCGCTCGCTGACCGACCGCCTCCACGGCCGAGCGTACGAGGGCGCTGTCCTGCTGAGCCACTTGCACTGGGACCACGTGCAGGGGCTGCCGTTCTTCGCCGGAGGGGATCGGGACGACGCCCGAGTCGACCTCTACCTCCCCGCCCAGGGAGGTGCCAGCGGACGCGACCTGCTCGCGCAGACCCTGTCGCCGCCTGCCTTCCCCATCACCCCCGAGGGGTTGCGCGGCGCGTGGGGCTTCCACGCCTGGGACGGCAGCGCCCGCGACATCGAGACCTTTGCCGTCCGCGCCGTCAACGTCAGCCACAAGGGCGGGCGCACGTTCGCCCATCGTGTCGAGCGGGACGGGGTGTCGCTGGCCTACCTGCCCGACCATGCTCCGGCTGGCGGCGTGTCATCCGCCCTGCTGGACCTGCTCAGCGGGGTGGACCTGCTCGTGCACGACGCCCAGGACCTCGACGGCGAGCGGCCAGTCGGGTTCGAGAACGGGCACGCCACCGTCCAGGAGGCGGTCGCGCTGGCCGTGGAGTGCGGTGCCAGCGCGCTGCTGCTGTTCCACCACTCACCCAGCCGCACGGACGATGCCCTCGACGAGATCGGCACATGGGCAGCTGGTCTTGCGCCGGGTCTGCCGGTCACCCTGGCCCGCGAGGGCGATGTCCTCGACGTCCACCCGGCACAGGTCTGAGCCCCGGAGGTCGTCACCGGCGAGAGGTTCCTCGCACCGGCTCAGGTTCCGGACTGGCCACACGGCACAGGCAGCCGCGCTGCCGGCGCGACGCCCGAGTTTCAGCCTCCGCAGATGAGCCCGGCGAGAAGGATTCTTGCCACCGCCGCACATCCACCACAACCAGGACGAGGCGTTCTACCTCTTGAGCGGGCGGATCGAGGCGCAGCTGGGGGACCAGAAAATCCCCGTGGAGCAAGGCTCGTTCCTGCGGTTGCCCCGCAACGTGCTCCACGGCTTCGTCGTCAGCGCCGACGAACCGACGCGCCGTCTGCCGCTTCACCCTGATCTGTGACGAGCCCCCCATCCGCATCCGACAACACCGACGTCCTCGATCTGACCGCATCATCTAGGCAAGACACGCCCACGATGGGACACACCCTAGTCCGTTCGGGCTATTTCTGGATGATCCGTCCGGATTGTCGGTCCGGGCGCTTATAGTCAGGGTGCCCCGACGGGCTGTCGCGGCACTCGCAGGGGAGCTTTGATCCACGTCGGAAGCTGGTCGCGGCGGCGTGGGGAGCAAGCGCGAGACCGGCCCCTGTCCGAATCAGGACCAGCGTGGTCCTGACCTGATCGGAGGATCTCACATGTTCAAGAAACGCATTCTTCTTGCCGTGGCGGCTGTTGCCGTTCTCGGCTTCGGCACGCAGTCGGCTTTTGCCGCCTCGGCGACCATTAAGGTTCCGAGCGGGTTCGACAAGAGTCTGTCGGACACCCGGGCGACCGGACACTACGAGGTACAGGGCACCGGCCTCCACATCTTCACCGAGGGCACCACGCGCACGGACAAGGTCGCCGAGTACGTGGCGACGACGAACTCTCTCGCCTCGGTCGGCGAACCCAAGCTGAACTACACGAACACCACCAGCGGCGGCATCCCTGGTTTCCAGCTCGTCGTTGACTTCAACAACGACGGCTCGCCAGACGGCATCCTGGTCGGGGAGCCCGGCGCGTACGGCAACGACTGGTGGCTGAGCAACGGCTCGGCGGCGTTCGTCAAGACTGGTGCGCCCTCACATTTGGGTGGCTTCGGTAGTACCAACCACGGCACGCTCGACCAGTGGCGTAGCGCGTTCCCGACTGCGACCGTCCGCGCCTTCGGGTTCTCACTCGGGTCTGGCGTCAAGGGTGACGGTGTCTTGAACTCGATCGACTTCGCCGGCACGAACTACACGTTCGCAATGTCGGTCGTGCTGAAGAACAAGGCTGAGTGCAAGAACGGCGGCTGGGCGACCAGCGACATCCCGGTGTTCACCGACCAGGGTCAATGCGTCAAGTTCTTCGCAGCCAACAAGTAACCGTCAGCCGCAGAGCGGCCAGTAGACGGCAACGCACAGCAGTTGACCCCGCCACCTTCCCAGGTGGCGGGGTCAGTGTCATGTGCGGGTGTGCGCCATCGGACGGTAAGAATGCCAGCCCGACGCTTTCATCACCAGCCGTGATGATGCTCGTGTCGGTGACACCGGCCGACACCGGGATCGTGACGGGTCGTACTTTTACCTGCGCATACGGGTCTCCAGGTGTCAGCCGGTGACCCGTTCAACAGCGACCTCCACACTGATGGTACCGGTGCGATCCCGGTCGCCCGCTCGACGTGGTCAAGGTGTGGGGACGGCGCTCTGCACTGCACCTGGGACCAGGCGGTCCCGGACCGGGGCGCCAACAATGTGACCGAGGTGGATGTGGCCGTTACCAGGCAGTGGTTCGACGGACAGGGTCGTCCGGACGTCCTGAGCGGGGGCGTGCGGATGGTGCCGGTCCGGACCCCACTGGGTGAGCACCGGGTGTGGACCAAGCGGGTCGGCAACGACCCCGACGTCAAGCTGCTGCTGCTGCACGGCGGCCCGGGTGCCACCCACGAGTACTTCGAGGGCTTCGACAGCCACCTGCCGGGTGCCGGCATCGAGTACTACTACTACGACCAGCTCGGCTCGGCCTACAGCGACCAGCCGGCCGCGCCTGAGCTCTGGCAGGTCGACCGCTTCGTGGACGAAGTCGAGCAGGTACGGGTCGCCCTCGGCCTCGACAGCAGCAACTTCTACCTGCTGGGCCAGTCCTGGGGCGCGATCCTGGCGATCGAGTACGCCCTGCAGCATCAGGAGCACCTCAAGGGCCTGGTGCTGTCGAACATGATGTCCAGCATCCCGGCGTACAACCGGTACGCCGAGCAGGTCCTGATGCCGACCATGGACCAGGCTGCACTCGCCGAGATCAAGGCGCTGGAGGACTCGGGGCAGACAGCCGACCCGAGGTACGAGGCCCTGCTCATGGAGCACCACTACGTGCAGCACGTGCTGCGACTGCCCGAGCAGGACTGGCCTGAGCCGGTCGTGCGCTCCTTCGCACACATCAACCGGGCCATCTACGTCCCGATGCAGGGCCCCAGCGAGCTGGGCGCGTCGGGCCTGCTCGCGGAGTGGGACCGCACCGGCGACCTGCACCGCATCGAGGTGCCGACGCTGGTCATCGGCGCCGAGCACGACACCATGGACCCGGCCCACCTGCGCGAGATGGCTGCCCGCCTCCCACGTGGCCGCTACCTGCACTGCCCACAGGGAAGCCACCTGGCCATGTACGACGACCAAGTCACCTATATGTCCGGGCTGATCGACTTCCTCGTCGCCGGTCGGCCCACCGCAGACTGAGTGCGGGGCCCATCGGGTCGATGGGCAGCGCCGCCCGGGACCTACGGTGCAGGGGTGGACACTCCAGATCTGCCGACCCAGTCGTTGTTCATTGCCGGCCGGTGGGTGCGCCCCAGCAGCAGCGACGTCCTCACCGTCGTCGACCCGTCGACCGAGCAGCCGCTGGCAACGGTGCCCGCAGGTACGCCGGCCGACGTCGATGCGGCCGTCGCCGCCGCGACCGAGGCCTTCGGGGGTTGGGCGGCCCGGCCGGCCGCCGAGCGCGCAGCCCTGCTGTCGGCCGCTGCCGATGCGCTCGAGGCCCGCACGGACGAGGTCGCCGCGCTGATCTCCGCCGAGATGGGCACCCCGCTGTCGTTCTCCAAGCTCGTGCAGGTCGGCAACCCGGTGAAGGTGCTCCGGTCGTACGCCGCCGCGCTGGCCGGCTACACCTGGGAGGAGCAGATCGGCAACTCCCTGGTGGTGAAGGAGCCGATCGGCGTCGTTGGCGCGATCACCCCGTGGAACTACCCGCTGCACCAGGTCGTCGCGAAGGTCGCCGCAGCGCTGGCCGCAGGGTGCACGGTCGTGCTCAAGCCCAGCGAGGTCGCGCCGCTGTCGGCGTACGCACTCGCGCAGGTCTTCGAGCAGATCGGCCTGCCCGCCGGCGTGTTCAACCTGGTGACCGGGCTCGGACCGGTCGTCGGCGAGGCGATTGCCGCGCACCCGGGTGTCGACATGGTGTCGTTCACCGGGTCGACCGCGGCCGGCAAGCGGGTCTCGGCGGTCGCGTCGGAGACGGTCAAGCGGGTGGCGCTCGAGCTCGGTGGCAAGAGTGCGTTCATCGTCCTGGACGACGCTGATCTCGGGAAGGCCGTCAAGGTCGGGCTGGCCCAGTGCTTCATCAACGGCGGCCAGACCTGCACGGCCTGGACCCGCATGCTGGTGCCCGCCGCTCAGTACGACGAGGTCCTCACCCTGCTGCGCGACGGCGCCGCCAAGTACACCGTCGGGGCCCCGACCGACGAGAAGACCCGCATCGGGCCGCTGGCGAACGCCCAGCAGTACGACAAGGTCCGCCGCTACATCACCGACGCGGTGGCCGACGGCGCGAGGGTCATCGCGGGCGGCGCCGAGCAGCCGGTCGGCTTCGAGACCGGCTACTACGTGCAGCCGACCGTCCTTGCCGACGTGCTGCCGGGCTCGAAGGTCGAGCAGGAGGAGGTCTTCGGGCCGGTCCTGGCCGTGATCGCGTACGACACCGAGGACGAGGCGGTGCGGATCGCCAACGACACGCCGTACGGCCTGGCCGGCGGCGTGTGGTCGGGCGACCAGGAGCGGGCCGTGCGGGTTGCTCGGCGGATGCGCACCGGGATGGTCGACGTCAACGGCGGCCGTTTCAACCCGCTCGCGCCGTTCGGCGGCTACAAGCAGAGCGGCAACGGTCGCGAGCTCGGGGTGTACGGCCTCGAGGAGTTCCTGGAGGTCAAGAGCCTGCAGCTGTGACTCTCGCCGGGAGTCCGGTCAGCGCATGGGGGGCGTCAGCACTCGAGGGGGTCAGCGCTTGAGCAGCGCCGGCCGCCAGTCTGCGGTCGGTGCCGTCACCACCACCGTCGAGCAGATCTTGTCGGCGAAGGTCTGCTTACGGTCGTCGAACAGCGGGAACAGCCAGCCGATCCCGAACTCCAGGCTGTGCGCGAAGTAGCGCCCCACCGACAGGCCCGCGCCCGTGACCTGACCGTCGGCAGCCCTGACGAGTTTGAGGCCGACGATGCGCTTGCCCAGGGACTGGCCGGTCTGGCCCTGCTCGATCATGTTGACGACGAACCAGCCGACGTACGCGGCGAGGGTCGCCAGCATGACGAGCGCACCGAGGACAGAGCTGATCACCCCGACGATGGCCGCGAGCACGAAACCGACGATGTAGATGGCAACGCCGACCCCGACGTCGATGAGCAGGCCGGCCGCGCGCGGACCCCACTCGGCCAGCTGCCCGACAGCGGGCGGCGGCGGCGCGGGCCAGGAGCCGGGGCCCGGCTGCATGGGCATGGAGGCGGCGTACGGGACCTGGGGCTCGATGGGTGGGTTCGGTGCGGTCATGACGGGGGGTCCTTCCGGGGCTGGGCTGTGCACGTGTCGAGAGCAGGAGCACCGTCGCCGCACTCTGATACGTCCGAGCGGGTACCGCCCCCCAGACAAGCGCGTCTGCGGTTCTACGTCCAGGTAATGCGAAATCTCAGGTCGGCCGGCTGGTCCGCGGTCGCAGCGGCTTCACGGTGCGCCCCGCCAAGCAGCCCCGCCAGACTCCGGAGGCGTACGCGAGGTCGTCGACCAGCCGGACCGCCGTCCACCGGAACGGGTCCAGAGCCGGCCGCCGGGCCCGCCACTCCAGCAGCGGGGGCACCAGCAGCACGGCCGCGGCCGTGGCGCGCGCCGACCGCCGGAGCAGCAGGGCCAGCAACAGCGGGGCCGTCACCACCAGGCCCGCCCCGCCGAGCCCGGCACCGGTGCCGAGGACCGCGCGCGACGCGGCGAGCGCGGCCACCCGTACGCAGGTCGACCGCGGCAGCCCGGTTCTGCGAAGGCGCAGGTGCAGCCGTACGGCGGGGACGGCCGCACACACCAGCGCCGGCATCGGCCGGCGGCTGGTCAGCAACAGCCAGGCCGCCGTCGGCCAGGGTGGCAGCACGAGCGGGGCGAGCCGGCTGCCATGCCGCTGGGCCAACGGCGCCGCAGACGTGCCGTAGCGGTGCCGGCGCCCGAGCCAGGGCCACCACCGGTCCGGTTCTGCGTGAGTAACGACGGTGCGCGGGTCGTAGCGCACCGACCAGCCCGCGTCGTGCAGCCGCCAGACCAGGTCGACGTCCTCTCCCCAGCGCAGCGCGGAGTCGAAGGCGGGGCCGACAGGCAACGCCGCCCGGCGCACCAGCAGCGCGGCGGTCGGGACGTAGGGCACCCGGCTGCCGGGCCGGACCCGCGCCTCGTACCGGCCGAGGTCGAGCGGACCGCGGGCGGCGGCGTAGCGGGCCAACACCGAGCGTCCCCCGACGGCGCCGCGCACCCGGGGTGCGACGGCCCCGACCGCGGGGTCGACGAAGTGCCCGACCAGCGCCCCCAGCCAGCCCGGCGGCGGCGTGCAGTCGCTGTCGACGAACGCGACGACGGCCGCTGCACTCGCGGCCAGCCCGGCATTGCGGGCGCCGCCCGGGCCGGCGTTGACGGCCAGCCGCAGCAGCTGTGCGCCGTGGGTGCGGGCGACAGCGGCGACGGCGCCCGGGTCGGTCGAGCCGTCGTCCACGACCAGGACCGGGGCGGCGGTACCCAGCGCGGAGAGGCAGCAGGCCAGTTCTTCGGCACGGTCGCGTACGGGCACCACGACAATGACGTCGCCGACGTCCATGGCGGCCGGACGTGGGTGCGCAAGACCGCCCTGGAGCAGCGTGCGGCCGAGGTCTCGGACGGCGGCGGATTCCTGCCGTCCGACCGCCAGCAGGTCGAGCGCCGGGGCACCCGACCGGCGCAGCCGCACC
>ENA-OFDM01000083-OFDM01000083.1-metagenomes-genome-assembly--contig:-NODE-83-length-38056-cov-5.226889_pt1 | contig 38056 bp, 39 predicted proteins | sample MGYA00153385_OFDM01 | MGnify analysis MGYA00153385
GCACCGCCAGATCGCCGCCAAGCATGTGGTGTGGATCGCGATCTCTTTGTGGACTGGTTTTACTTTCGTCGGCTACTTCACGCCAATTGGTGATCTTGGACGAGAAGTATTCTCGTGGACGCTAGGGCCGTGGGAAACCTTCTGGCTGTTTTTCTATGGCCTCGCCACTTACGGCAATGCCGGCTGGATGCGCGAACAGGTATGCAAGTACATGTGCCCCTACGCACGATTCCAGGGAGTTATGTTTGATCGCGATACGCTCGTCGTTGCCTACGACGAGCAACGCGGTGAGCCACGCGGCACGCGCTCAAAGAAAACCAACCCGCAACTTGCCGGTCTCGGTGACTGTGTGGATTGCAAAATCTGTGTGCAGGTCTGCCCCACTGGCATCGATATCCGACAGGGCCAGCAATACGAGTGCATCGGCTGCACGGCATGCATCGACGGCTGCAATCAAGTGATGGACAAGATGGGTTATGCGCCTGGCCTGATTCGTTACGCCTCGCTCAATGGCGTCAGCCAGCATCTGGGCTGGCGGCAAATGATTCGTCGCGTACTGCGCCCGCGCGTGCTCATTTACAGCGCCGTACTGGGGGCGATCATCCTTGCCGCGGGCATCAGTCTTTATCTTCGCGTCCCGATCAAGGTCGATGTCATTCGTGATCGCAATGCACTCTCGCGTGAAGTGGCGGATGGCCTGATCGAAAACGTCTACCGCCTGCAGATCATGAATACCGAGGAGCGCCCACGCCGCTTGATGATCACGGCAGCCGGCATCGACGGGCTGGCGGTCAGCGGTGTCGCACTTCCGGTCGACATCGGTGCCACGGCAACGCAGATGTTCACGCTAAATTTGCGGGCACCGGCCGAAAATGTCCAGAAAGGATCGAACCGGATTGAATTCCACATCGTGCCAATTGACGCGGCCGGCACCAGCAAGCCTGACGATTTTTCACTACATGAGAAGTCGGTTTTTTTTAAACGTTGAGAAACCGGCGCCGGTAAATTTTGGGCTGGTTCCCGACACTTGCAGCAAACGCATTCCGCAGCATCGGCATGCGAAACCATCATCACTCCAGACATAAGGAAATATCATGAACATCTCCGCTCCTGCCGCAACCAACCCCTGGTATCGCGAACCTTGGCCATGGCTGCTGATGGCGGGTCCTGCTGTCGTCGTGGTCGCCGGATTCATCACTCTAGGATTCGCTATCCAGAGCTCTGACGGCCTGGTCGCCGATGATTATTACAAAGAGGGTAAGGAGATCAATATGACGCTCAAGCGCGATGCTACCGCGAAAGCACTGGGCTATCGTGGGCAGCTCGCGATGACCGCGACCGGTCAGCTTTCACTCAAGTTTGCCGAGGCTGCACCCACATCAAAAATGCTCAGGCTTACCCTGCATCATCCGACCCGTGCAGGATTTGATCGTCAGGTCTTATTGGCGCGCGCAGCAGACGGCAGTTATGGCGCCGCGATGCCGCCGATAGACGCTTCACGCTGGAGCATGACGCTGGAAGATGGGACAGGCACCTGGCGCCTGACCGGCGACTGGAATGCGGGCGAGAAGAGTGTCGCGCTCGGCGACAAAGCCATAGCAAAGTAATGCTTGCAACGACGGACACGAAGGCGAAGACAAATCATGACGAGATACCTGATGTGGGTGCTGTGGCCCTCGTTCATCGCGGCTGGTCTGGGCGTCGGGATAATTTTCACGCTCGTCGACCCGACCGAGCTAGTCATTCTGGATCAACTATTGCACGCGAGCAGCACCGCAGTCTATACGCTGGGATTTTTCATCTTGTGGGCAATCTGCACGGTTGCGAGTGCGTTGAGCTGCTTTTTACAGGCGACGTCTCATGCGTATGCAGATGCGCACAAGGGCAGCCCAGCACTTTACGATTCAAAAGATGACAAACCCAAGTATTAACATCTCTCTCAAAGAAAAAAGTTGGAGATACCCGCAAATGCTGGACATGTTGATCGACCAGAATGGTGTTCCCATCGGGATCAGCGATCATAACGCTGGCCGGGCCCACCGCGTTTTCGTCGGCCTCGAAAATCGTGTTCAAGCCGTGGGCTTTGAACTGCCTCTGCAACGCACTAAGGTTGGGTGTAGGCGACGCACGCTTGATTCGGGGCTATGACGTTAGCGATTGAGCAAATTGGGGCCACCAGCAAGCTGTCCTTGCTGTCAGTCGTTGCCTTGCATTTGCGTATCTGCCTGCATCGCGGTCCAAGGCGGTTGCGTATCTGTTCGACGGCGGCCAGACTTAACGTCAAACCGACTTCGTCTGACTCGATTCGCATCCGTTTTGGACCATAGGTTTGACGGCCTCGCTCATGGCGTGCACTGGCGACCTCGCTCTAACGAGGACCTTGTTTGATGATCAGCTTGACCGCCTTCGCTCTTAATTCGGCGGTCACTTCGCGTTTCTGAATTGCCTGCATTGCTTTTCTCCATGGTTATGAAAATAGTAATCCATGGTGTCCGTTTTGGCGAGCCCCTGCCATTTACTCCAGCATCAAATTGGCGTTTGCATTAATGGTGCGAAAGTATTGAAATGCGTTCCGGAATTTCGTTTTGATCAAAGTGTCCGATGTGCCCAATCAAGAATAGCTTGTACGCTGTTAAATTCATCGACGGAGCGCACTGGTATATCTGAAAAATTCGCCGCCCACATCCTCGCAAGCGTTGTCCCCGGCCCCATTTCCAGCACACAACGAGGTTGCCGTTCCGCCATAGTTGTCATGCAACGGTCCCACTCCACCGTATGATCAACCTGCCGTGCAAAGGCTTGCTTTAGCGACGCCGGCTCACGTCGCCCGATACCATCAACATTGCAGACGATCACACTCTGGCTGCGCGGCCATTTCGCTGAGTCAATCAGGTTTGCAAGACCGGCGGCAGCGGCAGCCATGATTGGCGTGTGCGAGGCCACGTGAACACGCAGCGGCGTGAGTTCGGCCCCGCAAGCGAGCAGCCAAGGCGCAATAGCCTCCAATGCAGTCACAGCGCCTCCCACGATGCAACGGTCAACACTAATACGAATTGCGATGTACAAATTAAAACGCACGCATTGCGATTCGATCTCGCCGACACTAGCGCCACTCACTGAAAGCAAACCTCCCTGCATGCCCTCGGCGCAAGCATCCATCAGTGCTGCACGATGACGAGCTAGCTGCAGAGCAATGGTTGCGTCGAATAAGCCGGCTACGCTGAACGCCGCGAGTTCACCGACGCTATAGCCTGCGACAACGGCTGGCTGCGGCAGGTAGGGTGCCAAGGACTGCCAAGCTGCCAGAGCCACTCCCGTTATTAGTGACTGCGCGACACGGTTAGCACTGGACCAAGCCTCATCCTTAAGGCGATCACGCCAGTCCTCGCCCAAGTCAATAGCCATGGCTGCGAGCACGGGCGCTGCACGCGGCTCAGACTCCAGCCAAGGTAGCATCCCAGCATATTGCGTTCCCTGTCCGGGAAACAGTAGGGCCAAGCTCATGCGCTGTGGCAGATTCGTTCAACAAACCCTGCTGCGGCTAACACGTCCGCCGCACCACCAGGCGACAGCCGGCGCGCTACAAAGGCCTGGTGGATTCGTTGCGCATGAACAATTGCGTCGGATCGGTAAGCGCCGCCTTCATCAAGAAAACGGCGGGCTTCGGACTGGGCGTACCGCAGACCCGCAAGACCACCTCGATGCGCCAGATTAGTATCGTCGAGTATGGACATGATCTCGAAGAAGGCCTGTAGGCTTGCATGCTGACCATCTAGTCCGCTGTATCGCGCTTTGGACAATACCGGCACAGCCCGCTCAAACAACACCGGGAATCCGTCCGCGGCTTCCTCGCCTGCACCTCGGAGACCGAGCGCTAAAATCACGCGTTGGCCATTCGATCCAGTGCCCTGTCGGCAGCGTTCCCTCAAGGCTTCCCCCCAACCGTCAACTAATGTTTCGCGCAGGGTGTACGCGCACGGTCTTTCCGGCAACTTACCCGCAGCCGCGCAGAGTAGGCCCATTGTAAATATGGTGCCACGATGAGTGTTGATACCCACCGTTGCTTTTAGCATCTGGGCTTCGGCCCTAATTCCTAGGGCTTCTAATTCTTCAAACGGTGCATGCGCCGCGCCTAGCGACGCGATACGCAAAAAGTAGTGGCGGAGCGCAAATAGGCTGCGCATGAACGTCGTTGCATCCATGTCGAAATGGCTACCCGAATCAACGAACGATACCAAACCAGGCTTAGGCGCCAATGCTAGCTCGTCATACATCGCGGCAATGGCGGCTCGCCCGATACATTGAGTATTCCAATGCGGAGCAGTGCTTACTGCACAGTCGACATGTTGAAGATTCGTCAGCACAGAATTGGCTCCAACAACCATAACTGACCACTTTCCAACGTCGCACCGCGAAGGCGCTTGACGAGGATGCGATCCGTACGGCCAGATTGCCAGGCGTGCCATTCTCGCCACGCAACCGCGTTGCCGTTGGGAAACATCAACTCGCCATCGAGCCGCGGGCTAGTGAACGAAGCCGTAAACAGTGCTGTCACGACCTGATGCGCTGCAGCAATATTAGGCACCAGCAATCGTAGGTCCAAGTCGGAGCAAGGGTGAAGATAGTCAAGTCCAGTTACGCTCTGCCATCCATAGCTGCCGTAAACACGAACGTCCGCGCCGACCGCATCAAGACAGTCCGTCAGCGCCAGCCAACTGCTGTGGGTCGCCGGCGGAAGGAGCGGACAAATATCAGTCGCTGAGGGAAACTCCCCGAAAAACAGCAGGCTATTGATCGGTACTTCGAATGCCAGACGGCGGCGCTCCCACTGCAAAGGTGCTGGCAATCCTAAAGCAATCTGGTCTTTCGACAGCCCGGAATGTTGACGTGTCACCACGAGCGGGAGCCCTTTTTCAGCCCAGAAGGCAAGGCAGGTCTGTGCCTGTATATCGCAAGAATATCGCTGTATAGCAGCCCAACCGGTCGGGCTTAGTCCAACAAGCTGGTGACGGCGCAACGAGGGCATCATACCGTTCCCGTTAAGCGGTGAGCACCTGCTGCACTACCGAAGCGGCGAGTCGGCGACCGCCGCGTGCTTTACCATCACGGGCACGTTCATCAGTGGTCGGCGAGAGCGCCAACGATTCGCGCAGACAGGCACGCAGATCGCCACGCCACAGACCACGCACGCCGCCCATCGCCACATAGTTCTGTACTCCCGGTGCAAATACCGGGTTGGCTAAAGAGAGCTCGGTTAGCCGGCTCTCGGCAATTTTTGTCACACGCGCCATGGCGGGGATTTGCATCACACGAATCTCGGCTTCCGGCAATGCGTAGCAAGCATCGGCGATTAGCCCCGAGGTGATAAAGCCACCGGAGAGCGCTTGGTCGTAGACCAGCCCGATCACGCGATGGCCGCGCCTGCGCGCAAGGTCGACGCAGCAGCCCAGATGAGCCATCGCTCGGTTGATGCCAAGCAGCTCGTCTCGACGGCGCAGCTGCTGGCCTTGGGTATCTACCAGCAACAATATGGCGCGGCCCGGATGCTGAGCCATCACATCGAGCAATGCCCGCGCCTGCTTTAGCGCCATCGCTACACCAATAGCAGCGTGGTTTGTGGTGCCAACGACACTCAGAACCGCACCATCGAATTGTGCCGATCCACTGAGAAAGTCTTCCTCCACGCAGATATTGTGCTGGTAGTTGAACAATTGTGTGACCAGATCCTGCCATTTCATCTTCTAATCCTTATCTGGACATCGCGGTTAGCCGTAGGTCGCGTACTGCAGCGGCATCGAGATCAGGCACGCGGGTCGAATCCTCGATACCCAGTTTTCGCCACAGTGCGAATGCATCACTGCCCGCGGGTGCTTCGCGAAGCCTCGTGGTCAGCAGCACATTTTCAAATTCTAGGCTATCCAAAGTGACTTTGCTGCCATGCGATAGGCCAGCAATAGCGGCTGAGCGGAAGGCTTCGACATCATCATCGATTAATACATCGCAATCGCCGGTCAGGAAACGATGTTTGCCCCCGGTCGTGCGCCAAACCAAAGCGCGATCCTTGGAATCAAACTCTTCAACGCCATGCGACGCCTCGATCACCTCGGGTCCCGACATCGCCATTCGTGCGTTGTCACTCATGACAACCCAGTCGGCACAGCGTGCGACGATTCCCATTCCGCCAAAACAGCCGTTCGCCCCGCCGATGAGCACAATCACCGGGATGCCGGACGCGCGCACATCGAGTAGTGCCCGCATTACCTCGCTGACCGCAATCAAGCCGGCGTTTGCCTCATGTAATCGCACTCCACCAGACTCAGCAATCAACAGCACGGCCGCCGGACGATCGCGTAGCGCACGTAGCAGCAAGCCGACCAACTTGGCGCCATGAACTTCTCCTACGCCACCGCCCATGAACTCGCCTTCTTGAGCCGCGATGAAGACTAAATTGCCGTCTAGGCGCCCTCGACCGACCACTACGCCGTCATCGAAAGCCGAGGGCACATCCAGTTCCGCCAGATGTGGGCTCATCACGCGTGCACTGGGTGGTAGCCATTCCTCGAGGCTATCTTTATCGAGAAGTACCGCGACCCGCTCACGAGCCGAGCATTCAACAAAGCTCAATCTCATGACGTCATCTCCCTCAGGCCGGCCACCGCCTGGTCCAGACGCAAGCTGACAACTGCTGGCGTTGCGCCCATATCATTAATGGATACCGTGAGTCCCTTGAAATCATGGCGCTCATGGAAATCGCGAAGTACTGCCTCCCAAATTACGCCAAAGCCGCGCGCAGAGGTCTCGATGTAAAAGCAGATCGTCTCGGCATCGGCACCGCCCAAAGTCGACTCTAAGAGCACTTCCAAATTGCCTGAGCCGACCACGCCGACAAGCACTGGCGGGAAGGGCTGGGCCGCTCGCCGACCCGCGAATTTATATTTTAGCGATTCCATTCCTGTCATGACGGCCTCATTTGGTTCTTCACCAGTTGCGAAACTTGCGTGGCGGGTGGTATAGCCCACCGCTGGCACGTACCAGATCACGCATTGACCTTGCAGCCAAGAGATTTCGGTTGGCCTCACGCACGTCGATTCCCAAATCCGCGGCGCGAAGTATCACCCGGCGGTCGCGAAGGTTCTCGACCATGCGCCGATCACGTGCCATCCCGACCTTGGTGTACCCGGATACTCCGCGGATTGCCTGTTCTCGCTCCTCGTCGTTGCGGCACAGCAGCAGATTGGCAATACCCTCCTCGGTAATGATGTGCGTCACGTCATCGCCGTAAATCATGATGGGCGGCAACGGCATACCGCACTGTTCGGCCAGCTGCCAGGCATCAAGCGTGTCGACAAAGGCCGGTTGCATATGCTCGCGGAATGTCTCGACCATTTGCACCACCAGCTTCTGACCACGGGGTGTGCCACGCGCACCCGAATAGCCCGCACGCGCATCTCTACCTGCCTTGAGCCAAGCGGGGCTACTGTGTCGCCGTCCGCGTGCGTCTGCACCCATATTGGGCGCGCCGCCGAAACCGGCAATGCGGTCCAATGTCGCAGTAGAACTGTTTCCAGCCAAGTCGATTTGCAGCGTCGACCCAATGAACAGATCGCACGCGTAATGGCCGGCAGCTTGGCAGAACGCCCGGTTGCTGCGCAAGCTGCCGTCGGCGCCCGTAAAGAAGATATCAGAGCGGGCACGGATGTAGTCCTCCATGCCAAGCTCAGAGCCAAATGAGTGTATCGACTGGACCCAACCAGCCTCAATTGCCGGAATCAGGGCCGGATGCGGATTCAGTGCCCAATGCTGACAAATTTTGCCACGAAGTCCCAAAGACTCGCCGTAGGTTGGCAACAACAATTCGATTGCTGCGGTGTCGAAGCCGATTCCATGGTTGAGGCGCTGGACGCCATATTCAGCATAGATACCCTTGATTGCCATCATCGCCATCAAGATATGAACCTCGGAGATTTGCGCCGGGTCGCGTGTGAACAGTGGCTCGATTAAATTGGGAGTGGGCGCGCGAACTACGTAGTCGATCCAGCAGGCTGGAATGTCAACGCGCGGCAACTGTCCGACGATTTCGTTTACCTGCGCGATGACCAGCCCACCACTGAAGGCCGTCGCCTCGACGATGGCGGGCGTGTCCTCGGTGTTGGGACCCGTGTAGAGATTGCCCTCGGCGTCGGCTGAATGAGCCGCGACCAAGGACACTTGTGGTGTCAGGTCAACGAAATAGCGTGCAAAAAGTTCAAGGTAGGTGTGGATGGCACCGATTTGCACCCCGCCGCTCGCGACCAGTTGTGCTAGTCGAGCGCCCTGCGGACCGGAGAACGAGAAGTCCAGTTTGGAGGCAATCCCCAGCTCGAATATATCAAGATGCTCTGGCAGAGAAAGTACCGACTGCACCATATGCAAGTCATGCACGCGTTTCGGATCGACCTGAACCAGCGCCTTCGCCAGAAAATCCGCTTGCTTCTGGTTGTTGCCCTCCAGGCAAACCCGATCAAATGGGCTGAGCACCGCGCTTAACAGCGTTACGATGTGTGCGCTATCCACCCTCTTGCCGTTGAGCGCTGGGCCCAATGCTGCGGCCACGCGCTCGAGGCGGTTGCGGCGACCCGTCGCGCGCGTGTTCCATGAACGAGTTTCGAACGGAGCGTTCAAGACTTGCCTACGACAGCGCCCATGATCGCATCTGGCAGACCGATGGCAATGCTGGGGAATAGGCAAATCAGGACCACCGCTAGAAGCATCAGCAGAACGAATGGAACAACGCCCCGCATAATGTCAGCCAGCGGGATGTCGGGAGCAATATTCTTAATCACGAAAATGTTCAGCCCGACAGGCGGATGGATCAATCCGGTTTCCATCGTGATCGTCATTAGAATACCGAACCAGATGAGGTCAAAACCGGCTGCTTTGAGCGGCGGCAATATGATCGGTGCCGTCATTAGAATGATACTCACGGGCGGCAGGAAGAAGCCGAGCACGATGACCATGACGAGTATGGCTGCCAGCAGCAACCATTTGGAAAGTTGAAGACCGACGATCCACTCCGCCGCCGACTGGCTGATATGCAGATAGCTCATCACGTAGGAAAAAAGCAGCGACATGCCGATGATCATCATCAACATGGTTGACTCTTTCAGGGTCGAGGTAAAGATGGGTGCCAAGTCCTTCGGCCGCCAGACGCCATAGATGCCAGCGACCAGTCCGAGCGCCAGCAATGCACCGAGGCCGGCAGTTTCACTAGGCGTCGCGAAACCGCCATATAGCGCGATCATCACGCCGACGAGCAGAAGCACGAATGGAACGACACGCGGCAGCATCTCAAACTTTTGCCGATTCGTGAAAGTTTCCTGGGTTAGCAGAGACGAGTGCACGCCGCTTTTCCGAAACTCGGCGTCTGCCAGCCGGTATTCCTTACGGTAGCGAAATGTGGCGTAGACAGCAAACAGTATGACCAGCAGCAAGCCTGGGAATATTCCGGCGAGAAACAGGCGTCCCAACGACTGCTCAGATGCGACAGCATAGAGAATCATTGTTATGGAGGGGGGCAACAGGATGCCCAAAGTGCCCCCAGCGGCGATAATGCCGGCGGCAAAGCCGGGCGAGTACCCACGTTTGCGCATTTCTGGTATGCCGGCGCTACCGATGGCCGAGCATGTGGCTGGGCTGGAGCCGGCCATCGCCGCGAACAGCGCGCAGGCAAACACGTTCGCAATGCCGAGGCCTCCTGGGATGCGCCCCATCCAGACATGCATTGCGGCATACAGGTCTTGACCGGCCCGCGACTTGCCAATAGCCGCCCCTTTGAGGATAAAAAGCGGAATCGACAGCAACGTGATGCTCGCTATCTCCTCATAAACGTTTTGCGTTACGGTATTCAGTGCCGACGCGGGCATGAAGAAATACATAAACAGCACCGCTACGCTGCCCAGCGCGAACGAGATTGGCATGCCCGAGAACATGAAAATAAGTGTCGCTGCGCCAAAAAGTAGCCCGATGACAAGAATGCTCACGCGACATCTCCATGACCAGTCAACGCATTGATGCGGGCCGTCAGCTGAATCAATATCTGGAGGGCCAAAAGCGTCATGCCAACGGCCATCAGCGCGTATGGGATCCACAGTGGCGGAGCCCAGGACGAAGAAGTGGTTTGTCCTTCCAACCAAGCCTCATGGAACAAAGACCAGGATTTCCACGCGAAGAAGCTGCAGAACAGCATGCTCACAAAATCCACCAACATCTGGCGCAACCGGTTCAGCCGGTGCGGCAGTAAGCCAGAAACCGCCTCTATGCCGACGTGACCGCGCACCGACTGCACGAAGGCGCCACACAGAAAAGTGGCACCTACAAGACTGAACACCGCCGCTTCGTCCTGCCAGTCGGTTGAAGCTTTCATAAAATAGCGTGAAAGCACGCTCGAGGTGAGCACAATAGACGCCACCAGCAGTGCAATGGTGCCCAAAACGACCATCCCTTGATTGACCCACAACAACGCACGGGCTAACGGTTTCAAAAATTCCGGTGTCAAAGGGTCGATAACCGCTCGGCTTGGCCCAGAATCTATCCCATGGCTCATAGCAGTTGCTGGGCCGCTTTGAGCAGCGCCGAACAGGATTCATTCTTGTCGCTAAAGTCTTTCCAAGCGGTTTCGCGCGCAATAACCTGCCATTTTTTTAATGTCGCCTCGTTCATGTCATAAACCTTTGCTCCCGCTTTGGCATAAATGTCGGCCGCTGCCTTGTCATCTGCCTTTGCCGCATCGCGTGCGAAAACCTCAAGCTCCGCACCAACTGCCATCACCACGTCCTGCTGCACCTTGGGTAGTTTGGTGAACACTTCCTTGGAGATCATCAGTGGTTCGAACATAAACCAATAGGTCTTGTCGCGGCCAGTGGTCAGATGCTTTGCTATTTCCTCGAGTTTGAACGAGATAAAGCTGGTGCTGGACGTCATCGCGGCATCCATCGCGCCGGTCTGCATCGCAGCGTAGATCTCGTTCGACGGCAATGTGATGACTGCGGCACCCGCCTTCTTGAGCATCATGTCCATCTCGCGGCTTCCGCCACGCACTTTCAGGCCCTTTGCGTCGTCTGGCGTCACTAGCGGCCTGGTTCGACTCGCTACACCGCCTGCCTGCCAGACCCAGCTAACAATCAGGATTCCCTTGGCGTCCAATACTTTGGCCAGCTGCTTGCCGACCTCGGCCGTCTTCCACGCCGCGCCTTGCGCATAGCTGGGTACTAGCGCGGGCATCAGACCGATATTGGTCTCTGGCACTTCGCCACCGGCATAGGACAATGGCACTAGGCTCATATCCAGCGCGCCTTTACGCATCGACGAGAATTGCGCATTGGTCTTCATCAATGAGGACCCTGGATAAATCAAGGCTTTCAACGCGCCGCTAGTACGCTTTTCTACCTCAAAAGCGAATTTGCGGCACAGCCGGTCTCGGAAATCTCCCTCAGAGATCGTGCCCCCGGGGAATTGGTGGGAGATTTTGAGTACTTCAGCAGTCTGGGCGAAAACAGGCAGGCTGGCGACACCTGTAGAGGCAAGCGCTAGGTTTTGGATAAATTGGCGTCGATCAAGTCTCATGATTTTATCTCCTCAAAACGGGTTAGGCGGGCTACGGACGTATGCCCCACTCTTTAGCGAAGCCAGCACGAATTTAAAAAACCGAGCGGCTTCGATACCACTTAGAAGATGTAGTGTATTAGGTTAGCCCTTCCAAACATATTGATTTTGAACAAAGACGCGCGATCATAGCCTCGATTCCCGCCAGGAACCGACGCTTAGAAACGCTCCGCTGATTGGTCGAGGATGAAGTCGCAACCGGCAGCCTGATGCCTAGAACCTATCGGGCGAGGCCGGATTTAACGGGTGGGTGAGTCGATAGACCATGCAGCCAATTTAGCTGCTGATTTGTTGAATTGTTTGGCACAATCAGCGGGCAACTGATTGTTGGTCTTGGCGTGACGGCTGATTCGATTGCCCCCCTCAAGGGACTTCCTTCAAGGGAGTATAAAGTTTCGCTATATTCAAACACCACGCGCCTCGCTTCCTTGCGTGTCGCAAAACGGTAATGATGCAAGCTCTCGGTCTTCAATGTGCCGAAAGAACTTTCCATCGGTGCGGTATGGCCCCGCGCCAGGTTTTGCGCTGCCAGCAATTGCCTTTGCGGCTCATGGATGTGTGCATGCCGTAGCTGGCTTGCAATACACGGTAGGCAGCGCTGCAATACTGGCTACCGCGATCCGAGTGATGCATTAGTCCCTCTTTTAGTTTTTTACGCCAATACGCCGCTCTTAATGCATCGACCACCAACTGCTTGGTCATGTGCTTATCCATCGCCCAACCAACGATTTCACACGTATAGAAATCCTTGCTCGCGACCAAAAACAGCCAACCCTCATTCGTCGGAATATAAGTGATGTCGGCTTCGCACTCCCGATTGGGGCCGGTGGCGGTGAACTGGCGTTTGAGCAGATTCTCAGCGACCGGCAACTGATGCTTGAATCTGTCGTGACGCAAGGCTGCTTCTAGTGCATACACCGGATGACTTGCAGCTTGCGCTCTGTCATGCCGCGCAGTTGTCGAAGGCTCTCCAGCAGCAATGCCAATAGGCGCAGCGTTTCATTACCCGCGTGTTTCATTCAGCTTTGCCTGCCTATTTTCAGGCTTAGGATCCCTACCGGTCAGGCGTTTAAGCCACGGCACCCAAAGCGCTGCGAGAACGCTGGCTCCGGCATCGGCGTCTGGCGATCGAACCAGAGACCATCAGTTGCAAAACCTGCGGTGTGGTTCAACAGATCACGCACGCGGATGCGCAGGGAGTCGGTGGTGGGATATTTCCAAGCATAACTCGGGAACATAAGCTTCCGCCAACGCATCAAGCTGAAGCTCACCGTCGTCGCGCAGCTTTAAAATCGTCAGCGCGGTGAAAGCCTTCGTCATCGAGGCAATTCGAAGCAAAGTATCCGGCGTCGCTGGACCCATCGACGCGATATCCTAAACCCCTAAGCCGCGAACATAGACCAGCCGGCCGTTTGCAACCACGCCAGAAACTAGGCCGGGGACATGCGCAGACACAACGACATCTCTCATCATCAAGCCCGCGCAGGAGCTCGTTGAAGGTGCCACTATCTGCGCAATCTTTACAGACTGATGGGTCGGAGTTATGGAGAATCCTTCTGTTTCAACCGCTTTCCGAATTCGTAAAACCGTGCGCAGATGCAGCCTACCCAGCTACGTTAGCTTGAATAGCCGTGCGCACCAAAAGACATTCGGTCGCCTTTATCGACGGCATTCTTGAAGAGAAAATGGCTTGATAGCGCCATTAATGCTAGTGTCTCAACAACACCCATGTGGACTGAGCATTTCTCATCCATCGCAAAAATAAACAACGCTAAATCCTGAAAACCCGCATTACCAACGTCAGCACCACTGAGATCAAAATCGTGGACATAATCGGTAAATTAATTTCACGGCCTTTGTAAGTGAAACGGATATCGCCCGGCAAGCGCCACAGACCTAGCTTCGACAGCAGCGGCGCGAACAGGCCAAGGGCGGTTGTGCCGATGATGAGGACGATCACCCACTTCAACATTTACGAACGCTCGCTATCCGCGAATCCAGGCGGCGCCGGTAATTTTGTCATTGTGCGTTGGCGAGTGATGGTCACGCCGACCTGCTTGACGCCGCGCATGTGGGCGATTTTGGCGACGCTGACTTGAATCCACTGAGCTTTAAAATCATGCAGCACAACTTCGGCAATATGCTCGGCCAATGCTTCCAATAATTTGAAATGCTGATCCTTTAAATCCCTGCGGATTCGTTCCACCACTTTGCCGTAATCCACGGTGTGGGTGATGTTGTCAGACGCGCCGGCCTGATGGGTGTCTACGCCGATCTCAAGATTGAAATCAAGGGTTTGCGGCTTTAGTTTTTCCCACTCGTAAATGCCAATCCACGCGTCAGCGCGCATTTCGCGGATGAAAATTGTATCCATGTTGATTTTGCTTTTTAAAGTGGTGATCAGGAATTTAACCGACGGACAAAAACATGTTGAAAATACGAGTTCGCGATTTTTGATACGATTTTAAACATTCCGTCCGCGTATTGTAGAGTAGCGATCATGACAAATCCTCTCATCACTAGCATCGTTGCGGTATTTATCGCGTATTTGATCGGCTCTCTCTCGTTCGCCGTGATTGTAAGCAAGCTGTTCGGCCTGCCCGATCCGCACACTTACGGCTCAGGTAATCCGGGGGCGACGAATGTGCTGCGCACCGGCAAAAAATCAGCCGCAATTCTGACGTTGGCAGGCGATGCGGCCAAAGGCTGGTTTGCGGTGTGGGTCGCGCAGCAATATGCGGCTGAATTTCAACTCAGCCCGATCACGCTGGCGTGCGTGGCGCTCGCGGTTTTCCTGGGACATTTATTCCCGATATTTTTTAAATTCAAAGGCGGCAAAGGGGTCGCGACCGCGGCGGGCATTTTGCTTGCGATCCAGCCGTGGTTGGGCTTGGCTACCCTGGCGACCTGGGTGATTATCGCGTTCTTCTTTCGCTATTCGTCGCTGGCCGCGCTGGCCGCCTCGGTGTTTGCGCCGTTCTATACGTTTTTGCTGTTTGGCATCGACACACCGCGTTCGCCGTATTTGTTTGCGGTGATTTTGATATGCGCGCTACTGGTTTGGCGGCATCAAGGAAACATTACCAACCTGCTCAACGGGACGGAGTCGCGGCTGGGCGCGACGAAACCCGCCGCAGAATAAAAAAACCCACTGCGCATTTGAGCGCAGTGGGTAAATCGCCGGGTTGCCCCGGCTCCTCAGGGAAGGAACCTACCTCATTAATACGCGACTCATCACCAATTGGATGTGGCTAGAAGCGATTTATGGAAAATGCGTCCAATAACCTTGTTCGCGACTTATTGGGGCTTATTGCGTGACGATCACGCGATGCATCGGGGCCAGCACCGCGAGCAGCTTGTTTTGCGAAGAGAACGGCACATTGTTTTTGTCCATCGCGAATTGCAATTGTTCAACCAGCGCATTGAAATTCTCACGGTTGATGCCTAATTCCCTATGAACCTGGCCCATTTTGCCGCCCTTGTACTCGCACGGGCCTCTGAGGATGGCGCAAATTTGATCGACCAATTGTTCTTTGACACGTTGTTGATCGACATTCTCGAACGATGATTTGGTACGCGGGTCGTTCAATAATCCGACCATGAAGTCGTCCATGATTTTGACCAGCCCGGCTTTTTCGCCGAAGTCTTTAAACGTTGCCGCGTCGGATACCTGCGCGCCTTCCTGGGCCGAGGCGTGGGTGGTGACTAGCGCGCCGGAGGCGGTAATGCTTAGCGCTAAAAGTGCAAAACAGATTTTTTTCAACATGATTTTTCCTGACGATTTCAAAGAGGGGTTTTATTTAAAATTCAAAGCCGCTTACAAAGAGACTGCGAAGATTAAAAAAGGATTCAAAAAAGATTTAAAAGAGATTTAAAAACCGATTTGCACCGATAGGTATGGTGCCTTCTGTTTTTCCTTGATCACAATATTGCCGAGGTCAACATAGGCGAGGGTGACAGAAATGTTTTTGGTGGGTGCATACGCCACAAATAAGTCGTACCAATTGTTTTCTTTGAACCCCAGGTTGTCCGGCTTCTGCCGGAACTCTGCACCGATCGCCAAATCTTTGCGCAGCAAATAGGCGACAGAGCCTTCAGCGTAAGCCTTGTATTTGTCTTTTGTATTCGTTCCGAAACCGAGAATGCCAGTTTGGTTTGCCTTGGTCAGGCGCACAGTGCCATTCACCAAAATGCTGGCGCTCAGGAAGAGCTTGGTGGCCGAAACGTAATAATCTGTGCCCTTATCGCTCCTGATGCCGAGTGCGCGCAACAAATCGCCGCGATCGTTTTCTTTGTGCTGCAGGCCAACCGCGATCTGCGGCAGCCATGAATCTTGCTCGAGCACCGCGTCACCGGCCACGCGCACCTTTGCACCGTAAACCTTTTGCGTAAATTTGTAGCCATTACCCAACCCCAACGCGCCGCCGACTTCACGCGTATCAAATTTTTGCTCGGCGTAGGACAATTCCACGCGATCGAACAAACCGACCATCGCCCCAGCCACGTTCAGGTTGTAATCGTTGGCGCGAACATGGGTATAAAACACCGAGCCGCCGACCTGCTCTTTGGTACCGTTGCCGCCGATGATCGCCCAAGGCGTCAATCCGCCGCCGGCCGAGCCTTCGATATTGGTCACACCGCCGGTAAGCAGCAGTTTTGAAGAGAAGGTCGGGCCTGATTTTTCAGTATCTGCCGCAGCCGGGGTTGAAGCTGAATCTGAGACTTTAGGCTCTGTTTGCGCGGAGACGTTGGCCGACAGGGCGCATAAACAGGCGGCAACGTAAAACGCGGAGGATTTCGGTAACGTATTTTTTATAAGCTTCATTCTGGTGCTTTCCTTGGAGGGTCGTTAATTTTATGATGCCACTAAGTATTGTGCGAATGTTACGCGTCAGCGCGCTATTCAGATGTGAAGTAACTCGTGAAAAACGTTAAACTTTGTAAATGCAACGTGAATGGCGGGTGTAGTTCAATGGCAGAACAGCAGCTTCCCAAGCTGCATATGACGGTTCGATCCCGTTCACCCGCTCCAGAAACAAAAGCCTGCGCGACGCAGGTTTTGCTTTTTACAACACTAGCACTGGCCGGCCTCCTGGCACATTTTATGGTCAAAATGCGCGCTGGAATTAGGGTTTGCGGTCTCTAAATGCAGACACGACAAGATCATTCTAGTTCTGCAACCGCAATCAATTGCATAGATTAAGACCATTTTTTGGTGGTTTATCATTATCACCACTGAAGAAAACCAAGCTAATGTTCGCGACGCAAATTATTTCCTGGCAAAAAAAACATGGCCGTCACGGTTTGCCGTGGCAAAACACCCGCGACGCGTATCGCGTATGGCTTTCCGAAATCATGCTGCAGCAAACCCAAGTAGGCACGGTCATTCCGTACTACGAACGTTTTTTAAGCACATTCCCGACCATCGATGCGCTTGCCGCAGCGCCCGACGATCAGGTGATGCAACATTGGGCCGGCCTCGGCTACTACGCGCGGGCGCGCAATCTGCACCGCGCCGCGAAACTAGTGGTCGAGCGGCACGGCGGTATTTTTCCAAACGCGTTTGAAGATATCCATGCGCTACCCGGCATTGGCCGTTCTACCGCGGCGGCGATTAGCGCATTCGCGTTTGGTGAACGGCGCGCTATTCTCGATGGCAACGTAAAACGTGTTTTTGCGCGGCATTTTGGCGTCGAAGGTGATGTGAAATCAAAAGCCGTCGAAGATAAGCTTTGGCTAAAAGCGGAAGCGGTATTACCCAAAAATGAACTCAAAACCGGAGCTGAAACCGGTATTGAAGCTTACACACAAGGCCTGATGGATCTCGGGGCCACATTGTGCATCCGCGCAAAGCCCGCGTGTCTGTTGTGTCCGGTGGCGGCGAGCTGTGTGGCGCTTAAGTCCGGTCGCGTCAATGTGCTGCCCGGCAAAAGCGTGAAGCGCGAGGTGCCACATAAACAGACGCGCATGCTGGTGGTCATTGATCGCGGTGAAGTGCTGCTGGAAAAGCGGCCCCCAACGGGTATCTGGGGCGGATTATGGTCGCTGCCTGAAATGTCAATGGGCGATGACGCCAGTGAAAAAACTCAGGCGCGGTTCGGCTTTAAATCCCGAGTCGTGCGAGAACTGGACATGGTTCCGCATGGTTTTACCCACTATTCTTTGTCAATATATCCGCTGGCACTTGCTATCGCCCAGCGTCCGGTAGCCGCGATGGAGCCGCGCATTATGTGGGTCAATCTTGCGGACGCGCCGAGCGCAGCAGTGCCCGCACCGGTAAAACGAATATTAAAAACACTGTTGCACCAAAAAACAGAAAAATAATCAAACGTCTATTAAAGACGGGACTTTCCAACATAAAATGGCTGGTGACGCCCGACGATGCTAGGGTTTAAAATTTCAAATAAAAACGCCAAGCAACGAATTGCTTGGCGTTTATTGGGGCGTGAGGCCGCCAAGCGGTCTACACTATTTTATGCGGCTGAATGGTTCTAAATATTGCTATCAAGCGGCGGCAACGGCGGCCGGTGCAGCAGCTGCTTTGGCGCCAATGGCCTTGATCGCAGCCGACAAACGGCTCTTATGGCGAGCTGCTTTGTTTTTGTGAATGATTTTTTTATCGGCAATTGAATCAATCGTAGAGGTCGATGCTTTGAATACGGCTTCTGCTGCAACTTGATCGCCTTTGGCAATGGCCGCAGTGACTTTCTTGATCGCCGTGCGGAGCTCAGAACGCTGCGCTTGATTGTGCGAGCGGGCTTTAACAGCTTGGCGTGCACGTTTTACAGCTTGCTTGGTATTTGCCATGATTTATCCAGATATTTACGATTTTTATGCAATGTGTATTTACATTGACGCATTAATGCACGCGAAAAAGCGGCGAAGCCTTGTATTATAGCGCCTCCTCAATAAAAAGCAAACCGTCTGTTTTGATTGGTTTTTCTGGCGCGAATTGGCCTTAAACATCGTTCGAACCGGGGCGAAGCCGCGTCTAGCGATCAATGAACCTATTTCGGGCAGCTCTTTCCATTTCGGCGATGACATTTTTGTCGCGCATCACCGGGCTCGCCCGCGAGATTATCGGTTTCAATTTATTCGGCGCCGGGGCGGCCATGGATGCGTTTCAGGTCGCATGGCGGATTCCGAATCTGCTGCGCCGGCTGTTTGCTGAAGGTGCATTCAGTCAGGCGTTTGTGCCGGTTTTTGCCGAATATAAAAACAAGAATGGCGTTGCCGAAACCAAACTGTTGGCCGATCACGTTGCGAGCCTGCTGGTGGTCATATTGTTCGTGGTGACGGTCGTTGGTGTGATCGCAGCACCCGTGTTGGTCTACGCAACGGCCTCCGGCTTTAGCGCAAACCCGGACAAATTCGCGCTCGCGGTGCAGCTCGTCCGCATCACGTTTCCGTATATCTTTTTTATTTCCCTGGTCGCGCTTGCGGCGGGTATTCTCAATAGCTTTTCAAACTTCAAAACGCCGGCGTTCACGCCAGTGTTGCTGAATCTTTGCGTGATTGCCGCGGCCATCTGGCTGGCTCCTCACGTGAACCCGCCGATCTTGGCGCTTGCCATTGGCGCAGCGCTGGGCGGCGTGGTGCAGCTTGCGTTTCAATTTCCGGCATTAAAAAGCATTGGCATGCTGCCGCGTCTTTCCGTCAACGCCTGGCAATTTCGGCATGACGAAGGCGTTACTCGCATTCTGAAATTAATGGGGCCGGCGATTCTCGGCGTCTCGGTCGCGCAGATTTCGCTTTTGGTTAATACGCAGATCGCTTCGTTTTTACAAACCGGTTCTGTATCCTGGCTCACTGCGGCAGATCGATTGATGGAGTTTCCCTCGGCGTTGCTCGGCGTGGCGCTCGGCACCGTGCTGTTACCCTCGCTGGTAAAATCACACACCCAAGGTAACCCGGCAGAATTTTCACGATTGCTCGATTGGGGGCTGCGATTGACGCTAATGTTGACCCTCCCCGCTGCACTTGGCCTTGCCATTCTGGCAACGCCGTTGCTCGCCACGCTGCTGCATCGCGGCGCCTTTACGGCCACCGACGTGCTCCAATCGCGGGCGGCATTGGTGGCGTATTCGGTGGGGCTGACCGGAATTATTCTTGTCAAAGTATTGGCGCCGGCTTACTACGCGCGGCAGAACATTAAAACGCCGGTAAAAATCGCGGTCGTCACATTGGTGGTCACACAGCTTTTGAATCTCGCGTTCGTGCCGATTTTTAAACACGCGGGTCTGGCGCTATCCATTGGGCTCGCGGCATGTGGGAATGCGGGTTTGCTATTCTATTTTTTGCGCAAAGATGAACTGTTTGCACCACAGCCAGAATGGCTCACATTTTTTATCAAACTTGCCGTGGCCCTATATTTAATGGGCGGCGCAATCTGGTGGCTATCGGGCAGCGATGCGGATTGGTTACAGATGGCCACGTTTGCCAAATGTATCAAGCTCGGCTGGGTGATCGGGGCAGCGATCATCGTGTATTTCACCAGCTTGTTCATCATGGGTTTCCGTTTGCGTGATTTCGCAAAGCGCGCAATATGAAATTGCATCGAAAACTTGACGCGCAATCAACGCCGCTATTAGGCCCATTAGCCCTCGCGATTGGTAACTTCGACGGCGTACACCGCGGTCATCAGGCTATTTTAGACGCCACCCGGAGCGCCGCGTCGCGCTTGGGCCTCGAGCCTGCTGCGATGACATTTGCACCGTTGCCACGCGAATATTTTGCGACGTTGCGCGGGGACACGGCACTGGCTCCCGCGCGCCTGATGAGCGTGACCGAAAAGCTCGCCGCGTTTATGCAGAGCCACATGCGACACGTTTTTATTCCGCATTTCAATCATACCTTCGCCTCCCTTACGCCGCTTGAATTCATGGCGGCGTTACGCCATTTAAATGTGAAGTGGCTGATGGTGGGCGAGGATTTTCGCTTTGGTGCCAAGCGCGCGGGCGATGTGGCGATGTTGCGTGAATACGGATCTGCGCATGGTTTTGAAGTGGAAACAATGGCGGATATTGCAGACGCGAACGGCAAAACGAATGGCGAACGCATTTCCTCCACCGCGATACGCTCAGCGCTCGGCAACGGCGACCTATCCGCTGCTACACGCATGCTGGGTCGGCCGTACAGCATCGTTGGCCGCGTCACGCACGGTAAAAAGCTCGGTCGCACCCTGGGGTTCCCCACCGCGAACGTCACACTTACCGGCAGAAAACCTGCCTTGGCCGGCGTGTTTGCGGTAAAATTCGAGCTTGTAACTCGCGGGCTCGAGGGAGTGGTGAGGACAAGTGCTGAAAAATCTGCAAACGCCGCATCTTCGTTTCTGGGCGTTGCAAATCTTGGCACCAATCCAGTGGTTTCAATCGAAAACCGCCACCATCTTGAAGTCTTCCTCTTCGATTTCCCGAACAAAAATTCGGAGAACGGTTTGTACGGCAGGCGCGTACAAGTTGAATTCATCGAAAAAATCCGCGACGAGCAAAATTTTGCCGGTCCTGATGCGCTAAAAGCACTGGTCGTGCAAATGCATGATGACTGTGCTGAAGCCAAGCGAATTTTGAAGATCGGAACATGATGGACACGAAGCTGGGAAAAATGGATTACAAATCGACGCTTAACCTGCCCGACACACCCTTCCCCATGCGCGGCGATCTCGCCAAACGCGAGCCGGGCTGGATCAAGCAATGGCAGGATAAAAAGCTTTACGAAAAAATTCGTGCGGCGTCACTTGGCAAGCCGAAATTCATTCTTCACGACGGTCCGCCGTATGCGAACGCCGCGATCCACATCGGCCATGCAGTCAATAAAATTTTGAAAGACATCGTCGTGAAGTCCAGGCAAATGGCGGGCTTTGACGCGGTGTATGTGCCGGGCTGGGATTGCCACGGTATGCCGATTGAAATTTTTGTCGAGAAGCAATACGGCAAAAGTCTGACACCCCTGCAAGTGCAGGGCTATGCGCGCGCGCATGCCGAATCGCAAATCACGCTGCAAAAGGCCGATTTTATTCGGCTCGGTGTGCTGGGAGATTGGGATCATCCGTATAAAACCATGGCGTTTGAAACCGAAGCCGCTGAAATCCGCACGCTCGGAAAATTGCTCGACCGCGGCTACGTGTATCGCGGTTTGAAGCCGGTCAATTGGTGCTTTGATTGCGGCTCTGCGCTCGCCGAAGCCGAAGTGGAATACGAAGATAAAATCTCCACCGCAATTGATGTGGGGTTCCCGATTCTGGATTCGGAGCGGAACAAATTAGCGAAAGTGTTTGGCCTCACCGCAGCACCATCCGGGCCCATTTTTGCGGTGATCTGGACAACCACGCCGTGGACGATTCCTGCCAATCAGGCGCTTAATATTCACCCTGAATTCGACTATGCATTGGTCGAAACCCCGCGTGGCTGCTTGATCGTGGCGGCATCACGGGTGGAAGAATGTCTCAAAAGCTATGGCATTGAAGGTAAAGTTTTAGCGACCGCAAAGGGCCAGGCGCTGGAACGCATCACGTTCAAGCATCCTTTCTACGATCGCGTTTCGCCGATCTTTTTAGCCGATTACGTTACGCTGGATACGGGCACGGGCATCGTTCATTCCTCGCCCGCATACGGCGTGGATGACTTTGCGTCCTGCAAAAAATACGGCATGAAAACCGAAGACATTCTCAACCCCGTGATGGGCAATGGTGTCTACGCGTCCACGCTGCCGCTGTTCGGTGGCATGTACATCTGGAAGGCGCAAGCCGAGATTGTTAAAACGATTGAAGCCGCCGGTGCGCTATTTCGTTCGAATGATTTCAGACATTCTTATCCGCATTGCTGGCGGCATAAAACGCCGACCGTATTTCGTGCAACCGCGCAATGGTTTGTGGGGATGGACCTCACTGCGAAAGGTGAGACCGAGACCTTGCGCGCGTTAGCGTTAAAGGCGATTGATGCAACTTCATTTTTCCCTGATTGGGGCCAGGCACGCCTGCACGGCATGATCGCCAATCGGCCGGACTGGTGCATTTCCCGCCAACGAAATTGGGGCACGCCGATTCCTTTTTTTCTGCACAGAGAAACCGGCGAATTACATCCACGCACGCAGGAGTTGCTGGAGATCGTTGCCACGCGCGTGGCTAGTGAAGGCATCGAAGCCTGGCAGCGTATGACCGCTGAAGAGCTGTTGGGGGACGAAGCCAAACACTACGACAAAATCGGCGATACGCTGGATGTGTGGCTCGATTCGGGCTCGACGTTCAACACGGTTGTCGCCAACACACCAGCGCTGGTGAAGCCTGAAACCGATGGCAAGCCGGGCCAGTCGGACTTGTATCTGGAAGGCTCGGATCAGCATCGCGGCTGGTTCCATTCATCATTGCTGGTGAGCTGCGCGCTGAATGGCCGCGCGCCATATCAGAATTTGCTCACACATGGCTTTGCGGTCGACGGACAAGGTAAAAAAATGTCAAAGTCGCTGGGCAACGTGGTCGCACCGCAAAAAATATCCGATAGCTTGGGTGCGGAAATTCTGCGATTGTGGGTCGGCTCCACCGACTACACGGGCGAACTTTCGATCTCGGATGAAATTCTAAAACGGGTGGTTGAAAGCTACCGGCGCATCCGCAATACGGTGCGTTTTTTGATGGCGAATACGTCTGATTTTGATGTGGCAAAAAATGCGTTGCCGGTTGAAGAGTTGCTAGAGATTGATCGCTACGCCTTGGTACTGGCGGACGATTTGCAAAAGCGTGTGTTGGCACATTATGCGAAATACGAATTCCAACCGGCGATGCAATTGATCCAAAATTTCTGCTCGGAAGATTTGGGCGGATTTTATCTGGATATTTTGAAGGATCGTTTGTACACAACTTCAACCGACGGCAAACCACGCCGCGCCGCGCAAACGGCGTTGCATCATATCTTGCAAATGCTGACGCGATTGATTTCGCCGGTGATGTCGTTTACAGCAGAAGAGATTTGGTCGGTGCTTAATACAGGCAAAGACGATAGTGTGTTTTTGCATTCGTTTTATCAACTGCCCGCGATAGTTGACGCGCAAGATTTAGAAACACGTTGGCAGGATATAAGAGGGGCCAGGAATTTTGTTTTGAAGGAACTGGAAGTCGCGCGGACAGCGGGGAAAATTGGCTCTTCTTTACAAGCGGAAGTTGTTGCGAAGCTAGGCCCAATTGGCGGAGGGTGGCTAAAGTCGCTCGGTGACGACCTGCGATTTGTGCTCATTACCTCATCGGCAGCGGTAGAAATTACTGATAACCCAGAGGAGCGTGGAGCAGTTGTTACGGCAAGCACTGATCAAAAATGCGAACGCTGCTGGCACTATCGTGCTGATGTCGGGTCTCACGCAGAGCATGTCACGCTGTGTAATCGCTGTGTGGATGTTGTCGTTAATCACAAAGATGAAGATCGTCAATATGCATAACCTTCGCTGGGCAAAATGGCTGGGGATCAGCGCGACTATTTTCGTGTTTGATCAAATCACCAAATACGCGATGACGTCGAATTTTGCTGACTACGAATCGAAGACAATTCTGCCTTTTTTTAATCTGGTGCTGACCTATAACAAAGGGGCGGCGTTTAGTTTTTTGAATGATGCATCCGGCTGGCAGCGCTACTTTTTTATTGTGATCACGATTGTTATTTCCGCTGCGTTGATCTGGATGATGCGCGCAAACCCGCACAACCGCCTGCTGTGTACCGCGCTGGCGCTGGTGATTGGTGGTGCGGTTGGAAATCTTTACGATCGCGTCATTCATGGACAGGTAACGGATTTCATTCAGATTCACGCCATGGGGTTTATGAATCTGCCGCCGTGGCCGGCTTTCAACATTGCGGACTCCGCGATTTGTGTGGGCGCGGCGCTGTTGATTTGGGATTCATTCCGTGGAACGGGTAAACAGAAGGTTGGGGCGTGAGCAGCGGGCAAAAAATTACTGCGGGCAAAACTGCGTTGGCGAAACGCAGCAACGAAAGTGGGGCGCAGTTTGGTATCCGGCCAGGTAAAATCTCGCTCAACGCGCGCATTCCGCAAGGCCAGGCACGTGTCACCGATTTTCCGGTACTTGATATGGGCGTTCGCCCTGCCATTGACACAGCGACGTGGACGCTTAAGATGTTTGGCTTGGTTGGCAACGAAATGACGCTAAATTGGCAGCAATTCAAAGCGCTGCCGCAAACAAAAATCGTCGCGGATATGCATTGCGTCACGCGCTGGTCGCAGCTGGATATGGATTGGGAAGGTGTGTTGGCACGTGATTTGATCGCACTCGCGCAGCCGTTGGTTTCCGCGCAATTTATTACGCTGCATGGCCACGATGGCTATACAACCAACCTGCCGTTAAACGCGTTGCTGGACGATGACGTACTGATTGCACATTCCGTTTTCAACGAGTCGTTATCGATCGAACATGGCTGGCCCGCGCGATTGGTGGTGCCGAAACGCTATGCATGGAAAGGGGCAAAATGGATCTCAGCAATAGAATTTCATGAGGAAGATCGCCCCGGTTTTTGGGAAGTGCGCGGCTATCACAATGACGCTGATCCTTGGAAGGAACAGCGGTTTGGATATCCGAAAGGGTTGGAAGAGAATTTGTTCTAACGCTAGTAAGGGGGCGGTTTTTGCGGCATAAATGGCTTGAACCGCCCGCCAATTATAGACTTTCGTTATTCGCAATATCGATTCAAACAAAATAGGTCCGAGTTAACAGATGAACATCACCGAATCCGAAATACTCTTAGCCAACCCACGCGGCTTTTGCGCGGGGGTCGACCGCGCGATCGAAATCGTCGAGCGGGCATTGGCACTTCACGGTGCCCCAATCTACGTGCGCCATGAAATCGTCCACAACAAATTTGTGGTCGACGATCTGCGCAACAAAGGCGCAATTTTTATTGAAGATCTGGCTGATGTGCCCAAGGGCGCTACGCTAATTTTCAGTGCACACGGCGTCTCAAAAGCGATTCGAATCGAAGCCGATGCACGTGGATTTCAAGTGTTCGATGCGACCTGCCCGCTGGTCAAAAAAGTCCACGTCGAAGTCGCCAAGAAGCGCGCCGAAGGTTTTGAAATTGTCATGATTGGCCACGACGGGCACCCGGAAGTCGAAGGCACATTGGGCCAATCCGACACTGGTATGCACCTGGTCGAAACGGTGGAAGACGTCGCCACACTCAACATCCATAGCGAAAAATTAACCTACGTTTCGCAGACCACATTATCTGTTGATGATTGCCAGAAAGTCATTGTCGCGCTCAAACAAAAATTCCCCCACATCATCGGCCAAAAGCAGGACGACATCTGTTACGCCACGCAAAACCGCCAGGACGCAGTGAAATTTATGGCGCCACAAGTGGAAGTCGTCATTGTCGTCGGCTCACGCACCAGCTCGAACACCAACCGCCTGCGCGAGCTCGCCAATTTGCTCGGCTGCGAGACCCATCAAGTCGACAGCGCCGCCGAATTAAAAGAAGAGTGGATTGTCGGCAGAAAGCGCATCGGCGTCACCTCCGGCGCATCGGCCCCTGAAGTGCTGGTGAGGGATGTGATTGCGAAATTAAAATCGCTCGGCGCGCAAAGCGTGCGGGAGCTGGACGGGATTACGGAGAATATTGTGTTTCCGTTACCGAAGGGGTTGGGGGCAGGATCAGGGCAGGGTTCGAGCGTGGGGCAAGCAGATTAAAGTGAGCCGACTTCTGGCGGATCGCGGCGAAATTCGAATTCTAGAATTAACAAAGAACGCACGGCGACATGCTTCAATATGGCTGGGCGGAATTCAATTTTCTCCAATGATTGAAGCACCGCGCTATCAAAATCAGGCGACCCGCGAATAACTTGCACGCGAGTTTTCTGACCTTGCTCATCAATCAAAAGTAGTACGTACACTACCGCCTCCTTTCCCATCGCCGCGGCGATTAACGGATATTCGACAGTAAGATCACCTTTCGCGCGAACGCGAATATCAAGCTCATCGGGTAAGCGATATTCGCCTTGAGAGATATCTATGCTGATGCCGCGCAATAAATCATAATTCACGCTTTCAGCGACGTTAATCCACGCTTTTTTAGGGTCGATTTTCGACTGAAACGGCCCCATTGGCATATTCGCTGGATCTTCGCTGGTCGTGAGCAGCTCGCTCTGCGCTTGAATGATCGGCGTGGGGGCAGCGGGATTTTGGGATAGCGCTAACTTGCTGGCGGCAGGTAGGCGGGGCCGAGTTTTATCAGGCGTTGACAAGGCCGCCCGTAATGGCAGATTGATCGCACGCGCTGGTTCGGCGCGAGTGGCTAAGGGGGCAATGTTTACGACTCTAAAGGTCTGCGGCCTAACGTCAGCTAAATTTTGTACCGTGTAAAGACGGTGCGCTGACCAGGCTGCGCCGAGCAAAAGATGGAATGCGATTGAGATCACAAACATCGTAAAAAATACTTTGCGCCGACCGTTCATTTGGCGTGCTTTTTCGTTCCACTGGACGATAGGAAAAATATCAAACGAAACATAAAAAAGGGCACGGTGGTATCCGTGCCCTGACTTTATTTCACTTATGTTGTAAAGGAAGGCTTTGTTATCTCCAGCAACGTCCAGGATCCGAACCAAACTGCCCCTTAACACTGGTTTCATTTAACGTCATTGAGGTGCAGAAACTATCGGTGTAAGGCGGCCTTGGCCTTGCTCTTAAAGTGAAGGTAGCCGCGACGCCGCCCGGCGCCGGAGGCAGCACTGAGCCTGGAACGATGGTGATGTCGCAGGATGCTCCCGCGTTAAGCGTCAAGGCGGGGTTGGGACCCAATTCGTTCGAGTTGTTGCTGATAGCCGCGGCCACGACAGTTGTGGGATATTGGTTATTGTTGCTATAAAATTTTTCCATTTTTTGCGCACCCACCAGAAGGGCAGAACGGCATTCAGCCCTTCTCCCTTTCCGCACATATTCTACATACTGGGGATACGCTATCGCCGCAAGAATACCGACAATCGCGACGGCAATCATCAGCTCAATTAGCGTAAACCCAGACGATTTAGTTTTCATGGTCGGTTCGTTTTCATTAATTTATGACTAAAGGTTTATTAAGGCTGACCCACAATCTCACGCCAGCTCAAACGACCGCTGCTCACCGGTAGGGCTACATTTCCTCCCAGTGGAACCGGGGCACCCTCACCATTGCCGAGCAGGATTACTTTTTGGCTGGTGATCTGGCGTCCGCTGCTGTCTAGCCCGACACTTAAGCCGCCTCCGGTTGTATCATTTCGACCTGCCAACACGGGAGATATCGCAATGAAACGCGGGGTGGTTTGTATACCCGCCGACTGAATTGCAGCCGCCTGTGATGCATCACATGCACAACCGGTGAATGGGTTGATGCAATACAGGTTAGATCGTCCGCCCCCTAAACAAAGATCATTCAACGGAATAACGGTTGGGGTAAAGAGAGATCCTGCCACCAATGCAGAGTCGAACACATTACGTTCACCTTCTGCCACACCGCCGTTTTGTAACCGGGCAACCCAACCTTTATCGGTGGTGCACTGCCCTGTTGAGGCGCCGGCAATGGGCAGGGTATACCCCGTAACGGGCACATTATTTAAATCTGAAACCGTTTGTGTCGCCGCACTCGCATTATTGGGATCAAGGTCAATAATTCCATAGAGGGCTTGAACGGGGGGAATAACGCCTATATCACTCGTCTCAAGATATTTACCGGTTCCGAATAGGATGATGAGGCCTCCATTCGGGTGACGCGTCACTTGGGGTGAGACTGTAATAGGTTGTCCCGTTGGAGTGGTAAATAATTTCTTACTCGTCCAGGCCGCAGGATTGGGGTCCCGGGCATCAATTCGCCACAAGTTGCCTTGTAAGTCGCCAGCATAAATAAAGTCTACAAAACCAGTTCGATTGTAATCAACGAGCGTGGGTGCAGAAAGCCCATTATCAAAATCTGGCGAAACAACCAGCCGATAAAAATCAGAACCTGCGGACCAGGCCGCGCCCGTTTTACCCAAGCGGGCGGCAAACAACACCGCTTGTCCATTGGTCGGGGTGGTTAGGGAATTGTAGCCATTACCAAATACAGCAAGCCAAGATTCACCCCCCACTTTAGTTCTTCCAATTCTCGCTTGGGCCAAAGACGCACCTAAATCAGACTTGGAGCCGCGAAGCGCATCTGCCGCCGTGAATTCCCACATGACCTTGCTAGCATCAAACGCGTTAGGGTTGGTCACGTCCAGCGCAAAGTAGCCCGCACCTCCTGCGCCCAAGCCACCGAGCAGCACTGTTTTCCAGTTTGGAGTAGCGGCTGAACCGACGTTAGCGTCGGACACGAACGGAGAGCCATCGACAAAATACTTGTGGTTTCCCAACACGGTGTAATCTTGTTGCGCTAAAAGGGGCAGCAGGCCATAAACCATGCTGGGCACGTAAGCAAATAACTCGGTTCCACCGCCATTAGCGACGCTATCTCCTGTAAACGCATGGAGCATGCCATCGTTCGCGCCCACATAAATGGCTTTAGTACGCCTAGTTCCCCCTTTACGAACATCGAATTGGTTAGAAAAAGCGGCATAACCGGGGAACCCGCCGAACGCCCCGCCAAACTCGGCTCTGTCGGCCGAATACGCTGGATTCGAATTGACAATGTCGCCTAACACGGATAATCCACGGACGCGGAAATCGCCCGGCCGAGTGCCTTCACCCGTACGGTCACCGGCGAGGTATTGTTGAATAGTCTGGGACCCCAGCGCAGTCTGCTGCGCGCCTGACAAGCTAGCCCAGTCAAAAGTTCTCCCACTTCGGAGATCTGAATTGGTTGTAAACAACTTCCGAGCCGCGGAGCGCGTGTTGAGAAGCGCGGATGCGTCCCACTGTTCAGTAAACACAACCGGAGGGCCTACATTTAGCGAAAACGCTTTGAGTGTGCCACTCCATTTGTCGCCGCTAAAGGATGCGGTAAACGCCAACGTATCGCTTGATGCCCGCGTGGTGCTTGCTGCGGCAGAGGAGGATGCAGCCCCTACTGATATGCTATTAAAGAGCGAATTGAGCTGATCCGCTAATTTTGCGGGATTAGCAACGTTGAAATAGTTGTCCGGTATTCCATCGGGCAAATCATTGCCTAATGCGTCTTTTCTACCCTTTTTATCGAAAAACGCAATCGCGGCACTGCCTGGGTCCTTTATCGCGCCCCACTTGGCCGCGTAGTACAAAGGATCTTGGAGCGATCTACCGGGCTGAGTTAGTAAATAAGTTTGGGTTGTCGGGACATCCGCTACTTGACAATTTGAACACTCCACCACATTGGGGGTGGCCAACGTATTCGTGTAGCTGAAACCTAAAATACCGGAATGAAAATGGGGACCGTCACCGTTTGTACCCGATAGCGTATACCCAAAACCTTGGGGATTTGCGGTGGCCGCATTCGAGGTCGCGGTCGTCACCGTTAAAGCGCCCGTGGTTTGATTGAGGGTAAATTCTATTTTTCCGATTACATCTTGGTCAAAGTCCCCCCCGAAACCCGAGTCTTCCCAGTTCACATAATAAGCGCCGGTCACTAAATTTTGCGTAAAGTCAGGCACCGTCACAACTTTAAAGTCCACGATGGTACCGCCGCCAATGCCGTCAGTTTTTACGAGTCGGTAGGCGGGAGTGATGGTTGCTCTCAACTTTCCGTTAATACCTAAAATATCTATTTTCGGGGTATTGTTAGCAAGAGACACCCCAAACGTTTCCACCGTGTAGGCACTAGGAAACAGTGCGGCTGCGCTAGCGGAAATAGGCGGATTAGTACGAATCCGGTTGTTTCGCGCATAGTAAGCTGAACCTGCCATCATATAGCTGCCGTGGTAGGGGGCGCCCTCGGGACAAACGCCACGAAAATCGGCAAGGTTTCCGACCTTATCGGTGCACGAATTAAAAATAGGCGATCCGAACACGGTGGACGGTATATTACCTACAATGCCAGAGGTAATGCCTTCACGAGAGCCGACCAAATTGCTGAACGCAACCGCATCCGGCGCCCCCGCTAGCCCGCTCGTGTTAATTTGGTCACCGTCAAATGAGGTAGTAGCTGCATTAAAAATGATATTTTTTAGCGGGACACAATAATTATCCGCGTTGATGGGATCTTGCCAGGTAATGATGCTTAAGCCCAGCGTTGCATCAACGGTGTTGCCGCTATATGTAAAATTAGGGTTAGCCGTCGCACCCGCCAAATACCGCAATGATTCCGTATACATCTCACCAATGGGGTTTCCCCATGAGGAACAGGCCCCTTGGTTGCGTTTGTTGCCCGCCGCCCCGGATGTAACCAAATCGATCAATTGAAAGGTGCAATTGCCATCATAGCCAATATAGGTTCCATCTCCGTAGTCATAACCGGTCTGTCGAATGGCATTAATGGTCGCGACGATACTGCCTTTTGCGGCCAAGGCTGGGCTGGTAGCCGGATCAATGAACAATCCATCCGAGTCAACCTCGAGCGAGAAGTCGCCCACATTACTGCGCAATACCCCGCCTGAAATATTGTTTGCATAGGTGCCCGTAAACAATCCGAACTTAAAACCTTCCTGCTTTTGCAGAAACCCGGTCGGTTTCCAGTTTACGCCGTACGCCCTGCAGCCTTCTCGCTTTGCCCAAACGTCAACCGGATCGGTGGTGCCCGACTGATTTACACACGATTGAATACGGGCGGTGAAATCGCCAACTTTATAAAACGTGTTATTCGGCGGGCTCTCCGCATTGGATTTGAGCCCGGTAAGGGGAAAATAATTACCATTCTGGCCCTGCTGCCCGAAGCTGCCCGCTGTATTGTTATTTTTTTCGCCTTGGAATCCACATTGCCAACGCTCACTTGCTGCCCAAAGCTCGGTATTACCGCGCGACACCCGAATCAACGGCGGCGCATTTGTAGTCGTTGAATTACCACTTTGCGCATAGGTTGTATTACAAAAAGTAAGACCGGTGGCACTCAAATTTTGTAGCGTCCAGTTTGATTGAGGCACTCCAGGGCCCCCTAATATGCCCGCACTATTCAAGACATTGATGGTGATTTGAAGTCCATTCACCGCCGAAACTCGCCCGTATCTTGTTATTAACCCCGCTACAGCTTGGGTCATTTTAATTTGGTCCCCTACTCGGGCTGAAATTGAACTGGTAAAATAATAGTCGCCTGCGCTTGAAATTGGGCTGCTGACAGGCGCGTTGCTATTGAGGTTGGAATGAACGACACCTGTTGCGGTCGCTACAAAAGCGCCCAACATATTGGCGGGCACTAATTTATTTAAATCGGCCCCGTCATAAAATTTTGACCATGAGTGAGCATCCATCGTCAAAAAGCTACGTTCCAGGATTGTGTTGCCTACCGCGTCTGTTGAGCGCATACCGCCGTAGAGAATCTTGCGTACCGAATCTAGCCGGGTGGTCGCCAACCAATTTAAAAAATTGCCACTCCAGCCGGTTCCCCCGCAATATTTATCGGCTGAATATGACGTTGGTGCAAAATAGCCATTGTTGGAAGATTGGTAGTTGTAACACTTGCTCGGATCCCAATAGCCGTAGTAGCTAAATGCGTGCAGGTAGGTTAACTCAGCTTTGCCAAAACCCAAATCCGAGTAATCGGTATAGGCCTTGAAATGGAGCTGATGGTCTTTGGAGAGATTCAGCATTATGATTGGCTTCTGCTGCAATCCATAAAATAACGGGGCCTGCGCCAGATCAAGCGGCCCCGGGGGGGCGGCCTCGGCAACCGGCACACCAATCCAGGCAGCCTGGCAGAGTAACAGCACGCTAGTAATAAACTTTGTGGAAATTTTCATAAGTAACCTTGTGAATGTATTTTTGAGTTCTTTAATGACTGTAACTTACTTGTCTTTTTACTTGTCTTTTTACTTGACTACTGACTTGGCAGACGAGGTGTAGAGTTCTTGGATCATTGCTCGAGAATTTGGGTCTGCTCCATATCCCCGTGCCGTGATGCGATAAAGTGGCGGCGGATTGACGCCCACCACCACACTATTCGCCCCAGGCCGCTGGTCCGGAATTGACTCAACCAAGTAGGCCGGTTGTTTCCATACCCCGGTTACCGTTGACGTGGATGTTGTTGCGGCACTAACTCGTGCAACCGCGTTTTCGGTTTGTCCATCTTTTGAAGTGGTGCTGGCATCGGACCCCAATACCCCGGATTTTGGCAGCGGACTGCGCTTGGTATAGGTGCCCAGCACCACAGCGTTCGCCCATTTTGCTTCGTCCATCCACGGCGGCGTAGTCTCTGCGGGATTAAACAGGCACTGCCCAAACGAACAATCTGCAAAAAATAGGGTGTTGTTATCAAGTCTGGAGCCGAGGGTGGTGGTGGTGCCGTCCGCAAAAATGCCATCGATATCATCATGGGCATCACGCATGGCAGATTCCGCGGCTTGAAACGCGGTGTTGTATTCGCGCAGATAACGCGACATTTTCTCCTCACCGATAACCATTCTGGAAGCAGCCACACCGAGCAACGTGAGCACAACGAGAAATAACAGCGAGACCAGCAGCACGACTCCGCGTTGCCGGGAGGGTAGTCGTAAAGAAGAGGCACGTCTCAACAAGGGGTGTTTCATTTTAAGTGGCCCCATTTCTAAGATCAATGTTTGAAGTAATCACTTGGAAAGCTCTCAGCTTATCGGCAGTTTGTATGGTGTAGACCGCGCCCGCATCCGCATTCACAAGCCCATCGTAGAGTGGCGTGACGCGGTCAGCCTGCGAGCCAAACAAATTCAGCGTATTGGTAGTGCGTGCCAAGTCCAGGGTAGATCGTTCGGCACCCCGTAATACGAGGGCTACTTGCAATCCCCGTATGGCCCGGAATTGAATTCCGGACAAATTATTAGCCGAAGTATAGAAATCTGCCTCAACGCTGCTCGTAGAAGATCCCACTCCGGTAAGACTCGTGATTCTTGAATTGACGCCATAGAGCACCTGAAAACTTTCGACACCTGTAATAAGTTCGTAATGGCCTTTTAAGGCGTTATTGATGGTCACATCGCACCACAGAGAAAACCCCGCGGAAGCCCCTGCATTGGCCACGTCTACATAGAATTTACTTTCAACCGGGTAGGTTATGGAGGCAAGGCTGGTAGCCAACGGGTTAGTCCGTGAAATGCCTCCGCAGTCCAACATTTGTCCGATAGAATCTTCGAGAAAGGCTACTGTCAGCGTATCTGAGTTATTAGGGCCTACTGCGTCCCTGCCGGCAATAACCGTTGCGCCGGGGATACCGCCCAAAGTGGCCGGAAAGGCATCTTTTTGGTTTTTAACAAGCTGCAGTACATCTACGGGCGCAAACCCCGCCTGATGCACCGCTCGCTCGAGGGTTTGAAGGGCAAATCGGCCATTTTCCTGAAGACGTGAATTGTCGTCGACCGTTTTAAATGTGTTGGTGTTTGCTAAAAACAATCCCCCTACCACCGCGATAACAACTGAGCCAATAACCAATGCAATCAGCAATTCAAGCAACGTAAAGCCACGGCTGGCCTTAGTGGCATCAGGCCGCGAGCGGTTGTGCCTAGAATACATTTTTGATACTTCCATCAAGTACCCCCTTTAAACATCGTCAAGCGCTGGATTTTGCCCGTGCCCCCTGTTGTAGTGGTGCTTACTTGGTCCTCAGCGCGCACTGTCCAGAAAATTTTAATCACCCAAGGCGACGTAGGGAGGTTGTCACACTGGGCATCCGAAAACCGGGTGCCATCATCCGGCGTAAGATCTCGACAGACCACCCCTTCCCCCCCGGGCAGACTATTTTTAATGAGCGCATTCCAGATATATAAATCTTTTTCAGCCACGGCGCTAGGGTTAGCACACTGCCCGGTAGGCGCCGGGCCATAGCAGTTATTATTGGTGCCGACAGAATTAAGATAGTCCGGAGTTCTAGGAACATTATTCTTATCCAGTGGCTTAATCGCATTGAGATTTTGATTAATACGGTCTGTGATGTCCTGCACCAAAAAGGTTGCCGTTGTACGCTGTGCGGCGATGGTGTTGTTCTGCATGGTCGACAGCAGCAAACCGGCGATGCCTAACAGTCCAAAACTCAACACCAGCACGGCGACCAATACTTCCAGTAAAGTGAACCCGGCGTTTAGGGGCTTTTCAAAATTTTTCATGTTGTTTTTATCCCGCCACTTTTTCAAGCAAAGGTCGACCTACAAAGTTTACCGAAAGGTTGCGCTGCGTTAAGTCGCCTGAGCCTGCACGGTTGTCACGAAACTGAATTACCGCCGTTGCCCCGGCGGTTCCGCTCGGCGAAAATGTCACTGAAGCTTGGGTGCCAATGCCGGTAACCTTGCGGACGGTGCTTGGACCCTCAGGCTGATTGGTATACTTGATGACGAGCACGGTGCCTAGAGTGGCGGTCGGTGCCCGAATAATCCAGCCTTCCATCCAATCTGGAGTGCCATTCAGACAAGTTAAACCATCGCTGCTGGCACAAATGGTCACAGGCCGTCCGCGTCGCTGAGCTTCCTGTCGGGCTATTGAAATGTCGGCTATAAGCTCGTTCGACACACTGGACATGCGTGCGTTTTGAATAAAAACAGTCACATTAGGGATCGCCCAAAGCAATAGTACGCCCAGGAGGGCGACTGTAATCATAAGCTCGATGAGCGTAAAACCGGCATTGCGCAGTTTCATGGGTTACTCCTAATTTTTGACTCAAGCATTAAAGCTGATGAAGCATAAAGGACTCGTTTGTACAAAATCCTTTTTTCCGGACAAGCGGTTTCGCCTAAAGAATCAATGGCGGGAGTTGACAGCGTTTAACAATTGGGTGTTTTGCGCGTTATTGTTCCGGCGCAAGCGCAACTCAGCTTCACTTCCCCCGCCCAAACCGCTACAATCTCTGGCTTCGGTAGTTTTGATGCTGTTGTAGCTCAGTTGGTAGAGCAACTGATTCGTAATCAGTAGGTCGGAGGTTCGATTCCTCTCAACAGCACCATTTGCGTTTGATTAATATCATTAACGCAATCTTCCATCAGTGCCCGCATAGCTCAGGGGTAGAGCAACCGCCTTGTAAGCGGTAGGTCGTCAGTTCGAATCCGACTGTGGGCACCATCCCAAGTTATTGATTGATATTTACTTATTTGCGTTTCGAGAAGTTTAAAACGCCAGTAAAAAATGTGCCGTGGCCATTTTGCGGCCATTAAATCAGGCAATTTAAGCGATTAGCGATATGCATTATTCCAACATGCGGAGTAATGCAAATGGCTCGCAAAAAATCCCGGGTATCACACGACTCAACAGTGGTCGTTATCGTGCGCATTCGCGTCGCAAAGGCTACCCGATTGACTCCATTGTGCAAGTTTTGAAAAAAATGGTCACGGTGATGGATGACAGGCAATAAGTCAGACGGCTATCTGATTCGGAAGTAAGCGGTCGTATTCTGCTTTTACCACTGCATAACACTCACATGACCGCTTTTCCAGCCCGACGCGATCCAGCACCTCTATGCGCCCACGTGTATAGCTAATCAAGCCAGCCTTCTGCAACTTGGCGGCCGCTTCCGTGACGCCTTCTCGGCGAACGCCGAGCATGTTGGCAATCAATTCCTGGGTCATCACTAACTCATTACCCGGCAGGCGATCAAGACTCAGTAATAGCCAACGACACAGTTGCTTGTCGAGGGAATGATGGCGGTTGCAGACTGCTGTTTGTGCCATTTGGGTGATAAATGCCTGCGTATATCGAAGCAATAAGTGAGTGGCTGGGCCGAATTCAGCAAACTTGTCTTGTATAACTTTCGCTTTTAAACGAAACCCTTGGCCCGCGCTTTGCACCACCGCACGGCTGGGCGTTGAGTTTCCGCCCATGAATAATGAAATACCGACCACGCCTTCATTTCCGACAACTGCTATTTCTGCAGAGTCACCATTTTCCATTACGTACAGAATTGAAACAATTGCCGAGGTTGGAAAATACACATACTTTTCAATTTCGCGTGATTCGTACAACACTCGGCCCAACGGCATTTGCAGAAATTCCAGGTCCGGCGACCAGTTCTCCAGCAGTTCATGTGGCAACGAAGCAAGCAAACGATTCTGTTTCATATCTGGCAAATGACTACGCACTGAACCCAAGCCGACAGCGACCGGGACAGGAGTTTTTTTAGACCGAGTCGTGACCGGCATAACATTCCTAAGTAATGAGACTGTATTCATTGAATGCCGATGAGCATTTCTTGAAATATTCATCTTTAATATAGCCAATGAGCATTGGTATTGTATGTACGTTGCAGCACATAAAACCGTACTACTGAATGCGTAATCCGAACATACGCGCTGGACTTAAGTCCGCTGCGCCAGAACTGATTGTGGCAACACTTCGAAAAAATGAAAGATTGAAACGTTGGCTAAATAAATGAGGCACTCTAAATTAAGAATTAGATCGTGGTGACTTCAAACGACTGCTGCGGCTTTTAGTCGTTTACGCTTGACATTGGGCTTTTTTGGCGAAGTAATCGATGTTTTCTTGCTTTTGACATTGTCGCGCGCGTTGTTCAACGCGATGGCTACAGCCGGCAGTTGTGCCCGTTCAGCATTGGCTGGCGTGCTAGTTCCAATGGAGCCTTTGTCGTGATATTCATGCATCAAGGTTTTAATATTACGGCTCACCGTTTGCACACTCGAACCTTTTTTTAACCGCATACAATTTCTTTCACGACATTTTAGTGGTTAGGTTTTAGGGCATAGGCGGCGCGCTGTAATAAAAGCGGTAGCCTGTAAAAATTAATGGCACGAAACACAAGCACCAGAGCGGCACTCAAGCCGGTTTCCTGGATTCAAGTTCGAAAGGCGACACGCGGAGGGCGGTTGAATGCTACCTCGTGAGGGGTTAAGAAACCAAGTCATTTGCGCGGGGTGTGGTTGTGTTTGTCCTGGATTCGGGTCAATTGGGCTTGGGTTAACTTGTCCATGCTTTGGCCCTCCGGCAAGTCAGCCCGTAGTCGCCCAATCTGATTCTCATTCGTGCCCACGTATGGGAATTTCAAACGCCCTTTTTCAAGAATCCTGAATGTATCCGATGATCGTTGAGCCGCCGTCTTGAGTTTCAGCACCACTTGCCCGACGCGGTTGCCACTGAGCCGCTCGTGGGAGATCGCCGGGCGGGTGATATAGCGGCACAGTTGTTCGAGTCCACGCCGATCATCGGCTGCCATGCGTACCCCGGCGTGCAGGCTGAAGCCGTGCGCGTTGGCGCACAGTGCTGAGGATTCACGGCTTTCTGGATGGCGCGGTGCGAGCTGTAGGCTCAGCACCTTCTGCCCCGCACGCGGGCCCTGCGCGATGCGGTAGTGGGCGACGGCGGCTTGCAAGGGGGTCATCACGTCATCCGGATCGATGATGCCCCCGGCCAGAGTGGTCTGGCCATCCTCTTCGACAAGATGACCCA
>ENA-OFDM01000119-OFDM01000119.1-metagenomes-genome-assembly--contig:-NODE-119-length-32861-cov-9.126928_pt1 | contig 32861 bp, 31 predicted proteins | sample MGYA00153385_OFDM01 | MGnify analysis MGYA00153385
AATCTAAATCTACATTTTGATATTCAATGTAAATGTCAGGTTGATGTGGGTTATTGGTGGGCGGGGGCGGGTTTATATATATTGTCGCTCATCGTTATATATTGTTGGTGAACCCGCCCTTACAGAATGTATGAGAATGGATAAAATCTCAATTCTTTCTTGTTCCTTTTTAATTAATTCCCGTGTCCGCATCCCCAGAACCCGATCGCCCAAACCTTCCTCTTCCTGACTGGCTGCACTCCTTAGATACCTGTCCGAGTACCAACAGTTGGGCTCACGCCCGCGCGGCCCAACTCCGCCACGGAGATGCGGTATTTACGAAGCGACAAACCAACGGGCGCGGCCAACACGGGCGTATTTGGCACGCCCCAACCGGTGTCTTGACTGTGAGTTTTGTACTTGACAACCTTAACTCGAATTTGTTACCGGGACTCAGTTTAGCAGCGGGTTTGGCCGTGATTTTAGCGATCGAAGATTTGGTTCCCGAGTGTCACGATATGCTGCGCCTGAAATGGCCAAACGATGTCTGGATCGATCGACAAAAATTAGCAGGAATTCTCTGTGAAAGCACTTCTGGCAATGTTTCTGGCAAAACTCGCGCTGTTGTCGGAATTGGACTCAACCGCTGCGTAGATTTTGCGGCGGCGGGATTGGATGAAAGCGCGATCGGCAATGCGGTAAGCTTGCATTCTATTGCTAGCAAAGTGCCCGATGAACTCTGTTTGCTCGATCGACTACGCCACTACTTACTCGAACTAGCCGATATGTTTTCCAACACCGACAAGCCAGCTAAAAAGTCGGGTTTAGCGCTGCTTTTGCCGGAATTGCGCCGCCGCGATGCGCTGATTGGTTGTCAGGTGGCGATCGAACTTCCCTCCGAAACCATCTACGGACAAGCCGCCGGGATTGACGGATGCGGCCGCTTGTTAATATGCTTGGAGGGCGATCGAATACAGCCCTTTACCTCCGGGCGAGTTCGATTAATTTAAGAGTTAATGGTTATTAGTTATTGGTTATACCAATTTAATGTGAAGTTGCATAGAATCCGATCCCCCCTAACCCCCCTTAATAAGGGGGGGACAAGATTCCGATCAAAGTCCCCCTTCTTAAGGGGGATTTAGGGGGATCAAGATATGTGCAACTTCACATTAAATTGGTATTATCTGTTATTGGTTATTAGTTATTGGTTATTAGTTATTGATTATTTGGTAGCAATTCCCAATTCCCCATTCCCAATTCCCAATTCCCCATTCCCCATTCCCAACTTTAATTTACCACCTCAAATATTACCAATCTGCTCAGCCATAGCGGTTGATTTACCTCCACACCTTCAGGACGACCCTTAGTAACAGCAACTTGTATTCTGTTACCATTTATGCCTTGTTTCACCAGAGCAGCTTTCACATTGATCGCCCTTTCCAGTGCCAACTTTTGATTTTCGGCAGGACTGCTCTTAAAATCGCTATAGCCAATTATCCTGAAATTCTTCGTACTATTTTCCTCCATGTATTCCTTGACTTTTCCAAGCTTTTGCGCTACGTCTTTCGGCGGCAAAATTGCCGAACCTGTACTGAAATAAAGGCGAACTGCCATTGCTTTTGACAGCGGTTTAGTTCCGATTGTCACTGTATTTGTTACAGACTTAACTCCCGGGATTTTCTCAAAAGCTTGAGTTATTTTCTCAGCATCTGTCGCCTTGCTCACACTGCCTGCAACAGCGACTTTTCCCTCTGCATATCGAGCCGAGATATCAATGCTTTCTACTTTATTCAAAAGAGCCACAGTCCGCTTGACATCGGCTTCGACTAAAACCGGATCGGCTGGTACTTCAACGGCGATAATTTTATTATCAACTGTTAATTTTGGAGCTGTTTGCTGAGCGATTTTTTCCGCTTTCAATCGCAGCTTTTGATTCGGCACTCGTCCCGAAATCTCCAATACTTTATCTTTGACATCTGCCGCAAGGCGATAAACCGATAACTCTGGAGCAGATTGTAAAGCTAAATTTGTATCTGCTTCTAAACTCGCTGCAACTGAGCTACGGTATTGATGAATTCCCCAAGGTATGCCAATTAAACCTAATGCTGCCAAACCGATAATTGGTAAGATTGGCAGTTTAGGAGATTTCACTTTTATATCTGTATCAATTAATTTTTGCAAATTCAAGTTGACTTCGGCCGGCACAGTCGTCGGATCTCCGTTAAATGACTGGATTTGATCTCCGTATTCTTGAACAATATTCTTGAATATCGCTCGCATTTTGTACTTAAACCACTGGCGGGTTTCTCCTTGCATCACTACTGCTAGATAACACGAACCAGCTACTTCCAATACAATCGTAGATGTGCCGTATTCTATAGCATCAATCTCTGCAATAGTTCCCGACTGAGATATACAATCATTGACAAAAGTGCGAATAGCAGTCAGCATTCCCGCTACCATGTCTGATTCTAGCTGTTCGCGTTCGGAATGCTGCACTGATGAAATTACTAAGCCAGATTCTGCTTGTATTAAAAATACAGCTTTAATAGTCAGCGGTGTTGTTTCTTGCATCAGCAATTCTGCTTCAGAAATTCCCTGCAATTTGGCTTTAATTTTGCGAGTAATTCCCTCTGGACTTAAGGATGATTCGAGTTTTTCATTAATCTCCCGCATCATCTCTGCCATGTATTTTAAAATCGTGCTGCCGATAATCGGATAAAGTGCATCGGACATTGCTTCTCGTTTCAGGTGAATTTGCTGTTTGATAGCAGAGGCCATTTCCGGCGCGAGGGCCATTGCAATTTCATCGGGCGACTCAGTCATTCCGTGGGTGATTGCCACTGGAATAGCAGGCGATATGGCTACTCCCATCGATTGCCTGTTTTCCCGAGTTTTGGCATTAATTACTTCATCAATTATCGGCGCTATCGTTTCGGCAAATGATTTTCTTGATTCATTAATTGTTTGGATCATCATTTCGGGAAAGAGCCTTTTAATTTGCGCCTCTAATTGTTGCCGATCGCCTTTCCATTCAGCATCAGTTATCTTGCGATCTAGTTCCCCTACTTTATCGTTGAGTCTATAGTTATAACTTACAACTTCATCTAACAATGGTAAAATAGACTCGATGACAGATTTTTCCAGTTGGGCGTGATGGCTAAGCATCAGCTCGTCAATCAAAGGTTTCAGTAAATCTGTAAACAAGTCTGTCGATTCATAAATCCGGTGTTCGATCGCCACAATTTTTTGTTCGATCTTCCCGAGTCTTTCATCAATTCTTTTATTCTGAACGATCGCATCGACAGCCGGGGCGATCGCCGATTCTATCTCTAGCTTTGCTTCCTGGAGTCTCCGCGACATCATCTCGACGATCGCGGGCATGATTCTTGACATCAACCCTTGTATCTCGGCTAAAACTTGCTGCTCAACTTCGACAATCTTATTTTCATTTTGCAATAGTTGTGCTGCAATACCGCTGTTTTGAATCGCCGTGTTGACAGCCGGTGCGATCGCCTCTGTTACCTCAAACTTTGTCTCGTCTATTTTCCGATTCAGCGACTCAATCATTAACGGCATCAACCTTGCCATTATTTCTTCCGGCTGAGATTTTTGCTGTCGCTGAAGATTATTTAATCTACTTTCTACATCGCTCAATTTTCCTTGAACTTCTCTTTGCAGAATTGCTGATTCTATCAAAGGTGCGATCGCCCCTGCCACCTCTAATTTTGATTCATCGATTTTTCGGTTCAGCAAATCAGTTATTGCTGGCATTAGCATCGCCATTATCTCTTCTGGCTTCAGGATTTGCGACTGTTGGGTAGCTAGCCGACGTTCGATGATGCTCAATACCTTTTCTTCTATTTCTACCCAAGCTATTCTTACCTGTACTGACGGTGTGACAGCCTCTATCACCTCTAACTTTAATTCACTAATTTTGCGGTTTAGCAACTCGCTAACTATCGGCACTAGCTGCTTGATTAAATCTTCGGGTTCCTGCTGGTAACGGTGCTGAATATTCGTAAGTCTATCTTGAATTCTTACTACTTGTTCTTCCAGTCCGTTTTGATTCTGAACTACTTGATTGACTGTCGGTGCGATCGCCGAAGCTATCTCTAACTTAGACTCGTCAACCTTGCGGTTTAGCAGTTCGCCCACCACCGGCATCAGGCGCTGCATCAACTGTTCTGCATTCGGAAGTTGCTGCTGGTTAAAGTTAGCAATTTGCTTTTCTAAATCCGCTAATTTTGTTGGCAATTCGAGGCGATTAATTTGATCGTTGCCAGCTAGCTCGATCGCCTTTTCAAATTCAGACTTCAACGCTTCTAATTCTTCTCTCACTAACTCAGGAATTAATGGCTTCAGTAAAGTCATCAATTCTTTCGGCTCTGCCATGAGATTTTCAAAAGTTTCTAACCTTTGTTTCACACTCGAAATATTACTGTAAAATTCCGGTAAATCCCGTTCAAATAGTAGTTGCTGCAACTGCTTAAACTGCTCCACAGCTTGTTCTAATTCTTCCTCCGACGGTCGGTATTTTTTCTCTACCTTCGCTGTTCCAGATAAATTGGGTTCCTGATTATTGTTTTGTTGTCTTTGAGATGGTATCTCTTCGTTGTTAGTCAATACTTCCGGTACAATAGCCGCTGATTCGATCAGGAAAGACCATTGATTGCGCCGACTTTCCTCATCCTCAAGTCGCTCTACCGGCTTTTCAGAGGGTGGTAACTTCAGCTTACTTGATTCCTTCTTTGATTTCTTCAATAACTGCAATTCAGTCAGTATTACTAGCAATTCCTGAAGTTGATCTCCAGCTTTAGGAATTGTTAAAGTTGCATCAGAAATTTCTGTTTCTGACTGATTTATTTTGCCTGAGTTATCATTAGATGCTGCCATACTGTGCTACCCGAATCTGATTTTGACCGATCGAAAGAAATTACCAGTTGGCTTGCCGCCTCACCAAGAAAGAAAATCAATAAGCTGTTACGCATTTAAACCACTAACGAGGCCTGTAGGGTGCGTCAGTTCGATCACTTATCACTTATTAGGCAAGAGAAACGTTGCGGGCTGACGCACCCTACAGTACTATTTTAAATGCGTAACAGCTTAAGAATGACACAATTTTTCGTGTCAGGCGTATTAAAGCTATGGCCCTATTCTAGCTGCTGCTCTGCGACTAGCCAACTTGGTCGCCAACTCCAATGCTGCTTTCATGCTGGAAGCATCCGCAATCCCTTGACCTACAATATCAAAAGCAGTGCCGTGATCTGGAGATGTGCGGACAAAGGGTAAGCCAATTGTCGTGTTGACTGCTTTGTCGAAAGCCATCAGTTTGACTGGAATTAACCCTTGGTCGTGGTACATTGCCAAGTAGCCATCGTGGGCTTCTTTGGCTAAACCGTACCAAGCTTTACCCGGTTTTACCCACAAGGTGTCGGGGGGGACTGGCCCGTCTAACTGCACTTGAGGAAAGTGATCGCGCTGTGTTTCCAACCAAGGTATCATCCAATCTTGCTCTTCATTTCCCAGTTTGCCGTTTTCGCCACTGTGAGGATTTAAGCCAGAAATCGCAATTTTCGGTCTTTCCAGCCCAAAATCTTCTCGCAAACACTCTACCAGCAATTCTAGTTTTTCGCTCAGCAATTCTGGAGTCAAAGCATCCGGTACTTGACGCAGGGAAATATGTGTGGTAGCGAGTAAAGTTACCAGCATCCAGCCGCTGTGAGGAGATGTGGCGACAAACAGCATTCCAAAACGCTCCGATTTCGCTCTTTCTGCCAGAAGTTCTGTTTGTCCGGGATAATTGTAACCGGCCACCTGCCAACAAGTCTTGGAAATTGGGCCGGTGACGATCGCCGAGAATTCGCCGGCGAGGGTACGGGCGATCGCACTTTCCATATATGCAAAGCTAGCCGCGCCACTAGCAGCACTCCCGACACCGGGGACAATCGTGCCCCACTTGCTTTCTGGTTCGATATCAATAATGTTTAATGTTTCGGGATTTGCTACTGCTGTGGATGGATTGCTCGATCGCAGCCGATCGTAAGTTTGCTGCAAAATTCTCTGAGAGCCGAAAACCGTCACCCTCAAAGCAACAGCCGGATCTGCCAAGGCCTTAAGAATCACTTCGGGCCCAATTCCCGCCGGATCTCCGAGAGTTACAGCTAATTTTGATTGCCGATCGAGACTCAAAGCAGTTTTCTCCAACACGACACAGGAATTTTCGCACTGAAATCTTAGCATTTAGCTAGCTGGTTTCCCCAAAAATCTCCGAAAAAGCCTGAAAACTCCGCAAATCCGAAACTGCAATGTCAAGCTCATAGCAGGCTTGAGACTGGCTGTTAGCTTCTTCGATCGCGATCGTTGATATTAGTAGCTTGATACAGTAAAATACCTACCATGACACAGGCTGTCACACAGTTGATACGTTATGGGGCGATCCTCTCCGAGGGCTGCGCTAACGGCAAATGGAACGATTGGTCAAAAAGTATTAATGTCAAGTGGGATACCCCAGCCACTATAAAGACAGTTAGGCCAAGTAAAACTTGACCTAAAAACCAGCAAAATTAAACGTTTCGATCAAAAAGTAGGGTGGGACACGTCCAAACTCTAGGTCAATATCCTAGTAAGCTTGATTCAGATGAACTCGTACAGATTGTCTAAACTCGACTGTTTGATTGCTACTTTGGTAAGGTCAAATAGTTCAGAAATTGCTCGCAAGAGATAGCCAATTTACATATAGCTCGCTGCATTTAAGAATCCCCGCCTCTAATAGAGCGGAGAGTGTCAAATTATCTTTATTAAATTTGCAATCCTCAAGGAACTCTAACAAATGAACCCTGAATTTATCAGCGCAACCTTTTTGTCCTTTTCCCTAATCTTAGTCGGTATCGGTGGAGGCTTCCTGCTGCTCAAACTCCAAGGTGGCGAAGAATAAGTCATCATCTCAGACTCAGAAACCTGGTTTTTCTACCAAAAAACATCAAGCAGCACCCTGCGCAAGATGAGAAAAACCCGGTTGATGCAGATTTAGTACCAGAGTTATGAGTGATTTAAATAGATTCCAATACAGAAATATCAAGACTGAAGGCAAAATTTTCAACCGCCGATAAATAAGTAGGGCTTTCTTTCTCGCAGATTTCTTTTTGACTGCTGTCTCATCCCGACACCAGACGCCAGACGCCATAAGCCTTGGGGCTTAGACCTTACGCCTCCTCCCCGCCGTTTGATGAGAAAATTTCAGGTTTTTGTTAAGTTTTTATAAAAAACTGAGAAAGACCTGATACCATCTTATAGAAAGTTTAAGATTCATAAATTAATCCCTAGATGACTTTACTGATTGTAGGTGCCACCGGCACTCTCGGCCGCCAAATAGCCCGCCGCGCCCTAGACGAGGGCTACCAGGTTCGCTGCTTAGTCAGAAATTACAGAAAAGCGGCATTTTTGAAAGAATGGGGCGCTGAACTTGTACCCGGGAACCTTTGTCAGCCAGACACTTTGATTCCGGCCCTAGAAGGCGTCACTGCTATCATTGATGCAGCAACAGCCAGTGCAGTCGATTCTGTGAACGTTAAAAGAGCAGATTGGGATGGAAAAGTATCGCTGATCCAAGCAGCAGTAGCAGCAGGAATCAAGCGTTACGTATTCATTTCCTTTCTCGACGCTGAGAAATATCCACAAGTCCCTTTGTTGGAAATCAAGCGTTGTACCGAGCTATTTTTAGCAGAATCAGGTCTAGATTACACAATCTTGAGACCTTGCGGCTTTTTGCAAGGAATACTGAGCCTGTATGCAATGCCGATTTTGGACAATCAAGGAGTTTGGTTGCCCAACAAGCCGTCCGCCCTTGCCTACATGAACACTCAGGACGTTGCTAAATTTGCCGTCCGAGCCCTTTCCGTTCCCGAAACCATTAAAAAAACCTTTCCGGTGGTGGGAAATCGCGCTTGGGATGCTGAAGAAATCGTGCGATTGTGCGAGCGGCTTTCAGGGAAGCCAGCGAAAATCACGCGCACCCCAGATGCATTGTTGCAGGCTACTCGTCAATTTGCTAAGTTCTTTGAGTGGAGTTGGAACGTAGCTGACAGGTTGGCTTTTTCAGAAGTTTTGGCAGCCGGAAAACCCTTGAAAGCTCCGATGGATCAGGTTTACAGCATCTTCGGATTAGATCCCAAAGAAACTACTACTTTGGAGTCTTATCTGGAAGAATACTTTAATCTGATTATGAAGAAGCTCAAGGAAATAGAGTACGAGCAGCTTAAGACTAAAAAACGGAGTAAACAAAAGATGCCCTTTACTTTTTAAAGTGCCGAAAGCTGGAATTATATACAACGATGTTAAACCTGTGGCTTGTCGCATCGCCACAGAGTTGCAAGACAAGCTGATTGCCCGCGGCTGGGATGTCTGCTCGGTTTCTGGTTCTGGAGGAATTCTGGGCTATTCTAGCCCCGATCGCCCGATGTGCCATACTCCGATCGACCAACTCGTCCCCCCCGGTTTTGACAGCGACATGGAGTTTGCAGTGGTTTTGGGCGGCGACGGTACTGTGCTGTCGGCATTTCGCCAAGTTGCTCCGATTGGAGTGCCACTGCTGACTGTCAATACCGGTCACATGGGCTTTTTAACAGAGACTTACCTGAACTTGCTGCCGCAAGCTTTGGAAAAGGTGATCGCCGGAGAATACGAAATAGAAGAAAGATCGATGCTAGCCGTGCGGCTGTTTCGAGAAAACGACTGCCTCTGGGAAGCCCTTTGTCTCAATGAAATGGTGCTGCACCGGGAACCGCTGACTTGTATGTGTCATTTTGAAGTGGCGATCGGGAATCATGCTTCTGTGGACATTGCCGCAGATGGGGTAATTATCTCGACTCCGACGGGATCGACAGCCTACGCGCTGTCCGCCGGCGGGCCTGTAATTATTCCGGGAGTGCCAGTGTTGCAGTTAGTCCCTCTTTGCCCGCATTCTATGGCTTCGCGCGCCTTGGTGTTTAGCAACAGCGAGCCGGTGAAGATTTTGCCTGCGAGCCCGAACCGCCTGGTAATGGTGGTGGATGGAAACGGCGGATGTTATGTTCGGCCGGAGGATTGGGTGCAAGTGGAGCGAGCGCCCTACCAAGCCCGCTTCGTTCGGGTGCAACCTTTTGAGTTTTTCCACATTTTGCGGGAAAAATTAGGCTGGGGGCTACCTCATATTGCTAAACCGAGTTCCGTTGAGTTGCCTTGATAGTTGTTGGTAATGAGCGGAGTGCTAAAGTCCCGTCCTTTTAGGGCGGCTTTTTCATTGTTTTTGGGCAGGATAAAGCTCGATCGGAATCTCCTACGGAATCCTTAATTCTCGATCGAGATTCCGAACCATCTCCAAAGTCAGACAGCGTTTGGGAGATAGCGTTGGTACGCAGGAACATTTTTGTTTAACATCCTACCCATTACCTATTCCCCATTCCCTAAACCATCACCCTTATCCAGAAAATCAGTAATCTCCTGATAAAAAGCCTGTCCCTTTCCCCTGCTGCTACTTGCAGTCACCAATAATCTTAAAACTTCCACAAGCGAACTAATCGTAGCATCAAAAATCAATGCAAAAAGCTGACTTAAATCATCTTGGTTTTGTTGCCCGTAGGCTAAAGCATTAATATAATCATTGCGGATTTGGTTGTTAATCACCACGATAGGATAGCCTGCACGGATTAAGAGTAAATTCATTAATAATCTAGCGCTTCGACCATTCCCCTCGCGAAAAGGATGGATAGAAACAAAACGATAATGAGCGATGGTTGCATATTCGACTGGATGGAGCCTTAAAGCAGATTCCGAGTTGAGCCAGAGCGCAAAATCTCTCATTAATTGAGATAGTAAATAATGGGGAGGATAACGATAGTTCCTTCCTGCCGCCATCACATCCAGAGTGCGATAACAACCCGCTTTCTCCGGGTTAATCTTGCGGAGAATAAGATTGTGAATTTGCTTAATTTCCCATTCATTAATCTCCGTCTCCCTTTGGGCTAAATTTTCAATATAGTCGATCGCCTCCTTATGTCCAATAACTTCTAAATGTTCGTCAAGGGTTTTGCCCCCCACAGTAAGGCCCTTCGTTAAAACTAATTCCGTTTCACTTTGGGTTAAAGTGTTACCCTCAATGGCATTTGAGTTATAAGTAAAGCGAACATCATAGAGCTTTTTGAGTTCGGCGACGAGGGTGGAATCGAACGGTCTAAACCCATCTAGCCAAGCTTTTAGTTTATCGATTCGTTCTAATTTAAGCCGATAATTCATCATTAAATAGTTGTCGATCGAAGAGGTTAATGAAAATTCCCTTTGTTTACCTAAAATAATTACCTTTTGAATGAATTTCTCGTATAGTTGAGTCTCCATCTTTGAAAATACTTCCCCATTCCCTAAAACGGCACCTCAATCCCTAATTTTTCACAAAATCGCCGAATCAGGCGATCGTTAATAGCAGTAGGAGATATCTCAACTCGGTAGGTCATATTTTTTTTGAAGCTCTTCAAAAGCTTGATGAATAGAAACCCCTTTGCCTCGATCGAATTCCCCTAAGCTTTGACGAATACCTGCAAGAGTTTCAAGAAGTTCTAACCGCTCAAGTAGTTTTTCATAACTTTCTGCATCCTGAAGCACAGCAACCGCTTTACCATTAATGGTGATTACGATTGGTGTTTTATCTGTTTCAAACAGATGAAGCAACTCAGGAGCTTCCTGTTGAAATTGGTTCAGGGGACGGCTATGGGAGAGGTTAAGCATGGTATTCACTTTTTTTGAGTGTTGTTAACAATTTAGCAAAATATTATTTTTTATTGCCTAAATTATAAATGCACCTCAATCCCCAACTAAAAATATTCTACAGACTATTCTTTGTGTAGGTTCTGCAAAGCCCAGCATTAACTGGAATAGCTTGCTAAGCCAGAGTTGCCAAAATTTCCTCCGAAGTTTCTAACAATAACCATCACAAAGATTTCGATCCCCTTCACTGACGTTAGGATTTGTTTTCAAATAATCACGAATCCAATGATAGCCTTTCTTGAGCAGGTTGTTTAGTTTAATGTCTATATCTAAAATTAAATCTTCAGAATTGATAAACCATAACTTTACAGTTCCATCACCACTAGCAGAGGCAATAATTTGACCATCGGGACTAAAACTGACCCCGTATACACCAACCGTATGCCCTTCTAGCGTTCGTAAAAGCGTCCCCTTCAGACTCCACAATTTCACAGTTTTATCTAAACTAGCGGAGGCAATAATTTGACTATCAGGACTAAAACTAACTCCAAAGACCCCCTCCGTATGTCCTTCTAGGGTCCGCAGAAGTATCCCCTCTAAACTCCATAACTTTACAGTCCAATCACCACTAGCGGAGGCAATGATTTGACCATCGGGACTAAAACTGACCCCATATACACCAACCGTATGCCCTTCTAGCGTTCGTAAAAGTGTTCCCTTCATACTCCATAGCTTTACGGTTTTGTCAACACTAGCAGAGGCAATGATTTGACCATCAGGGCTAAAACTGACTCCCCAAACCTGATCCATGTGTCCTTCTAGCGTTCGTAAAAGCGTCCCCTCCAGACTCCATAGCCTTACTGTTTTGTCAACACTAGCAGAGGCAATGATTTGACCATCAGGGCTAAAACTGACTCCATAGACTCGATCTGTATGCCCTTCTAGTGTTCGTAAAAGCATCCCCTTCCGACTCCACAGCCTTACGGTTTTATCAACACTAGCAGAGGCAATGATTTGACCATCAGGGCTAAAACTGACTCCCCAGATTCGATCTGTATGCCCTTCTAGAGTTTGCAAAGATGTTCCCTCAATCTCCCATAGCCTCACGGTTCTGTCGAAACTAGTGGAGGCAATAATTTGACCATCAGGGCTAAAACTGACTCCCCAAACCTGATCCATGTGTCCTTCTAAAGTTTTCAAGAGCGTCCCCTCCAAACCCCACAACCTCACAGTTCTGTCACCACTAGCAGAGGCAATGATTTGACCATCAGGGCTAAAACTGACTCCCCAGACCCGATCTGTATGTCCTTCTAGGGTCTTCAAGAGTGTTCCCTCCAGACTCCACAGTCTCACAGTTTTATCCAAACTAGCAGAGGCAATGATTTGACCATCAGGGCTAAAACCGACTCCCCAGACCTGATCTAGGTGTCCTTCTAGAGTTTTCAAGAGCGTCCCCTCCAAACCCCACAGCCTCACAGTTCGATCAGCACTAGCAGAGGCAATGATTTGACCATCAGGGCTAAAACTGACTCCATAGACTCGATCTAGGTGTCCTTCTAGAGTTTTCAAGAGCGTCCCCTCCAGACTCCACAGTCTCACAGTTCTGTCAAGGCTAACAGAAGCAATGATTTGACCACTGGGACTAAAACTGACTCCATAAACGCGATCAGAGTGTCCTTCTAGAGTTTTCAAGAGTGTCCCCTGTAGACTCCATAATCTCACAGTTCTGTCAGCACTAGCAGAGGCAATAATTTGACCATTAGGACTAAAGGTGACTCGAAGAACGTCATTATTGTGTCCTTTAAGGGTATCTAAGAGCTGACCATCTGACTTCCAAAGTTTAACAGTTTGGTCATCGCTCACTGAAGCAATTATTGAACAATCTGGACTAAAAGCAACTCCATTGACTTCACCGTTATGTCCAACAAGTTGATTCTGCTCGACAATTTCATAACTTCCTTGCTGTAGTCTTTCAATAACATTTCTTTTTAACTCCTCTGAAGGCTCCTGAATATTACGCAATTTGATGCCTGCTTTAACAGCAACCACTAAAGAACTTAATTGTTGTTTTAACTGTAATTCCTTTTGAGACAAATTCAGTAAATCCTGAATTCGTTCAATATCTTCTTGTTCTTGAAATTGACGACTGGCCTTGATGAATTCAATCTCTTGTGCATCGGTAATGCCTTCAGGCTTTTCCTTTAGCCAGTCTTCGGCCTCTACCAATAGCGCACCTCGAAGCAAAGCACTATTACTTCTTTCTGTTTCCTCCCAAGTTTTTATCCCAAACCGTAGTCGATCTTGCCACTGGCGAAAATCCCGATCCTCCACCATCCATTGCTGCAAGCGTTCCCAACCTCGGATTAAAGCCTCATGGACGACTTCAGCCGTCCGCTGGCGTGTATTTTGTCCCGTGACAACTAAGCGATTATCCGCTAGTTGAGTTACTAATTTCCAATTAGCTTGACCAATTTGCTCATAGGTAGCTAAACGACGAGTATTTTCTGTTTGCTCTCCAAATCGAACGAGTTGAGTGAAAATATGCTTGATTTGCGGTTGTTTTCCCTCAAACTTTTTATAAACTGATTCAGCATAATTAGCTAGAGCCTTCTCAATGCCGCCAATCTGGTGATACGCAGCAATAGTTAACTGACGATCCTTGCGCTGCTTCCAGAGTTCTCCTAAAGCAAATTCCAGCAAGGGCAACTCACCAGGATTGTTAATCACCTCATCCAAAATGATTTTCGTCAATCCATCTTGAATTTTTAAGCCCACTACCTCTGCTGGTTTTTCAATCGCTAACTCTAACTCCTCTCGACTCATGCCAATCAAAGTTTCTGGCTTCCATTGCTGTAAGAGTTCCGCCAAAGGCTGATAGTCGAGGGCAAACCCATAAAAATCTACTCTCAGCGTAACGAGAATAACCACATTGGGATTTTCCTTCTCCTTCTCTGAATCAATAAGCTTCAATAAATGCTCGATAAATAAATTTCGATCATCTGGTGAGCATAAAGTATAAAGTTCTTCAAACTGGTCAACAACAATTAATAAGCGCTGATGAGGATGATTTTTCGCTAACGCACCATATAAGATATCTGTTAATTTTAATTCTTCATTTCTTAAGCTCTCCGCATATTTTGCCTGTTCTTGAATTGCGGTTCATCCTTATTAGTCAGGGCAGGATGCAAAAAGCCTACTAATCCTTCAGCAAGATGCAGAAAGGGATTGTTTTTAGGTCTAAAAGTCAGAAACTGCCAGTTACCCAACTTAATCAGTTCAGGAATCAGACCAGCAAACACTACTGAGGATTTACCTATTCCCGAATTGCCAATAATCGCCAAGAATGGCTGATTTTTTAGTGACTCAATTGCTATTGCTGTAAATCTTTCACGTCCAAAGAAAAACTTTGCATCCTCTTTCTGAAAGGCAAATAAGCCTTTATAGGGACATTGATCACTCTCAGAGATATCAGCTTGAGGTTTAGAAATCGGATTAGTTGCTTGCCCATCATCATCAGAAACTCCGAAAAATTCTCGGTTCCATTCATTAGGGGTTAAAGTGCCAACACGCTCGGCAAACGCAAGAAGTCTTTGACTATCCTCCGAACCAACCAGATTCAAATTTCGATCTGCTAGCTCTCTCAACAAATTCTCCAAGCTGATCTTCCCTTCAGAACATAACAATTCTAGTAATCCATTAAAAAAGACCGAGTTACTTCCTTCCCAAGTGACTTGATAACTTAATCGATCGAACCCCAGAGCAGTTAGTAATGCTTTTCGCTGAGGAACTGTTTGTGTATTCGGTATTCGCGATAAAAACCTGAACAGTTCGGATTTTAAAGACATAGCTACAGTTTCCTAGTCGTTATGAGGCTGTAATTACTTAATTAATTTCTACATTCAACATTTCCCTGATTTTTAGGGGCAAATCAAACAGAATTTTCTCTGCCAATATGCCTTCATTTCTGAAATAACGCCGCTGGGTCGTGGGTTCAGGGATATTACCACCTGCATGATGAAGCGCAACAACCTCCCACCCATCGTTAAATACGGGGGATCCAGAAGAGCCGTTCAAAGTAGAAGTGACATATTGCACGACGTCCCCCCCAAGATACTCAACAAAATTATTTTGAAAGGAAATTTCTTTAGTGCGTCCTGCCGGATGCTGAATAATATTCACTCGCTCCCCGCGCTTGATATCTCTTGACAGTAGAGGCAACCATCCCCATTTCTGCCCGGGGTTTCCATCCACTTGCACCAAGGTATAGTCTAATTCCCGATTGGTGTGGAACACTCCATTAGGCTTTGAATGATATTCATCAATGGGCTGAGCGTGTCCCTGGAAATCATCTTCATAATTAAAACGGAATATGGAATTTGGTAATAAATCAGAACTTGGTAAAACGTGATTATTTGTCAGCAATAAATCCTCTGTTACTAAAAAACCTGTACCCGACCAACGCTCATGACTAGATTTGACGGCAATATAAGCAACTGATCGGGCCACCTCCAGCCCTTGCTGTAGAAAAGCAATCGGACGTAGCGTATTCTCCCCAATAATCTTTTCTAAAACATCCGCTGTCTTTTCCCCACCTTTCCATTGGTCGATACTAGGGAGGGCAGCGATCGGGGTCATCATGTCATATTTTGTTAGCAACCCATCGAGAAACTCTTGCTGCTGAATACCCGCAAAAACCTTGAGAGTATTGAGAAACAACCCTAATGCTTCATGATCACGAGTTAGCCGCCCATATGCAGATAGATAACTAACAATTTCACTGACAGCTACAAAGGAGGCACCCGAAAGGTCAATCATAGGTGCCAATTGCCTCAAGCCCGCTAATTCCAGGATTTGTAGACGCGATCGTTCTGTTCCTAACTCTGGTAAATCCTTAAGCAGAGTGATAAGTTGTTTTCTATCTTCTATGTCCCAATGGATCATTTCATACCGCTCCCACACCAACCTACTTATTTAGTATTTGAAATAACTACGCCTTTCTGTAAATTAGAGTGCTAGGAAATTCCTGAGAATAGGAAGTCACTCTAAATAGAGAGTACCCAGAGTATTTTGCAGTCCAACTTAATTAGATTGCAGTTGTAGTATAATGTTGGATATAGTCGAATAATACCGCAGATCGAGGATGTATGTCAACCCGTTCTTACTCCCCATCAGAATCTCCTTTCCTCGATCGAGTTCGCTGCACGATTCGACTCAATCACTTAAGCCGTTGCACTGAAAAAAGCTATCTTTATTATATTTGAGATGAGAGTCGATCGCACACCCTCGGCGGTGGGAAAAATCGAGACATTCATCACAACTTCTTCACGCACGAATCACTGTAATCGATCGCCCCATTGGTGTGGACACTGCCCGTTAAAACTCTCTAGGACGATCGGCAAATCCTAATCTACAAGAGGCATCAGGGGTTGTCTACAGTTTTAAAAGTGTTTAAACAGTAAGCTGATCGCACTTCGTCACCCCTTCATTCCCTCACCAAATAACGGGAAATGAAGGTTGCAAGTGCGATGCTCATCTGTATTTTTATGCGCTAACTGTAGTAGCTTGTCCTTTCGCCACAGTAGCTAAAATAGCTAAAACCTCTGGTACTAAGGGCTTTAAATCTGCCAAACGGTTGGATGCTGCTTGCAGAACAATTACCGCAATGTTGAACAGTGGCAGATTCTGTTGAAACGATAAGTTTCGATCGACTGTGATAAACACATCAAACTCCGCTTCTGCAAGGGTAAGAAGTTGACCATTCTTTATCCCTACCCACCCCATTTGAGGAACCGTTTTTACCTCGCAGCCAACAAACTCCCTTGCCAGCTTGCGATCGATACACTCATCCAACAGGAGTTCATGCTACGCCACCATACTAACAAGTTGTTTTCCCGCCTCTTCAAGCAAGGTAATGACCTGCTCCCTACTCACTGTCGGAAATCCATCTAAAAAATCGTCGATCGACTCTCCCGCTTTAAGATAGTCTAAGAGCGTCTGCACAGGAACCCTAGTACCAGCAAAAACTGGACTGCCACCCATAATGTCAGGAGATGCGCTAATAATTAAGGAGCTTTTAAGCATACGTCTTTGACCTCCAGATTCTGTACCTATAGTTTACCAATTCTGATGAGGTCAAATCTCCTGGAGTGGCTCTAAATCAAGGTAATAGCGCGGTTAAACTCAATCGTTAGGCTGCTAAAAAGGTAACTCCCGATGAATTGGCAAGCCTCGCGCGAACCCGATAGGGTTGCTGTGTGGTGGTTCACTCTTCCACGCGATAGCCCAATTCTGCCAAACGGGTGCGGGACTGCCGCCACTTCGGCTGCACCTTGACAAATAACTCCAAATATACTTTGCCTTCAATTAACTTTTGAATCTGTTCGCGGGCCGCACTGCCGATCGACTTGAGCATACTGCCGCTTTTACCGATTAAAATACCTTTTTGGGAATCGCGTTCGACGTGAATCGTTGCCAGAATGCGGGTAATCTTCGCTTCTTCTTGAACAATGTCGATCGCGATTGCGACTGAATGCGGCACTTCTTCCCGCGTCAGCAGCAAAATCTGTTCGCGAATCAACTCGCCCATAATAAACCGTTCCGGCTGGTCAGTTACCAAATCTGGCGGATAATAGTAAGGCCCAACCTCCAAATGTTCGATTAACAATTGTTGCAGCGGCTCGACACCCTCGCCCGTGAGAGCGGAAAATTTCACTACAGGCCACTCAGGATTAACAATTTGTTCATAAGTGCGATCGATCAACACAGAATCCTCCGGTTGTTCGTCCAACTTATTCATCCCCAAAATCACCGGAATTTTGGTATTGCTGAGAATTTCGACAATATATCGATCGCCCCCTCCCGATTCCACCGAACCATCCACCACAAACAGCACCACATCCACAGACTGAATCGCCGTGCGGGCATTCTGCACCAAAACCTTACCCAATTGGTGATGCGGCTTGTGAATTCCGGGAGTATCGACAAAAATAATTTGTGCTTCCGGCGTCGTCAGGATACCCCGCAGCCTGTTGCGGGTCGTCTGAGACACTGGCGAAGTAATCGCAATTTTCTGCCCCACCAACTGATTCATCAGCGTCGATTTGCCGACATTCGGGCGTCCGATAATACCCACAAAGCCCGACTTGTAGCCCGCAGGAGCTGCGGGAACACCCATGATTTCCGATACGTCGATAAACTTACTATCTTCCACTAAACTCACCTATTTTCAAGCCCCTTCTCTGTCTATTGTCGCCTGAAAATACTCAAACGCCAGAAAGATGCACGGCGTTGCATCTTTCTTGGCCCGGTATAGCTCGTAACACTTAAAGCTCGATCGAGCCCCCAACCAGTGTTAAAACCTGATATCTGCTTCGTAAAACTTGATATCTGAGACAAAATTTGATAAAGTTCCAATGACATCGATCAAAAATGAATCATCCTGGTAAAATCGAGTCCCCAATCCTGTAACAACTTCAGTTGAGTAAAGCATTTACACATCTGAAACTATTCTACAGTTTGTCGGACCAACCAGTTGTCACATTTTTGAGGATGTCTGCTAATAAATTAGGTGGGTCAAGCTTAAGCCCAAAAGCTCAGTGTCATCAGGTCGTTTCAAAATTGAAGCTAAGGTTTGTGAAGCCTACCTAACTAGCACTAATCGTCATAAAGTTGAGGAGATGAATCGAATGAAATCAAAATTATTTTGGAGCTTCTGCACCGTTTTGGTAGCAAGCTTGCCTATTCCCGCGTTTGCTCAAACAGCCCCTCAAGTAGGTTTTGACTACAAAGGCGGCTCGATGAAATACCAAATCCTACCCGGCAAAATACCTGACAGAACCTTGCCCAGAGCCTTTGACTTTCCAATTATTACCAATGTTGCTACTGACACTAGCATCACCACAGATTACCTCATTACCGAGCAGTTTCGCGCCCCAGCGACTCGTACAGAATACACCGGAGCTCTCACCGCCTGGTCAGCATCAATCAGAGAATGTCTGGCCAAACAACCGCGCTTGATCCGAGCCAGCACAAAAAACCCGATTCAGATTAATGGCAAAGTTGGCACGATTGTTAGAAATGCAAATAACCGTGCAGTTTGCAAATAATCGTGTAAGTTTCGCTATCTGAAAACAAAAACTAGAGAGTGTTTTTGAACAAAAAGAGCAATAGAAAACCTATTGCTCTTTTTGTTGGCAAAATTTAAGATGATATTAAATTCGTTAGCATCGGAATCATATAAACGGAGGAGACGGCAGTGCCGTGTCCCTACAATTGATCGCGGTAGGGAGACGGCACTGCCGTCTCCTCGCTTATCATTCCGGCGCAGCCGGAATTGATGTTCCCGATTAAGTAGCGCAAAATTCATGTGTACTGAGCAAAATTTCTCCATAATCAGGAATCCAAGCCAGCCACTTTTCCTCCGAACACTCACACAAAAGCCACGCTTCGTCAAAACTGAATGCTGTGGGCGGATTGAACAATTTGACCCACATAGAAGGAGCCAATTGGGGTGCAGGTACGGCGCAGCCAAATTTTTCCCAGTTGCGGGCACTTGTGGCGCTTGCTAGGGTTGGTTGCGGTTGCCAAGTACGGATATCTGTTTGCAGTTGCATGACTACTCCTGTCGAGCTAAGAGTCTGCACCAGGGCGGGGTTACAACAACGCAGAGCGAAGGCGCAGATAAATTTTGATTATGTAGTCTATGTTACGGAATTATCTAGGCAATTGTGTAAGGTTGTAGCAAAAATTTACAATCGATCGCAAAAAACCGGTTTAAAGCTGAAAAGGTCGATCAACCTTTCAGCCGATCGATTACCATAGCAAAAAACATCTGATTGATTTTAAAAAGTCCGACATGAACCAAACTGCAAAATCCCAGTGGAAAACTCTAGACCGCTTTGTAGAAATCAACTCTCATTGGGTAAAACTAATCGCCGAACATCTGGAGACAACTGAAGGACAAACAGTAGAATATTGGCGAGTAGAAAGAGCAGATTCAGTTGTAATCTTGACTATTCAAGGTGACAAATTGCTGTTTCCCCCACCGATGTATCGCCCCGGCGTGGCATCTGCAACCCTCGATTTTCCCGGAGGTCGCCTACCCGCCGGATCGACTCCAGCAGCGGCAGTTCCAGCTATAATCAAAAAGGAATTAGGCGTGACAGAAAGTGCGATCGCCCGCATTCAACCCCTTAATGCGATCGGCTGGGCAATCAACAGTTCATTCTCCAATCAAAAACTCTACGGTTTTGTTGCCCAATTGCACCCCACAGCAACAGTAAACCCCGAACTTATCGGTGCTGAATATCCTGCTACCCCAGACGGAATTCGTGATTTGCTTAGAAAATTAACTTGCCTCCAATGTCGAGCATTGTTGCTAGAATGGCAAAATCAAAACAACTTTAGATGTTAGATTTTTACAGATGCTTATTTATGGTAAATTCAGTAGGCTTGCACTACATACATTACCTTTGAGAGTAGCGTATAAAACCAATTTTTTCCTCATAATTTAAACTACTAAAAACAAACATCACTAAAACTAACTATGGCTTTAAACAATGAAATTGCTGTCGAATTTCTTGACGTTACCTATCGTATCAACCGCAGGCATTTAGTAGACAAACTCAATTTTAAAGTATTCCAAGGAGAAGTTTTAGTATTGCTGGGGCGTAGTGGTAGTGGCAAAACTACCACCATGAAATTGATTAACAATTTACTGACACCAAGCAGTGGTGAAGTGATTGTCATGGGAAAATCGACAACTCAATGGAACTCAATTCAACTGCGGCGAAAAATTGGCTATGTAATTCAAGAAATCGGTTTATTTCCCCATTTTACCGTTGAGCAAAATGTCGGTTTAGTGCCGAAATTGGAAGGCTGGGAGGGCGATCGGATTAAATCTCGCGTCCGCCAACTGTTAGAATTAGTCAACCTCGACCCCCAGCACTTCGCCAAACGCTATCCCCATCAGTTATCCGGCGGACAGCGCCAGCGGGTGGGCGTCGCCAGAGCACTAGCAGCAGACCCTCCCATGCTGTTAATGGACGAACCGTTTGGTGCTTTAGACCCAATTACTCGCCTGGAATTGCAGCGAGAATTCGGTCAATTGCAGCAGCAACTGGGCAAAACTGTAATTTTTGTGACTCATGGCATTCAAGAAGCTTTTTTCTTAGCTTCTAGAATTGGTTTGATGCAAGATGGAAGGCTGGTTGAATTGGCTTCACCCGATGAATTTATCAAATCTCAGCATCCAGAAGCTCGCGCATTTTTGGAATCTTTTTAATTACGGTGGACTGGGTAATGTTACGCGCGATCGCATCCTTCGTTTATGGGTATGGGCGGGGCTATTTCATTCTCTTGTAGGGGCAATCCCCCCGTGGTTGCCCTAATCCCTGAAACACTTGCAAAGTCGTGGATGGGGAGGGTAGGCATTCTTGGCACTACCCCTACAAAATTGCGGTTTTTCCGAGAATGAAACAGCCCTGGGGTATGGGCGGGGCGAGTTTTTGAAGCTGAGGGCTAGGAATTAAAGATATTAGTGAACCCGCTCCTAGGATATATTCAATTAGACCACAATCAGCAATTACCTATTACCTAATGAGCCAATTTATCAACCGCTATGGTGCTGAAATAATTCAGCGATCGCTCGAACACTTATATTTAGTAACTATAGCAATTTTTATCGCTATTATTGTGGGAATTCCCCTAGGGATTTTAGTTACGAGAAAACCCAAATTGAAAAAGCCTATTTTGGGATTTGCTAATATTATGCAAACAATTCCCAGTTTAGCTTTGTTTGGCTTGCTAATTCCAGTTCCGGTGTTGGGTGGAATAGGCGATCGCACGGCAATCATCGCCCTCACCCTCTATTCTTTACTCCCAATAATCCGCAATACTTATACCGGTATTGTCGGCGTCGATCGGGCGATTGTGGTAGCCGGAACCGGCATGGGAATGACGGATATGCAACTGTTGTGGCAAGTGGAACTTCCCCTGGCGCTGGGCGTGATTTTGGCGGGCGTGCGAGTGGCGGCGGTAATTGCGATCGGGCTGGGGACGATCGCGGCTGCAATTGGTGCCGGCGGCTTGGGGGTGTTTATTTTTCGGGGCGTTGCTACAGTAAATAATCAGTTACTTTTGGCTGGGGCAATTCCGGCGGCTTTGATGGCATTAGCTGCGGATTTTGGGCTGGGTTTGGTAGAAACGCGCCTCTCAAAAAGTACATTAAAAACTATGAATGAGGACTAAAATCCTGACTACAAACGGTCAGGTTGTGACTTTCTGCAAATTAGAAGCATTCGGAGGATTCGCTATCATATTTCGGATTTTATTTGAACGTTTAATGTACTCTAGATCGCTCAAAACAGCCTCACTTCCCTCCAGCGAAATAGGAGCAGCCAAATCTATCCAAGAACGACAACCCCCGTATTCAGAAATGTACGGAATTTCTACTGTTTCTGCTAACCGATAAGTCCGCAGTAATAAAATATAAATTGGCTGATTTTGTTTCCATTTCAGGCGATCGCTGACAAATTTTTCATTCCAAATATGGTAAGGAAAAAGCGCAGTAATTGCCGGTTCCCAAGCTACCAAAAAAACATCGGTAATCTCAGCCCAATTACCAATTATAATAGTATCAGGATGCCAACCAGATTCAACTTTTGTTACCTGACTCGCCAAATTCGGCTTTAATAAATCCGGCTGTTGATGTTCAAAAGTTGGATATAGCAAAACTTGCTTGTCAGCGACCTTAAACTGTCCTGCTTGCTCGCGAATGCCGCCCTTTCGCAACAGCAGAATTGTTTCGCCACCAGCCAGAGCATTAACCGCTACATTCCATTCTTTCAGCGCCCGAGTAGTTGATTTCATAGGAATTTAGTTTGGTTTTAACAATAGTAACAAAATCGGTGAATCAAATCAAGTACAGCAGCTTTTTCCTGCTAAAATTAGATTGTTTGAGGGTAAATAGTAAAAATTAAAATGAGGACTTTGGCTATGGAAAAGCGACAATTGGGGACATCGGAAATTCAGATAACCCCGATAATTATGGGGACTTGGCAAGCTGGCAAGCGGATGTGGGTGGGAATTGAGGATGCCGAAACTGTCAAAGCCATGCGCGCCGCTTTTGAAGCCGGTATTACTACCTTTGATACGGCTGAGGTTTACGGAGAAGGGCATTCGGAACAAATTATCGGTCAAGCACTTTCAGATGTGCGATCGCAAGTAGTTTATGCTAGCAAAGTTTTCGCCAACCACCTCAAATCCGATTTGGTAATTGAAGCGTGCGATCGATCGCTAAAAAACCTCAATACCGATTATATCGACCTTTACCAAATTCACTGGCCCGCCGGCACTTGGAATTCCGAGTTAGTGCCAATTGCAGAAACAATGGACGCCCTAAACAAGTTAAAAGCACAAGGTAAAATTAGGGCGATCGGTCTTTCCAATTTCTCCTGCGCCCAAATAGCAGAAGCCGCCAAATACGGACGCATCGACAGCTTGCAACCGCCCTATTCTCTGTTTTGGCGCTGGGTTGAAAAAGAGGCAATGTCTTACTGTGTCGAACATCATATCTCAATCCTTGCCTATTCATCTCTAGCTCAAGGAATATTGACAGGTAAATTTGGGCCGGATCACAAATTTGAAGAAGGCGATCACCGCGCCAAAAATAAGCTGTTCATCAAAGAAAATTACGACCGAGTGCAAACAGCATTAGATCGATTGAGGCCAATTGCCGATCGCCACCAAACAAGCTTGGGAAATTTAGCTTTAGCTTGGTTGATTGCGCAGCCGCAAACCAATGCGATTGTCGGCGCGCGCGATACAAAACAAGCCGCCGACAATGCTAAAGCTGCTGAGGTAAAATTGAGTGAAGAGGACTTAAAAGAAATTGACGCGATCGGGCGAACAGTCACCGATCATTTAGACGACAACCCCGTCATGTGGAACTTCTAAAATAGGGGAGAATGACTCAATTGTAGTAGGTTGGGTTGAGGAACGAAACCCAACACAGAAATCCCGTAGAGTTGGGTTTCTCTCCGTTCAACCCAACCTACAATTACTAAGAAAAAATAAAATCTAAAATCCGAAATTCAAAATCTAAAATCGAATGAGTTACTGTCTAAACCCTAACTGTTCCAAACCCCAAAATCCCCCCGCAGCCAAACTGTGTAAAAATTGCCGATCGAAATTGCTGTTGCGCGACCGCTACCGGGCCATAAAGGCGATCGGACAAGGTGGCTTTGGCAGAACATTTCTCGCCGTTGACGAAGACAAACCCTCAAAACCCCGCTGCGTCATCAAGCAATTTTTACCACCAGACAGCCAACTCATTGCATCTTCAGCCGATCGCAACAGCAAAAAAGCAGCCCAACTTTTTGAACAAGAAGCAATGCGATTAGACGAATTGGGGAAACACCCCCAAATTCCCGAACTATTAGCTTATTCCATCCAAGACAGCCGACAATATGTAGTTCAAGAATTTATTGACGGACAAAATCTAGCACAAATCGTCGAACAAGAAGGCACATTTACAGAAACTCAAATTAAAGACTTACTCAATAGCTTACTACCTGTAATTCACTTCATCCATTCTCACAACATTATTCACCGAGACATCAAACCGGGAAATATCATTCGCCGCGCCGACAAACAATTAGTTTTAGTGGACTTTGGTGCCGCAAAAATTGCCACAGGTACGGCTTTACTCAAAACAGGAACCAGCATCGGCAGCCCCGAATATATCGCCCCCGAACAAGCCAGAGGCAAAGCATTTTTCGCCAGCGATTTGTACAGTTTAGGCGTAACTTGCCTGTATTTGCTAACTCAAGTTTCCCCATTTGATTTGTTCGATCCAGGTGAAGATGCCTGGATCTGGCGACAGTATTTAGCGAACAACTCAGTCAATCAAGAACTCGGTAAAATTTTAGATAAAATGATTGACAATGCTACTAACCGTCGTTATCAAACGGCTGTTGAAGTATTAAAAGAAGTTAATCCGCAATGTGCGATCAACCTAGTAATTCCCCAAACAATTTCCAAGTTAGTTAAACCCGTCCCAACTCCTACCCAGCCGCAGCAGAAAACTTATAACTGGCAATGTATTCATACGTTAACGGGTCACAAAAACTTAATTTACTCTGTTGCTTTCAGCCCTAACGGAGAAGTCATAGCCAGTGGTAGCGATGACAAAACAATCAAACTGTGGCGAGTAGAAGACGGGCAAGAAATACTCACTCTCGCAGGTCATACAAACTCAGTATATACAGTAGCTTTCAGCCCCGACGGACTGATGCTAGCCAGCAGCAGCCACGACAAAACTGTAAAACTTTGGCGGATGAAAGACGGGCAAGAAATGCGTACGCTTGTGGGTCACAGTAACTCAGTTTACGGTGCAGCTTTCAGTCCCGATGGAACTTTGATTGCTAGCAGCAGTTGGGATAGAACAATCAAGATTTGGCGAGTTAAAGACGGACAAGAAATATGCACGCTAGCGGGTCACATTAACTTAGTTTATTTTGTGGCTTTTAGCCCGGATGGAGAAACTCTTGCTAGCAGCAGTTGGGACAGAACAATCAAGATTTGGCGAGTCAAAGATGGGAAGCTAATTCGCACCCTGATAGGTCATACAGACTGCGTTCGCTGTCTAGCTTTTAGTCCGAATGGCGAGTTTTTGGCTAGCGGCAGTCACGATAATACTATTAAGATTTGGTGGACTAAAGATTGGCAAGAAGTTTTAACTATTACAGGTCATTCGTGGTATGTTGATTCGATCGCATTTAGTCCAGATAGCGAGATTCTGGCTAGTAGCAGCAATCAAATTATCAAGATTTGGCGAGTTAAAGACGGTGAAGAAATTTGCAATGTTGCAGGTCATACTAACTCGGTTTATTCCGTTAATTTTAGCCCAGAAGGAGAGTTTTTGGCTAGCGGCAGTAGTGACAAAACTATTAAGATTTGGCAGAATATGATGTTTATTTAATTAGCCACAATCAAAATTGTTTGTAGTCGTTGGGTGAGTGAGGGCAGGTTTATAAGAATTGTGGGTTTTAGGCAATTATTGTTGGTGAACCTGCCCCTACAAGAATATTGTTCTACAAGTGCTTGATAATCTTGCCAACTACCAGGAAAATTTATCAGTGTTCCTAGTGGCAAATGAATTTTTTCTGGGGTGACGACTGCGAACATAAAACTTATACCTCCTGACTGAGGATGTGTGTTTTAAACAACTAAAAGCTATTATCAATCTATCTGCTTCACTACCTCGAAAGCTAGCCCTAGCACCTCTGCAATTTGCTCATCCTTCAATCCCAACTGTCGTAATTTACCAACCATTTCAATTTTTACTTGATTCGTGCCATCCTGGTAGTCGGGAGTCGGAGGCTGACTTTTATCTGGGGTAGGAGTGGATAGTTCTGAGCAAGCATTGATATAGTTAATTGTGTTGCTATGACCAAAATGAGTATTATTGCGATCGCCAAAATTTATATTCAGATTTAATTGCCGTTCTAGAACAGATTCCAGATTCCCTTTATCAACTGGTTCATCAAAAGCATCAGATAACATTTGCAAAAGCTCGTAACCTACATCCTTAGCATGACCCGCAGTACAACCATAAGTATCTGCAATATCAGAATACTTTTTTCGATTCAGTATTCCATCGATAATTTTACGCTGTAAGTCATTAAGATGTCTACCTGTCTTCGCGCTGAGCACTTTATCTACAAATTGCAAGATAGCGGCAGTGTCCATCAGTAGGGCTGTCAGAGAACTATAGTTAGTATACCCGACTTTATCCGTCTTTATCAGTCTTTTTCCGCCTTGCATAGCGATTTTAGAAATGCCCGTCTTTTTCCGTCTTTTTTCGCTTTGCAGTTTTGTGCGATCGGTCTATCATACGCAAAGAGATAAAAATTAGTTTTATCGCCTGTATTGGTGAACAGAATTTCATCTACCAGTTTTCAGGCTTCTGCGATGTCTATAGTTAGACCGCTAAGTTACCTATCAGGGTGCGATCGAAAAGCTATCCGTGGGGTGTACATACTCTGAATGAGTACGTCACGCTTTCGCCGATAGCCTGATCTAGATTCAATGAAAGCGCATTGCTGTCAAATGTAGTGATGCCACTGTCCTAGAAATCTATCAATTTTTGATTCATGGAAATTCTGAAAAAAGCTGCAAGTATCATCATAGGTTCAAGTGCGATCGCAACCAGCATCTTTGTAGGTTTGCAATCACCAGTAATGGCAGAATTAGTTAATGTCAAGTTAGGAGACTTGGGTCAATCTGATTTGGATGCTTACTGTGCAAGCAAAATCAATCTCTCTAATGGCCAGATTGTCGCTACTTTAGCTGATACCCATGTTAGATGTCAGGTTGCGATTTCAGCGTCAGGCTCTAGCCAAAGCGAAGCTGAAAGCAACGCTTCGTTATCTGGGCGTAATGCAGGTTTCGGAGGTCAGATAACGGCTAGCGGTCAGTCTGGTTCACAATGGCAAGCCACTTTCACAAGCTACCAAAAACCCTTTCATTTGAACGACTGGTGCAGGCAGAAATACTCGCCTAATTTTTACTTGCCAAATCCCTTTAAGAATGGTGAGGGTCGGATTTTTGTGGGTGACGGTGGTCATGCTTGCTATAAAACTGAGAACAGATAGTTAGCGGCTTGTTGGAGATAAGGGATTTCATACTAAATCGATCTGCTCTATGGCGCAGCAGTATCGCACCTTGTCTTTTTTCACAGACAGGGCGATCGCTCAGAGGTATATATGCGATCGCACTTTGTCTTTTTTTACCAAAAATCTAATTTTAAACAGAAGTGCGATCGCCCTTCCTCCACCTCTTCAACAACTCCGGCGTCACCAAACCTTGCGGAAAAAATATCGTCCCCAAAACAATCAGCAACCCAAAAATAATTAAACGTCCATCCCGCAGAAATTGCGCCAACCAAACCGGCAATCCCTGAATAGTCGCCATTCCCCTCAAAACCTCCGGCAAAGCAGTAAACACCATCCCACCCAAAACTGCTCCCAGAAACGTTCTGCTACCACCAATCAACACAGAAGTCAAGTAAATAATACTAGCGTCAAAAGTTCCTTGACGGGCGTTCCAAGTATTCAGAAAATGGGCACTAACTGCACCCACAACCCCAGCTAAAACAGCACCTAACGTAAAAGCCAAAACCTTATAAAAAGTTGGGTTAATGCCGATCGCATCCGCCGCCAACTCATCAGCCCGAATCGCCGCAAAAGCCCGCCCCACCCGAATCCGTTCCAACCGATAGACGATCGCCATACTTACCAACAGTAAAGGCAGTACAATCCACAAATACTCGATCGGCGTCGCAAACGGTTGCGGAATCCCAAAAATCCCCACAGCCCCGCCAGTGATATCCAGATTCAGCGATAAAACCCGCAAAATTTCCACAAAAGCAATAGTTGCGATCGCCAAATAAATCCCACTCAACCGCAGCGCCGGAATTCCCACCAAAATCCCCAGCAACCCCGAAATAACCCCTGCAATTATCATCTCCACTAACAGCAATGGTAGAGGAAACAAACCCCCTGTCGGCTTAAACACCGTCGTAGATAAAATCGCCGCAATATACCCACCCAAAGCATAAAAACCCGGGCTAGCTAGAGACAACTGACCAGTCATTAGAGGCAAATAAAGCGACATTCCCAACATTGCCCCCAGCAACATCGAAACGATTAAAAACCCGTAAGTAGTAAAAAATTCATTCATAACTTTCTCTATTTCTTAGTCCGCGAAGGCGGACTTCGTTTGTGTAGAAGCGATTTTAATCGCCGAATCATCTTCGTTTGTATAGAAGCGATTTCAATCGCCGAATTATTGAGGAAGTAACAATCTTACACCTTTTGAATCAAGCGCCGCCCAAACAAACCCTGCGGCCTAACTAATAGCATAATAAACAATATAGCAAAAGCTACAGCATCCTTATAAGCCGAAAAATCACCAGGCACAAAAGCCTCCACCAAACCAATGATAAACCCACCCAAAACCGCCCCAGGAATACTCCCCAATCCCCCAAGCACAATCACCGCCAAACCCTTCAAACCAAAAGCAATCCCAAAATACGGCCCAGCAATACTCACACTAGAACCAACCAAACTCCCCGCCAAACCAGCCAGAAAACTGCTCACAAAAAACGTCAATACAATGTACCGATCGGTATCAATTCCCAACAAACTAGAAGTAGTAGCATCTTCAGCCACCGCCTGTATAGCTTTGCCAAACTTAGTAAAATTTATCAAGTAAGTTAAGACAGCCACAATCGCAACTGATACCGCAAAAATTACTATTTGAACACTACGAATCGGAATTGGTTTATCCGCTGTTCCGAAGTTAATCGCAGCAGGTAAATAGCCGTAAGTGTTAGCAGGAAAAGTGTAAATTTCCGCGCCGACTAGATATTGAATGATATTGGCGATCGCCACCGCTACACCCAAACTAGAAACCACCGTCAGTAGAGGATCTGAGTGTCGGCGACGCAAAGGTAAAAAAGCAATTCGTTCAACAATTACTCCCACCAAACCAGCCATCACACTTCCCAAAATTAACGCCGCAGCAAAAGGCAATTGCACCGGAATTCGAGCATTAGCCAACAACCCATTAAAACCGAAAGTACCTCCCATCAGCGCATAGGTGAAATAAGCACCCAAGGTAAATATTGCACCGTGAGCAAAATTAATAATTCCCAGAATCGAAAACACCAGCGTATATCCCAAGGCAAAAATAGCATACACACTGCCGATCGACAAACCATTCAAAAATTGTTGAATAAATTGAGTAAGATCCACATTTCCTCTTTTAAGCCACCGACTTTTGCTGAGCAATTGCCGAACAAAAATCTTGATAATCTGCTTCTACTTCAGTACAATATCCTTGAGCATAGTCCAACAGAGAGCCATGCCATTGAGAAGCATTTTCCGCCCAATAAATTAGCTCATCCGCGATGGCAGATCCTTGGCGGCCACTACTGCGTAACTGATTCCAAGCCGTAATTTCCCCCATCGTTTTCAGCACCTTTTTCAACCGCCCCAACTTCCCATTCCACAGAGCCAAACTCACCTTATCTTGAGTTGGTTGTAATCCCCGCAAAATAAACGGTTGCCCCTCCATTTCCACCACCGAAACCCAAGCTTGTGGCATAGCTTCCATCCGCTTTTGGATCGCCACAATCCTTACAGCCTCATTAGCCCATTCAGGCTGCGACAACTTCAAATACGGCATCAAAGAAGAAGGAAGTGCTTGTTTAACATCCAACAAATAATTCCCATTAGGAGAACCCTTACCTTGAACTAAAAGCACATAGCGCTTTACCCCTAAACTCCCCGTACCAGCAATTCGTACCCCCACATCTAACAACTTAAAAAACTCCGAATTTGGCTGTTTAGCTGCCCAACTTTTCATCAAAGATTCAATTAGCGATCGCTCCTTAGAGGATATAGCAGCAGTCCGCTTATTATCAATAATCAAACGGCGCTTACCCTTTTTATTCTCCGTCCGTCGATCTAAAAAATCTTTCCGCCGACGTAACTTCAAACTCTCCAATAAATCTGCAACCATCCCTTCAGCAGTTCCCCTCTCCACAGTCCGAGCAGTTCCCAAGGCCAAAGCATCAGTGTAAGAATTTAGAAAGCAATGACACAAAATCAAAGCTTCCGACTGATTCACTCCCAGCGTAGCCGCACCAACTAGAACGCTAGTAAGAAAACGAGTGATTTCCCAACTAGCCGGAGCCAAAGCCGCTTCATCAAAATCGTTTATATCAAAATAAACCAATCTGTTATCACCCTTGTAGCTGCCGAAATTTTCCAAATGCAAATCGCCACAAACCCACACAGGTGGCGTATTATTAATCACGGAATTCCTAGCCAAATCTTCATAAAATAAATGGCAAGTACCACGCAAAAATCCAAAACTATTGGCTCTCATCGCCTGATACTTCAACAAAAGCCTTTCAGGATTGCGCCCCTGATTAAATTGCTCAATTCTCTTTAAAACTGTCTCAGCCATGTTTCGTATTCCTTAATTGCCTAATCTTTGTTTACTTCAAAAACTCAAACTTTCCATTAATTCCATCAGCATCCATCTTGATTCGTGCCACATAAAACTCTTTCTGATTGATCTCACCTTCAGGCGTAAAAGAAATTTCACCTAACGGCGTATCATACTTTCCACCCAACAACTGCTGATTTAACTGTATACGCAATTCTGCCAAAGGCTTTTGGCTAACCTTTGAGTGAGCATTTATCGCCTTTAATGACTCGACAAAAACTTGAACACCAGTAAAAGCTTGAGCGCTAAACTGAGGCGGTTCCTTCTTAAATTGAGCGCGATAAGCCTCGCGAAAAGCCTTATTAATCTCATTAAAATATTCCGGGCTGTATGCTTGGGCAATCAAAACCCCATCACAAAGCGCCTTACACACAGGCAATACATTGGAAGTATTCAGACCGTTGCCCCCAATGATAACGCCTTTGTAACCCAACTCCCGCAACTGCTTAATTAAATTGCCCCCATCAGCAGCCAACCCAGAAATAATAATCAAATCGGGCTTGACATTTATCGCATTAGTGGCTTGAGATTGAAAGTCTGTATCAGTCGTCAAGAATTTTTGAACTGTAGCCAACTCCAGTCCCGAATCTTTAACCGTTTTCTGGAAAGTTTCAGTTTCAGATTTGCTAAAGGCATCATTCTGAGCAAAAAACACTGCTACTTTCTTAATATTGGGATTTTGCTTCAGAGCCGCTTTCACAGCATTAGGTGCTACGACGGCGACAGGGGCGGAGACTCTGGCAATATAATCTCCAATCTGGGGAATGCCTTTAGCCGTGTTGGAGGGTGCGAGTACGGGAACTTTGGCTCGATCAGCGATCGGATCGGCACTAAAAGCCTGCTGCGAGAGAGTTGGGCCCACAATACCCACCACCTTATCCTGATTGATCAGAGTATTGAAGGCATTGATCGCCCCTTGTTCATCTCCACCAGTATCCTGGAACACCAGTTTAATCGGCGTCCCATCCACACCGCCCTTATCGTTGAAATACTTCTCAGCAATTTTCGCCCCAGCCACTTGCTCCTGACCAAGTAAAGCCACATTGCTAGTTTGGGCTACCCCAATCCCTATATATATAGTCTTGGAATTCTGCTCAGCCGAACCCTGTGGCGAAGTACCCGCAGAGGGCGAAGTCCCTGGAGATCCTGTGGTAGAGGTTTGCGGAGTGTTTGTTTGATTGCAAGCCAGTAGCAGTGAAGCGCAGGTAACGAATAAGGCGCTAGGGCGAGGAGTAGGTTTTTTCATAAGCGGGCGATCGAACATCTATATATAAAACATCTACACGTAGAGATATTCTACCCATTAGCGGAATAGTCCCCGGAAAAAACATTACTCTTACGCCTCAAAACAGGTGACATCCGGAAAAGAAGAGTGATCGAGGAGATGTCGGGTGAGAGTCAAAAGCTCAAACCCTATCCCTGTATGCTTTCCAAAAAAGTTAAAAAAAACATTGCCAAAACGCTTGACAAGAATTGGGTAAGTAAGTATATTAATAAAGCGCCGGAAGAGAAGCGATTCACCGAAACGCGCGCTGAACCTAGAAAAAAGAATAGTTTGAAAGCTTAAAGCAATATTAACCTCGTCAAAAAATTAAGAGCATAGAGAGTAAAAGCGAAAGCTTGAACTCAATATCGCAAACAACGAGAAGAATGTCAAGGTCAAAAGCAAAGTTCCGAGACAGAGATGTCAAAGGCTTTGAAAATAACTTGACAAAGAGCTAAATGTGAACAATCCAACACGGAGAGTTTGATCCTGGCTCAGGATGAACGCTGGCGGTCTGCTTAACACATGCAAGTCGAACGGAGTAGAAATACTTAGTGGCGGACGGGTGAGTAACGCGTGAGAATCTACCTTCAGGACGGAGACAACAGTTGGAAACGACTGCTAACCCCCGATGTACCGAAAGGGCAAATATTTATAGCCTGAAGAAGAGCTCGCGTCCGATTAGCTAGTTGGAGAGGTAAAAGCTCACCAAGGCGACGATCGGTAGCTGGTCTGAGAGGACGATCAGCCACACTGGGACTGAGACACGGCCCAGACTCCTACGGGAGGCAGCAGTGGGGAA
>ENA-OFDM01000120-OFDM01000120.1-metagenomes-genome-assembly--contig:-NODE-120-length-32483-cov-4.797243_pt1 | contig 32483 bp, 25 predicted proteins | sample MGYA00153385_OFDM01 | MGnify analysis MGYA00153385
AAGTCTCTAAGTCTCATATGGCGCCTTTATATCTAATCTCGTGGCAGTTACGCGTCTCAAATCATAAATTCATGTTGAGTTCAGTTTTTTGCGACGCGTAACACTTATCAAACCGGTAATTTCGCAAAGTCGAAAACCAACCGGGAAGCCAGCATGAGCGCTGTTACGAAAATAGCCACGATTCTAATTTCTTTTTTGCTCGTGTGTATGCAGATGTGCGCGCATGCGGCAGCGTCCATACCTTTAACCTACGCTGAAATGATGCTCACCTCTGAACAGGCGAGGGCAGACGTGATGCTGCTGCGCGTAGCGCTTGAGAAAGCGCATCCCGGTTTGTATCGTTATGTGCCGAAATCAGACATTGACGCTGCGTTTGACAAGCTCGAAAAGCGCGTGAAAACCCCGATCACAGATGCTGATCTTTATGGGGAAATATCGCTGATGCTGGCGACTATCCGCTGCGATCATACCGAAGCGGAGTTTTCAGACGCGATGATGAAATATCGCCGCAATATACTCACGCATTTGCCGTTTCGGTTCAAACTTTTCGATCATCACATATTTGTTTTTGGCGGCGATGGTACACAAAACGCGTTGCCTCGTGGCACCGAAATCATGGCGATCAATGGCCAGCCGGTAGGCACTGTTCTTAAGCGAATCGAGCGCGCGATTTCGGTCGACGGGTTTACGGATGAGTCGCGACAGAGCAAGCTGGCGGCGGATAGCGACTTAATGGGTTCTGATGTTGATCAGTTTTATCCGATTTTTTATGGCTTTGCACCGCAATTTAAACGGTCGATGGTAATGCCAGGCGAGACGCAGGAAAAAGCCGTGATTCTAGCTGCTATTACGTTTCGTGAATGGGTGAAATTGCCCTGGCAGTCCACTGCATATCGCGGCGAATTTTATAAAAGTATTGATTGGAAGCTGGTTGGTGACAAGACGGCGATCTTGAAAATTGACACCTTCGTCAATTATCGTCATTCAGTCGATCCTGCGGGGTTTTATTCGGCATTTTTTAAGGTGCTAAATCGTGAAAAAGTTGAGCATCTGATTATTGATCTGCGCGAAAACGGTGGCGGATCGGGCGATACGAATGTGGCGCTGGCTTTGCTTTTGCTCAAGAAACCGTTTATCTGGAATAAGCCGATTCAGCAAAAGGCGATTCGCTTTGGTGCGTGGACCAAGGATGTTGAAACATGGGGAGATCGCACAGAAATCTTTGAGCCGCCGGTTGGAAATTTCCGCAGATTGGCGAGCGGGTTTTATGAGCGTATTACCAACGAGACTACCCCGGATCAGCGCCCAAATGCGCTCGCTGCAGATCGTTTCTCGGGACGGGGCACCCTATTATCCAGCCCGGTTAATGCGTCTGGGACGACGGTGCTGATTGCCAAATTAAAAGATGAAAAACGCGTGTCGGTGATTGGCGAGGCGACCGGTGGCAGTGCAGAAGGGCCGACGGCGGGACGCATTTTCTTTCTAAAGCTGCCTGACAGCGGAATTGTCGTGCGTGTGCCCAACTTCTGGAATTTAATGAGCATTTCCGCGTTTACGCAAGGCAAGGGCGTCGCACCTGATATTGAAGTGAAATCGACGCTAGAAGCCTTTCTGGCGGATAGAGGAGGGGACGGAAATCGCCAAAACCACATCAGCTACAGCAAAATAATATCTACATTTGAAACTGATTTTGTCGGAAAACGAAAATATTCGCGCAGCATGCGACTCGGCGGCAAGGCTAAATTTATCCCTTTCGGCGCGATGGGCGACGTGAACCATTTTTTGTAAAGCGCCTGTAATTTTTCGTCCGTTACCAACCGGATCATTTCCTTGTCAATCAGCGCTTCAAACGCAGGGTCATTCAGGCGCATCATGATTGCCAGTGGCTCGATGGTGTGGCGCTTTTCCAGCAGCACAAAATCAGCGGGTTTATCGGCTGTGGCGCGAAAACTGGCGAGCAGAACGTCATCTGTTATCCAACCATCCGCTTTGGCTTCTTTTAGTGCGGTGAATGCATCGGCATTGCTTTTGACGATCAAAGATTTGATGTTGTAACCGGCTTTGTTTGCCTCAGAAAGTACTTTTTCTCCCGTGGTGCCAGCCGCTACAATAATTTGCTTACCGCGAAAATCGCCCAGTGACGATGTATCGGGCTTGACGCGCGCGAGTGTGGCGGCACCCGCAATAAAAATCGGCATGGTAAATGCGGCTTTGGTTTTACGCTCTGCTGTTGCGGTGGTGTTCCCGCACTCGAGATCAATTTTTCCGTTGGTTACAAAGGGGATACGCTCGGCCGCTTGAACGGGCACCAGATTAACGATGAGTTTAGGCAACTTCAATTCGCGTTTAATGCCTTCAACGAGTTGGGCGCAAATATCGAGCGAATAGCCAATCGGATTTTTAGTGTCATCCAAATAAGCAAACGGAATAGAGGACTCTCGATAGCCGATGGTGATGGTATTGGTTTTGCGGATTTTTTCAATGGTGGTCTGTGCGTCTGCTACCGCGACCAGGCTTGAGGACACAGCGGCAAGCAGTGTGAAAATGAGTGAGCGTGAATAGCGATTCATGGCCTGATCTCCGTAGGTGCGTCTTAAAGGTGTGTCGTCAACGTTAGCGTCGCAATGTTTACTGGGGAAGGAGTAATTTAAGAATACCTGTGAAAGATGTTTTCGGGGTGCGTATTTCAAGAAAACCACCGCAATTTTCATGCCGTTTCGGCATAGCTGCACCGTTCCGTAATGAATCGGCGAGCCGAGATTGACGCGCGCAAGATGCCGTCAATAGACTATTAGTAGCTGTGTATGCCGATTTGAAGTGTTGGCATTGCCCTGCGCGGATTGACCCACAAAAACAATATTCGTAGCGGCTGCGTTTGGCTTGATAAGATTCGCCGTGAATATTGAATCCGTTAGTTTCTATCAGTCGTCGAGCTGCAATCAGATATTGATGCCGCGCTCTTGCGTGAGTGGCTTTATGCCGCGTCGATCCGTCGCACTCGCGTTTACGTTTTCCTTCACTTTCCCCATCATTGTTTCCGTCGCGGTGTTCGTTTGCGGTGGCGGCGCAAACGTGTTTGCAGCCGTGCCCAATTCCGTGGCCATTGATGCGCCGGAACCGTTGCAGGCCTTGCTCAGAGCAAATTTAACGTTGCCCAACCCCGACGAAATGATTACCGATAACGTGGTCAGCCTGCCACGTGCGGCGATCGTAAGGGCGGCCGAGTTGACCGCAACCGAGGGATATTTTGCAGCAACGTTCAAGCTGGTTCGCGATGCCGATAAAGGAAAATCAGGCGGGTTGCGGCTGGTGGTAGAGGCCGGGCCGCGCAGTGCAATCAGCACGGTCGAGATTATTTTCTCTGGAGATATCGCTTCACAGGATGTGCCCAAAGATGGTGCGGCAGATCGTAGCGGAGCAAGTAAGCAAGCAAAGCAGGATCGTATGAGGCAATTGCGCGACGCTTGGCTGCTGGCAAAAGGTAGCCCATTTCGGCAGGCCGATTGGTCGCGGGCGAAGCGCGAGCTGTTACAAAACTTGTTTGCCGAAGATTATCCGGCGGCGGTGATGACCGATAGCTTGGCCGATGTAGACGCGGAAAATGCGACTGTCAGCCTCCGCGTCGAGCTCAATAGCGGGCCCGCCTATACGTTGGGCTTAGTCGAAATCGAGGGCCTTAAAACTTACAAACGAAGTTTGATTGAGCGCTATAACCAGCTCTATGTGGGCGAGCCGTATTCACAGCGGCGATTGCTGGAGCTACAGCGCTCCTTGCAAAATACGCCGTATTTTTCGTCGGTGCTGGTTGACATCAATCTTGATTCCGAGTTTGATCCCACTTTGCCCGCTGGGCCCGCTGTCGTAGAGCCGCCGCAGACCACTTCAAATGCTTCAGGATTGGAATCGGAGTCGAGGCAGGTAAGGGTTCCAGTGAGGGTGAGGGTGACAGAAGCGCTGCCAAAGCGGTTTTCGGTGGGTGCGGGATTCAGCACCAACAATGGTGCACGCGGCGAGCTTATTTATCGCGATGCCAATATTTTCAATCGCGGCTGGCTATTGGCCGTAGGCTTGCGCGCTGATCAAATTGAGCAGTTGGGCTTTGCCGATATCAATTTACCGCAGACGTTAAGCGGATATCGCGATACTTTTGGAGTGTTGGCGGAACGCTCCCGCAATCAAGGCCTGCTGACGCGTCGCGAAGGCGTCGGCGTGGCGCGCGCACAAAATCGCGGCATCATTGAAACGCGTCTCTCGCTTAATTTTCAGCGCGAGCAGCGCGACGTTGACGCTAGCCTCGCGGCGAACGCGATCCCGATAAACAATGCGCCACGTAATGCGCTGGCGCTCAATTATTCATGGACCTGGCGCAACGTTGATAACGTGCTGGATCCACGCAGTGGTCAGGTGATAAATGCACAAATCGGAGGTGCCGCCAAGGCGTTGTTATCCGATCAAAATTTCATACGCGGCATTTTTAAAATTCAGCAGTATTGGACGGTTTTTAATAATGACCTGTTCACGATGCGATTTGACGGCGGCATTACGGCCGCTGAATCGCGCGTAGGTGTACCCGAAGAATATTTGTTTCGTGCAGGTGGCGCGCAATCGGTTCGCGGCTATGGTTATCAGAGCATCGGCGTCAGCGAAGGCAACGCGACCGTCGGCGGACGCTACCTCGTCGCTGGCATGACAGAATATGTACATTGGCTAGGCGACTCGGCCAGCCCGCAATGGGGGGTGGCGGCGTTTTACGATGTTGGGGGTGTCACCGATCAGCCCAAGGGCTTATTTCCTTTGCTTTCCGGCGTCGGAATGGGCGCGCGGTGGCGCAGCCCAGCCGGACCGTTAGCACTGGATTTAGCTTATAGCGTGCGTGACCGTAAGGTACGGCCGGTGTTTTCAATTTCGGTTGCTTTTTAAAATTTTGACTATGCCTACGCCACCCGTCAGCAGCGCAAAAAATCGCGCGAACTCTCCCTTGCGGTTAGGCCGACATTGGCTGTGGAAGGTCGTTATAGGTATCGTTGCGCTGACTATCGCTTCGCTGCTGTTCGTAGCATGGACACTGAATACGGTGCCAGGCCTGCGCGTGGCAGTTTCGATGGCCGAACGTCTTGCAGGCGGCGTTCTGACCGTTGAGGGTCTTGATGGCAAGCTGTCCGGCCCCTTCAAGATTGCCAAGCTGCATTTCGAGTCTGATACCCAGCTTATTGACGCAACGGACATATCTTTTGATTGGCAATCACGCGCGACATTTTCCAGAAAAGTTATTATTAATTCATTGCGCATCGCGCGCTTGACGATAGCGACCAAGCCCAGCAATGATCTGGCAAAAATTCCGACCAATCTAACGTTGTCGGCGCCGTTGGAAATCACATCGCTTCATATTGATCATCTGCAAGTGGTGGCGTGGGAAGCCGCAGCAGGCTTGGCTCCTGTTGCATTGGTGGAGGTCAGGGATATTCAGGCCCGCATCGTGAGCGATGGACGATTTCATAAAGTTACTGATGCAGTGTTCACGACGGTGGCGGGTAAGGTGGCGGCCAGCCTGATGATGGATGGTGCGGCGCCATTCAATTTGGCCGCGTTGGCAAAGATCAGCGGCGCTCGCGATGACAAGGCATATAAGATCAGTGCGGATGTTAGTGGAACCCTTGATGCCATTGTCGTGAGCGCAACAGCTACCGGCTGGAATCTATCGGGCGATGCCAATATAAAACTGACGCCGTTTGCGCGGGTGCCTGTTCAAAGTGCGTCGATCAACATGGGCGAAATTGACCCGGCTGTATTTAGTAGCGGCGCGCCCAAAGCAGCTTTGACGATGCGCGCCAATCTGGTGTCGGATTTGACCGCGAAAAATATCACGCGCACTACAACGGCCGACGCAACTACGAGTGCAACTACAGGCGCTGCTTTTGGAATCAATGAGTGGGTTCTTACCGGGCCGATTGAGATCACCAATCGAAACGCGTTGGCACTTGATCTAGGCGGTATTCCGATCACGTCAGTACGCGCCGATGCCGAGTGGAAAAATAATGCGCTGACACTGCGCAATTTATCGTTAACAAATGATCCTGGTGCAGCAACGTTGACCGGTACTGCTAGTCTTCGCAACCGCGTGGTCAGCGCCGAATTGAGTGTGACCAATCTCGATCCACGGCTATGGGTATCGACTTTAAAATCAACGCGGCTCAATGGCGGGCTTACCTTGATGGCGAGCGAAACGATGCAATCCATCGATGCAAAATTGCAGGAACCGGGCAATAAAATAGCGCCTTGGCGCGGTGAACTCATTGCGGCCCACAAGGATGGCGAAGTAGAAATCAAGGCCGTAAACTTGCTGGCAGGCAACGCTTCACTCAAGGCCAGGGGGCATTTAAGCCTGATAAAAAATCGTGCTTTTAATCTTAGTGGTGGTGTTAACGATTTCGACCCGTCTCGCTTTGCAGATCTACCTCGTGCCAAGCTCAATGCGGGATTCAATGCCTCCGGCGAGCTGAAGCCCGAGTTGAGCGCAAATATTAAATTTGATCTGCGCGACAGCGTCATCATGGCGAAAGATGGCGCACACCTGCTGGCGGGGCGCGGCGATATTCAGTTCACGCCATCACGCTTGGCGCATTTTGAGGTCATGCTTGACCTGGCCGGAAATCGATTCGACGCCAATGGCGCATGGGGCAGGGCAGATGACCAGTTAAAATTTAGAATCGCGGCGCCTAGCCTGGATACGCTTGGATTTGGCGTAAGTGGCAAAATCGATGCCACCGGCGAACTGACCGGAACCATGGCGGCACCGACCGGTGAGATAAACGCGAACGCGATATCGTTGAATTTAGGGTCAGGATTTTCGATTGAGCAAGCCATGCTTAATGTAAAACTGAGCCCGAAGACAACCACGAAGCTGACGACAAACTCGAAAGAAGAACTGACGGGTGCGCTGGACGGCGCACTCAAAATAATTGGCGTAAAACACAGTCCAAACCCACCGACGGGCGCTGCCCCGGTGACCCTGGCAGAGCAAATAGATGTCAATCTTAGCGGCACGCGCGCATCCCACACCTTGCGATTAGTCGCCAAGGTATCGGAGGGCGAGACTGCCGAAATCGGAATTGCTGGTGGGTTAATGTCGGGCTCGTCGGCAGTTACAGTGCCGACATCAGCGTCAGGGTTGGATTGGCAAGGTAGCCTGGATCGTTTGACGATCCATTCCCGGTTTGCCAATTTAGCGGCCGCGCGCTCTGCCCCGTTAGCGTTATCCTGGCAATCTGCACATGAGCAATTCAAGCTCGGCATGGTGGAGCTGCGGTCAACCGCTGCGATCAGTAAATCCATAAATGCAAACACCGCTAGTCCGTCTGAATTTTCAAAGGCCAATGCGCCTGCCGCGCGCGTCCGCTTTATCGAGACCGAATGGACGCCAATGGGTTGGCGTTTACGCGGCGATGTCAGCGGTCTGCAACTGCAGAGCGGTTTGCAATTAAGCGCGTTACGCGCGAATAAAGACCTCACGGACGGCAGTGGGATAAATGCGAGTACGAAATCGCGTAGTCCTGATGGATCAAAACTTACGCTGGGTGCTGATTGGGACCTGCGTGCCACCGACCATCTTAACGGCAGCCTGCGGGTATTTCGCGAGTCAGGGGATATACAGCTGCCGGGTGATATCGCTATCGTGCCAGGCTTGACTGACCTGGAAATCAAGCTCACCGCAGTGCAAGACAAGGTGTCCGCCACACTGCTGGCCAAAGGCGAAAAATTAGGTTCGCTGAGCGGCAGCGGCGCGTTTGAATTACAGCGCCCGGTTAGCACAGGCAACACGGGTAGTAAGTCGGGATTCTGGCAACTTGCGAAATCGAAGCCAATTGAGTTGAATGTGAATGCCGATATGGCTTCAATCTCCTGGTTGGGCCCGCTGATCGACCCTGCGTTACAGCTAACCGGCAAACTGCGCGGCGCACTGAATGTAAAAGGCACTGGCGCATCGCCGATCGCGATGGGCTCACTACGAGGATCAGACATTACCGCCGCGTGGCCAGACGAAGGTTTCAAATTGTCCGATGGAGCTGTTGATATTGATTTTGCGGATAACCGCGCAAAGCTTAGTCGGTTTAGCTTCCGCGCTGATCCTATTGTGCGTCCGCGTGAAGGCCGCATTAATTTTGCTGAGCTCAAATCAACACCGGGAACCTTGACAGGGAGTGGAGAATTGGCGCTTGCCGATGGCAAGGGCGCGTTTAAATTCAAAGCTGACAAACTTGCCTTGATTCAGCGCACCAATCGCTGGCTGATGTTGAGTGGTGAGACCACTGTCAATACGGCTTGGGATGCGGTGGGCGTGAATGGAAAATTGCGTGCCGATGTAGGTTATTTTGAAATCGCGAGCGCCGCACCGCCGCACTTGTCGGATGATGTGCTGGTGCGAGGACGCACGCTTCCGGCTGATAAAGCAGTGCGATTCAGCGTCGATATTGATGTCGACTTGGGGAACCAGCTTTATTTCAACGGTCGCGGGCTAAGCACCCGTTTGGCGGGTGCGCTCAGCCTTCGGGCTCAGCCGAAGAGTGCGCTGCGCGTGCTCGGGTCGGTGAGTGCAGTCAGCGGCACTTTTGACGCGTATGGTCAGTACCTTACGATTGAGCGAGGCATCCTGAATTTTCAGGGGCCCATTGAGACGGCTGGGCTAAATGTGTTGGCGCTACGCAAAGGCCTGGCAGTGGAGGCAGGAGTTGAAATTACCGGATCAGTGGCCGAGCCGCGGGTGCGTTTGGTGTCCGAACCCAATGTTCCTGATACCGAAAAGCTATCGTGGATTGTGGTGGGGCGTGGCCAGGATCAGGCAGGCAGCAGTGACTCTGCATTATTGTTATCAGCGGCCACGGCAATTCTTGGTGGGTCGTCCGACAGCCTGCCGCGCCAGATCGCGCAGGGCCTAGGTTTTGATCAGTTGACGGTAAGCTCCGGCAGCCTTGGTGGCAACCAGAGCAGCCTGCCCACTACGACCGCCGCAGGCTTGACGACCAGCTCGGGTGGCGGCGGGGCCCCGGCAAATCTAAACTCTCAAATTGTGACGCTGGGCAAACGCTTGTCAGCAAACGCATATGTATCATATGAGCAAAGCTTGGCAGGTGCGTCGAGCGTGGTGAAATTAACCTACAATTTATCGCGCCGAATCTCGATTATTGTCCGCGCCGGCACAGACAATTCGATTGATCTAAGCTACACGTTCTCGTTTAATTGAATATTATTCATTTGTCGTTTTGTAAGGACTTATTCGCATGCAAATTATTTTATGGCGACACGCCGAAGCAGAGGATTTGGCACCTACGGACCTAGCCAGAAACCTGACGCTGAAAGGCCGCAAACAGGCCGAGTCCATGGCCACCTGGCTGAGAAAACAGTTGCATGATGATTTCGGCAGTTGGCGGGTCATTGCCAGTCCGGCGACCCGCGCGCAACAGACAGCGGCCGCTTTGCAGATGAAATTTGAAACCGTCGACGGCATTGCGCCGGACGCCGCGCCAGAATCTGTTATCAGTGCGGCACGCTGGCCTGATTCTGCATTCAACGTCATCGTGATTGGTCATCAACCCACTCTCGGTATGGTGGCGGCACGTTTGATTAACGGCGTAGACGGCTATGTCGCGGTAAAAAAAGGCGCGACTTGGTGGTTCGAGACTCGCGAACGCAATGGGCGCGTGGAAACAGTAATGAAAGCGATGACCACGCCAGAATCATTTGCTTAACCTCACCGCACATATCCGGCGGCACGACACAATAACCAAAATTGAAATTTAAGCTATAAATTCATGAAGCACACCAGCCCGAAGCCACCGTTACAAATTACACAATGGCACGCCAATTTGTCAGTGCGCATCTGGGACCACATCGTAGGTTTCGTTTTTCTTCTGATCTTGTTTGCTTCGGGTGCGGTGCAATCGCAATCGTCAGACACTGGCTCGCAACCAGCGGCGGGGGCAAACTCGGTCGATGACCACATTAGCTTCAAGCTCACGCCATCCTGGTATCGCTCTGATGATGGCAGCCGCGCAGGCGATATTAACCTTCGGGCGAATACCGAGACCCAGACGGCATGGCTTGGATACTATCGGGACAAAACGGGCTTTGCGCAAACTCGAACGGGTTACGAAAATAAGCTGGATGGTGGATGGCTGCGAACTGTTTTATCCGCGCAGATTGCGAGTAGTGGATTTATTGGCGGCTCCATTACATCAGAGGTCGGGGGCGATGTATTTGGAATCGTCGGATTTGGGCGCACCAATCTCCGTGATTATTACAACCTCAATTTCGATCCCAATGACGCTATTACATTGGGCGTTGGAAGTCGCGCCATTACCGACACTGAACTCACCTTTTATCATCTTTGGGATGACCGTTTGCATACGCAACAGCGGGTGACACACGCGATAATTCGGCGAAAATTCTCCCATCATCATCGCTTGACGCTGGATGTCTCTCGTAAAAGTGGATTGACGACCGATGAAACCTTCGTGCGCGGCTATGCCGCCACGTTAACGTATGACTTCCACTCGTATTTTTTGCGCGTTGCACGCGATCAATATGTCAATTTTTCGCCCACCTCGCAATTGCGAATTTCCTTGGGCGCGCGCTTTTAAACGTCTCAGGACGTTTAAAAAAACGGCTCACCACCATCGAATCCAGATCGTGAACGTGAACACTATTCGCAAAAGAGCGGCAGATTGGTTGCAGCTTAACGTCAGTGGATTGCCCACTCAAAAGCGAAGTCGCGCGATTCTGATTATTGTCATGCTCATGATAGTTATCGGTCTCTCAGATTATGCGACCGGCATTAATGTCTCTTTGTTGCTGTTCTATCTGATACCGGTCACGTTGGCGATTGCGTGGCTCGGTTGGCGATCAGCGGTTCTGGTTGCCATCGGCAGTGAGTTACTTCGCTTGATCGGGGACTATTTTGCCAACGGTGGAAACAATTTACCGACGTGGAATTGGTGGAATGCAATAGGCGCATTGCCGGTTTTCTTGATCCTGATCTGGATACTTGATGCATTTTTCTCATTGAATCGGCAGTTAGAGCAACGGGTTAAAGATCGCACCGCGGCGTTGGTGGATGCGGCCAATACGCGACGGCAGCTCGAAAAAGAATTGCTCGCCGTAGGTTCGCGGGAGCGCAATTTGATTGGTCACGAACTCCATGATGAAATTTGTCAGCATCTGGTGGGCACGGCGCTGGCCGCTCAAGTGCTTGCCCAGCGATTGAATGAAAAAAACAGTGCGCTCGCCGCCAATGCCGAAACTATTGTTTCGCTGCTGGAAGAAGGCGCGGATAAAACGCGCAAGCTGGCACATGGTTTATTGCTGTCCGAACTGGAGCCTGAAAAATTAGCAGATAAATTATCTGAAATAGCCGATCAGGCCAGCCGCGACAGCGTTCATTGTCGCTTCACACAGGTCGGTGATACGCTCGTCCGCGATGCCGGCACTGCGGCACATTTATTTCGAATTGCCCACGAAGCGTTGCGTAATGCGCTGAAACATGCAGCGCCGCGACACATCGATATTTCGCTGGTGGGATCAGTATCCGCAATTGAGCTGATTATTCATGACGACGGCGGAGGCATGTTGGTAGATACGTTGCATGCCGCAACTGAAAAATCCGGCATGGGACTGCGAATCATGTCAAATCGGGCGGCGTTTATTGGCGCTACGCTAACTATTCATTCTGGCGCTGAACAGCATGGCACCCGCATTACTTGCAGGCTTCCGCGTTCGCAGGCCACAGCATGATGTGGCGTCCTATCCGGGTTTTCATTGTTGATGATCATCCGCTGGTTCGCGAATGGCTGGGTAATTTACTCAGAATGGAAGAGGACATTGAAGTAGTGGGCGAAGCGGATGAGCCGGAAAGCGCCATGGCGGGTATATCCAATATGGCTTCCTTGCCGGAGGCAGTGCCTGATGTTGTTGTGGTTGATTTGTCTCTCAAGCGTGGCTCGGGTCTGGATCTTATCAAAGCTATTTGTGCGAGCGGGGTTAATACATTGAGCCAATCAAGCCAACAAACAGACATACGTGTACTGGTGTTATCCATGCACGAAGAGGTTGGTGACGTGGAAAGAGCACTCAAAGCGGGCGCACGCGGATATGTGATGAAACGCGAATCGACCAGCCAAATTGTCAACGCTATACGCCAAGTGTATTCGGGCAAGATTTTTTTAGCGCCCGACCTTGCTGCAAGGCTCGTTGAACGAGTTGATAGCTACGCGCAAAATCCAGCAGCACGCCCGGGTGCATTAAGTGACCGTGAATTGGAGGTATTCCGTCGTATTGGTATGGGCCACTCCACTCGGCGCATTGCGGAAGATTTAGGTGTTGGCCAAAAAACCATCCAGACCTATTGCGCCCGCATTAAAGAAAAAATGGGACTAAACGATGGCTCCGAACTGTTACGCAGCGCAGTACAGGCGCACGAACGGCAGCAGCAGTAAAAAGTAGCGATACTATTTTGCGGGTTCTGCTGGGTTGAAGCGCTGGTTTTAAATCGATTCTGTAAGGTATCGCCGGACATATTTTTGAGTTGGCGGTTGATAACATAACGTCATGAAATATTTTGTCCGAGCCACTCATTTACGACTCCGCGCTCACTTGCACCGCGCGCGTGCTGTATCAATATTTGCGCGCCTGTTCGTATCGCTGCCGCCTTTGATCGGGCTCAGTATACTTGGAGCTTTTAATATTTTTGGAGCCCGCCCAGCTTACGCGGTGCAACTTCCGAACTGCCCATCGATACCGCCTCTTACGTCGCCCCTGACACTTAAAGCGTTAGAGTTGCGTTTCATTGCGTGCAACCGTGACGTTCTGGTCGCATTTCACGCGCTGGAGGCGGCAGAAGCTGATCGGGTGACGGCAGGCCAGCGACCTAATCCTAATTTGACGCTCGGTACGTCCAATATCAATCCGCACGCGGGCCTCGGTGCGGGGGGGTTGCAAGATAAAACTATTGATAGCTCTATCCGCCTGGACCAGTTGGTAGAACGCGGCGGCAAGGCCGGGCTGCGTGAGAGTCAGGCTGATGCACTAATTAACGCCGCGCGGGCGGACTGGCGGGACGTCATTCGCCAGCAGCGATTGCTGCTGCGGCAGAATTACTTTGAATTATTGTTCCAGCAAGCGCGCATCGAAATGCAACGGGAATTTTCCGGCTATGCGAAAGCCAGCTTAAGAGCGGCCGAGCAGCGGCTCAAAGCAGGTGACATTGCACCCAATGAGGCAAATCGTTTTCGTTTGGATGAGGCTCGTGCCCAAAACGATGCGCGTCAGGCCGAAGTAGAGGCGCGTAAAGCACGGCTCGAACTGGCGAAGTCGATCGGCGCTGAGGCAAACGCCGCGGACATCAGCGCTCAATCAATCCCGTTAGTTGGCGCAGAAGGGTTCAAACCGCTCGCTGATTTGGATCAACGTCCGGATTTGGTCGCCGCTGCCAGTCGCATCCAAGCGGCCGAGGCGGCGCGTGCACTAGCCAAGAGCTTGGCGACCCGCGATGTTACGGTCAGCGCCCAGTTTGATCGATGGCCAGCCTCCAACGCGAACCCGCAAGGAACCGGTAATTCTGTTGGGTTTTATTTTTCCATTCCGCTATCACTCAGACACGCTAATGAAGGCGAAGTAAAGCGTGCGCTAGCAGATTTGCAAGCGGCACGCGATGCATTGATCCGGCTTCAGGTGCAGGCCATGGCGGAATCAAGACTGAACCTAGACAACTGGCAAGCTGCGGCCAGTCGTGTGGCGCGAATTGAAAGAGACATCTTGCCGCTGGCTCTAGAAGTCGCCAAAGCGGCGGAATTTGCGTATGGAAAAGGCGCCACCAGCGTCCTTGATTTACTCGATGCCCGACGCACCCTGAAACAAATAGAGCTCGATGCCGCGCAGGCCAACGCTGACGCAGGGAAAGCGTGGGCGCAATGGTCAGCCAGTACTGAAACGATGCCGGATAAATTGCTTGAACAGAATATGGATGCAACAAGATGAAAAGCAAAACATTAAGAATATCAACCGTCAGTATTTTCTTTAATCGTTATTGGTTGTCAACACCTTTGCTGATGTTGTGCCTACTGTGCTTATTTTTACTATCCAGCTGTGGCCATAAAACAGAATTACAGGAGGAGGCTAAGCCAACCGTGGTGGGTAACGTTATTACGTTCCCAGCCGCCAGTCCGGCAATCAAAAATATTCAGACAGCAATTGTGGCGGGCCCTCGCGAGCGTGAACTCAATATTCCAGGTCGTCTCGTCTGGGACGAGGATCACACGGTTCGCGTATTCACACCCTTCGCCGGCCGCGTAAGCCGGCTGGTCGCAAACGTTGGCGATAAGGTGGCCCAAGGGCAGGTGCTGGCAGAGCTGCAATCCCCTGATTTCGCAGCGGCACAGGCCGATGCACGCAAAGCACAATCCATGCTGACGCTGGCAAAACAAGCGCTAGGTCGGGTTAAAGAACTTGCTGCCAACGGCGTTTCAGCAGGCAAAGATTTGCAACAAAGCGAGTCAGACTATGCCAATGCCGAGGCCGAAGCCCGTCGTACTCAGGCGCGCCTCAAACTCTACGGCAATACGCAGAATATTGATCAAAAGTTCAACCTGGTGAGCCCGCTGGCGGGCACGGTAGTGGAACGTAACCTTAATCCCGGACAAGAGCTGCGACCCGATCAACCCTCCGCGCCACAATTTGTAGTGACCGATCCTAGCAAACTATGGGTGCAACTGGACGCCGCCGAAGCGGATCTAAAGCAGCTCAAGCCTGGCGCAGCGGTGGTGATTAGTAGTAATCAATATCCAGATGATGCGTTTGCGGGCGAGATAAAACAAATTGCTGATTATATTGACCCAGTCTCGCGCACGCTAAAAATTCGTGGCGTGGTGTCTAATCTGGATCGCCGCTTGAAAGCAGAAATGTTTGTCACCGCCCGTGTGGCGTTGGCAAAAAGCGAATACCCGACGGTGCCCGAAAACGCAGTTTTTCTGGATGGTATCCGTCGCTTTGTATTTGTTAAAACAAGCCCGGAGAAGTTCACGCGGCGCGGCATAAAAGTTGCCATGGATTCGACCAATACAGTTGCGGCACAGGCCGGTCTTAAAGTGTTGAGCGGCCTTCAGGAAGGGGATGAAGTGGTCGTTTCTGGTAATTTGTTTATGCAACAAATGGTCGCGGCCGAGAGGATGAACGACGAAGTAAATGGTAAACGCGGTAACGATGTGAAAGCCGCCGAAACTGCGCCTATCGCCAACACTGCCGTCACGGCTATTCCTGCCATCACCGATACCAAAGCCAGCGTAACCAAGCCGTGATGAATCGTCTCATCACTTTTTCTTTAAAGCAGCCTTTATTTGTACTGCTAGGCACACTACTGTTTATCGCGGCGGGTATTTTTGCGTTCATCAATTTACCCGTTGAAGCGTTTCCCGATGTGTCGGATACACAAGCGAATGTGATTGCGCTTTATCCCGGCCGCGCTGCCGAAGAGGTGGAGCGCCAGGTCACGATTCCGATTGAGACTGCTCTATCCGGAATGCCCAATGCAGTGCGGATGTTTTCGCATACCCAGTTTGGGCTCTCGTACATCATCTTGACGTTTAACGACAAGCCGAATGATCAACTGGTTCGCCAGCAGGTCATTGAACGGCTTCGCGGGATTGATTTGCCACCGGGAGTCGAGCCCCAATTAGCGCCGCTCTCAACAGCCATTGGCGAGATTTTTCGGTTTCGTCTGCGCGGCGATACCCAAACGGCGCAAGAACTGCGCACGCTCCAGGATTGGGTCGTCGAAAGGCAGCTTCGTCAAGTCCAGGGCGTGGCTGATTTGGTGACAATGGGCGGCAGCATCAAGCAATACGAGGTCAATCCCGATCTGGCGAAAATGCGCGATTACAAAGTCACACTGGCCCAGCTTTTCGGCGCGCTCCAACGCGCCAATTCCAACGCGGGCGGGGGCGGGGTGACACAGGGCCGCCAGCAATTTTTAGTGCGTAGTTTGGGAAGCTTTAAAAGCTCGGCCGATATCGCGCAGGTAGTGGTAGCTGAAAATAAAGGCACACCGATATTGGTGCGCGATATTGCCCAAGTCTCGATCAATGGTGCGCCTGCTCAGGGCCTCGCTGGACAGGACGACGCGGACGACATCGTCAACGGTGTAGTGATAATGCGAAAAGGCGAAAATCCTTCGACTGTTTTGACAGCGCTGAAAGAAAAAATCGCTTTTGTGAATAAATCCATACTTCCTAAGGGAGTAGAAATCGTCCCTTACTATGACCGCTCATGGCTGATCGGCAAAACACTTAAAACCGTTTTCAGCAACCTGACCGAAGGGGCGATGCTGGTCACACTGATTTTATTTTTATTCCTAGGCAATTTGCGCGCGGCACTGATTGTTGCACTGCTCATTCCGCTCGCCCTGTTGGCGACATTTTTGGGACTTACTTTCGTCGGTATTCCGGCAAATTTATTGTCATTAGGCGCGATGGATTTTGGCATCATCGTGGATGGTGGGGTAATCATTGTGGAGAACATCGTTTTTCGGCTATCGTTACTCAGCGCGGGTGGTGTGGCTGATAACGAATCGCGGTTTGCCGCGATCCGCGATGCGGTAGTAGAGGTGGGGCGCCCGACCGTATTTTCGATGATCATTATTATTGCTGCCCACATCCCCATATTTACCCTGCAGCGCCACGAGGGTCGTATTTTTTCACCGATGGCGTGGACGGTTACGTCAGCCCTGATCGGCTCGTTGATTTTGTCGTTAACGCTAGTGCCGTTGATGACTTATTTGTTTTTGAAAAAGAATGTGCCGCATGGCGATAACCGCCTCGTCGCGAAACTCAAATCATGGTATGCGCCCCTATTGGCGAGGGCTTTGGCGCGACCACGGAGGGTTATTGGGGCTGCTGTCGCTACGCTCGCGTTAAGTTTGGTGGGTGCAACGCAGATGGGCAGTGAATTTTTGCCGGAGCTCGATGAAGGCTCAATCTGGGCAAATGTCGCCTTACCGCCATCAGTATCGCCTACTGAAGCACAGGAGCAGGCAAGGGCCATCAGAAATGCGTTAAGAAGTGTTCCAGAAGTGAATACAGTTATTTCAAAAGTGGGACGCCCAGATGATGGTACTGATCCTAAAATTTTTAATGGCGCTGAATTTCTTGTTGATTTGAAGCCTGAGCATGAATGGCGTTCCGGCAAAACAAAAGATGGTTTGATTAGCGAATTGGATATTGCAGTGTCTGCCATACCCGGTGCCAAGGCAGCTTTTTCACAGCCAATTCGAGACAATGTTTTGGAATCGATTTCGCAGATTGACGGACAAATTGTGATCAAAGTACGAGGTGACGATTTGGAAAGTATCGTCGCACACGGAGAAAGGATTCTTGGGCTAATTTCCGATGTAAAAGGCGTAACAAGGGCGGCAATCGACCGCAGCGGCAGCTTGCCGCAGTACGTTCTTGATATAGATCGTTTAGCCGCCGCGCGTTATGGCATTAATATTGGTGATATTCAGGATTTGGTAGAGACAGCGTTGGCTGGTAAAGCTACCTCCGAACTATGGGAAGGCGAAAAGCATTTCAGCGTGGTGGTACGGCTCAAAGAGGGGGAGCGTGCACTGCCTAATCTGCCCAATTTATTAGTCGCCAGCCCGAACGGTGCGCAGGTGCCACTTTCACAATTGGTGCGCTTCAAGAGCATATCTGGTGCAATGAATATTGCCCGCGAGAATGGCCGCCGTGTAGTGTCAGTTGCTGTATTTATCCGCGGACGAGATATGGGAAGCGTGGTCAAAGATATGCAAGCCAAGGTTGGTGAAATTGGGACTTTAGCTAACGGCGAAGAAGTCACATGGTCGGGCGAATTTGAAAACCAGGAACGGGCGATGAAGCGGCTTTCGTGGATTGTTCCTTTGTCCATTTTGCTGATTTTTTTACTGCTGTTTGACGCGTTTGGCTCCGTGAAAAGCGCACTCTTGATTGTGGCGAATATCCCGTTCGCCCTGATCGGTGGCATTTTTGCGCTATTGATAACCGATATTCCGCTATCGGTATCTGCCGCGATTGGCTTCATTGCGCTGTTCGGTCAAGCCGTACTCAATGGCGTGGTGATGGTGACCTACTTTAACCAGCTTCGCGATACGGGTATGCCAATTTTAGAGGTGGTAATGCAGGGCTCGGTTCAGCGCCTGCGCACGGTACTAATGACAGCACTGTTGGCGATGTTTGGGCTTCTACCGATGGCGCTTTCAAAAGCGATTGGTGCGGAGACCCAGCGTCCGTTGGCGATAGTGGTCATCGGCGGACTGGTATCAGCGACCATCTTGACGCTGATTGTGCTACCGACCTTATATTTTGTGTTCTTTGCCAAAGTGAAGCCGAAGCCCAATCTGGCCCCAAACCTGGCGCCCTCCACCAAGGCAATCGAAAGCACACACGGCTCGCCGTGATCTGCCTATGAAAGTCGTTAAAACGGACCTAAGTTATTATTTGTCCATGCAAACAACACAGATTGTCAACCGAGCCACCCCGCACCTTACCCTCGGGTTGGCATTGCTCATTATCTTGACATTGGTATTTACGTTGTCGGGCGTGGTTGCCTACGGGCCCTGGAAGCCGGATGAACCGTACATGTTCGGGCTTATCGACAGCATGTTAAAAACTGGTGACTGGGTAGTTCCCACGCTCGCCGGTGAGCCGTTTATGGAGAAGCCGCCGCTGTTCGTTTGGGTTGCTGCCATGACATCTAAGCTAGCGTCTCCCTGGCTAAATATTGAATACGGTGCTCGTCTTGCGATTGGTATCTTCATGCTGGTCACATTCATAGCCATTGCCAATGCGGCACGACGCTGGTGGGGGCGGGGCTTTGGCCGCTATGCCGTGTTGGCGTTACTAGCCAGCGTCGGGCTACAGCAGCACGGACGCATGATGATCGCGGATCTGCCGCTGCTGGCGGGTTTCGCGGTTGCGTTCTGCGGGTGGGCGTGGATGCAGGAGCGACCCATTAAAGGCGGTATCCTGCTTGGCACAGGCATTGGCATGGCGCTGATGGCGAAAGGCTTGCTTGGTCCAGGCGTGCTCGTCTTGTCTGCGTTGCTGTTACCTTTGCTGTTTCGTTTATGGCGAACCCGGTCTTATGCGCAGGGATTGCTGGTAACAATCGCAGCAAGCTTGCCTTGGATTTTGATCTGGCCGATAGCCCTTTATGGGCGTAGTCCAACGCTTTTTATGGACTGGTTCTGGATCAACAACGTTGGTCGTTTTGTGGGCTTTTCGGTGCCCACTTTGGGTGCAGAGCATGAAAGCGGACATTTAATCCAAACCATCCCCTGGTTTACCTTTCCGGCGCTGCCGCTGGCGCTTTGGGCGCTCTGGGTGTTTTGGCGGCGCTGGCGGGTGTCGGACACAAACACGGCCGGCAACTTGCAGCCCGCATTTCAAGTGAGCCTGGTGGTGTTAGCGGTGTTATGCGTGGTGCTCGGGGTGTCGGCGTCGGGCCGCGTCGTCTACCTGTTGCCGATGTTGATTCCATTGGCCATTATTAGCGCGCCTGCAATCACGATGCTTCCTGATGGTTTTAGCCGAGTCTCAGATTGGACGGCCCGTATTATTTTTGGCACCGCAGCAGCTGCATGCTGGATAGTCTGGTTTTGTTTTTTTGTTGTACAAGAACCACTGCGCCTGCCAATACTCGCAAAGCATCTGCCCATGGATTTTCCGTTTCATGTCGATCCGTTAGGAGCTGCGATAGCGCTATTATTGATGATGGGATGGATTTTTATCATCAACTATTTACCGCGCCTGGCTGCGCGTGCAACGATTAGCTGGGTGAGCGGACTCATCCTTGTCTGGGGCACCGCGTTAGCACTTTTATTGCCGTGGATTGACGCGGCCAAGAGCTATCAGTCCACTTTTACTTCGTTGGCGGGATCACTGGGCGAAAACAAGTCTTGTGTTGCCAGCGTTGGGCTGGGGGAATCCGAGCGCGCGATGCTAACCTACATTGCGGATGTTGAACCGCAACGACGAGAGCTTGATCGTGGCAGTGAATGCGATGCGCTGCTGTGGCAAGGCGTCGCGAGCGATGGCCCGCGTGGACTTGACGCGAAGGAGTGGCAACTCAAATGGGAGGGCGCGCGGCCAGGTGAACGGCGGGAGCGTTTCTGGCTTTTTACGCGCACTCACATCCATAGTTCATTGGTTGCGAAGCATAATGGTCTGCTGCCAGTTTTGATACACCCTGTGAGCAAAATACGTTAGCGAGATTGCCATTGTGTTCGGTCGTGAGCTAATTCTTGAGCCAGCCGTTGAACTAATCAAGCGGCACTGCGCGTCCTCCGAAGCGCGACTGACAACCGGCGAATTTCATTGTCAACTTGGCGTGGCTTCGCCTGAGCCATGCTGAAATCGGGGCCGCTTAAAATGCGCTTGCCATACGACTCATAAGCGGCAGATCCAGTTGGCCAGTTAGCCAAAAATTCATCGCGCCAGCGCGTCTGGCTGTAATTAATCGGCAACGCATCAACAAAAACGTCCTTTGTTTTTATGCCGTATAGCGCCGATCCCGTCCGGGCAGGTCGGGTTGAAATTCGCGTGAGCAAGCCAAATTGGGTATCCCTGAAATTAGGCATGCCGGCGGCACCGTTGTTGATGATCCAGCGATTGCGGTTTGCAAACGTGAATTCGCGTAGCGCGGGTGCGCACGTGTGACTGCTGGCAAACCCGTCGACTTCAGCCATCGAAAAAAAATGCTCGAGTCGATCATGCTGATTGGCCTCATCGAGCGCATCGACATCAAATTGCCAGCCTGAAAGAGATTCAGCGTCGCCGTGAACAATACCAATGCGCGCAGCCCCGACATGGGCGACGGCGTGCATGGGAAGCTGGTCTAAGCGTGCTCGGAGTACTGGAAAGGTCAATGAGATTCGGCGAAGTTGTTGAAGAATCTGGTTGGAGCGCGCGACTTCAATGTCCGACACAGAGTCTGGATAAGCACATCCGCAGCCAGCGCTGTCGTCATCAGAGGCCAGCTCGGTTTCCACATTACCGCGCAGCGCATAGTGCGACAAAACGGTGGTGTTGATGGCTGCGAAACTGCTGGCATCAATGTTGAACCAGTTGAAATCGCCATTGAATACCAGCGCGGCATGACCGCTTTCGGTAGCCAGCATCTCGAGCACGCTATCGAGCGCAGCTTGATTCCCGTAAAGGCCGCCCACGACGTAAATCGTATCGGCGTGCAAATCTGGTTCGCGCGCGAATACGGACGGCAGATACCGGTAGTGCAGGGGGCAACTTCGGCCGCTGCTGGAATTAGTCGAGACGGCATCCATGGTTACTCGTTCACATTCAATAATCATATCTCTTAACGCGTTTTGTTTATTCAAATCGCCCATTCAATAGCTTAGCATTCGCCAAGCCAGATCAGCGCTGGCCATGGCATCAATGAATTCCGTGACGTTCGCGAAGCCGCACCACGGCTTGTGCCATCGCCTACAATTTAGCCTCGGCAATTTTGTCTGGCAAAATGGGGTTGTCAGCAAAGGACGCGAAACCCCAATCGGGCGTAAACAATACCCGTTCTTTGCCGAAAAGCGGTATCGCCACTTTACCTTGGGCGACGATTTCATCGACTGATTCAATATGCGTGTGTTTTTGATTGCAAACACCAATGCCGATACGCATATCCTGCGGAATTGACCTTAATATTTCCATCTTGCTGGCGCGGGAGACCAGCGACTACCGCGTTCATCTGCGTTCAGCACCGTAAACGCGACTCGCGGCAAGGTCATCAAATTCGCTGGCGGGACCATCAGTCACCAGTTTTCCACCCGCCAAACCAATAAGCCGGTCGGCATACGCCGTGGCCAGATGCAATTGGTGCAAGCTGCACAGCACCGATACCCCGTCGGTATGGCAAATATCGCGCAAAAGCGCCATGATTTCGGCGCTGATATTGGGATCAAGACTGGCAATGGGCTCATCCGCGATGATGATATCGGGCTGTTGTGCCAGGGCGCGCGCAATCGCAACGCGTTGCTGCTGGCCGCCAGATAGCGTGTCGGCACGCTGCTGTGCTTTGGTCAATAAGCCCACGCGATCCAGACATTCCAGCGCGAGTAATCGGTCGGCTTTAGGAAATCGCCGCGACCAGCCACGCCACGCGCTAACATAGCCCAGACGACCTGCGAGTACGTTGTCCAGCGCGGATAATCGACTGACCAGGTTGAATTGCTGAAACACCACTGCGATATGTCGTCTTTGCTGACCGCGTAATTGCCCCACGTCGAGCCCGGCCACACTAGCAACGCCAGAATCGGGCCTGAGCAGTCCGGTGACGCAGCGAAACAACGTTGTCTTGCCCGCCCCACTTGGCCCGAGCACGGCGACCAATTCGCGTTCGTGCACTTCAAAGTTGATGTCTTCCAGCGCAACGTGCTGGCCAGGACCGTCCGCGCCAAAGACTTTACGCAAATTACGTACTGATAGTCTGGCGCTGGCTTTGCGCGTCGTCGCCACAAGATCCGATGTAGGGTCGTTTTCGTTGTCTTTGTAATTATTTTTGTGGCCGTCTGAAATGGCGATAAATGAACTCATTTCAAACCAGCTTCCGCCGCAGCCACGCACTGAGTTGGTCAAGCGCCGTGACAACAATCAAGATCAGCGCGATGATCGTGAAGAGTCGTGCGAAATCCAGTAAATCCATGCTGTTCTTTAACTCTTGCCCAATACCACCTGCGCCGACGACACCGAGCACGGTGGAAGCGCGGACATTGAACTCAAGCCAAAATAAGGCGGTCGAGGCGAATACTGGCAGCACGTCAGGCACCAACGCATACATGATTGCGGTGAAACGGTTGGCGCCGGTGGTGCGCACCGCATCGAATGCAGCGAGATTGGTATTTTCGAAATGATCTGCAAAAAATTTTGCGGCGCTTCCCCACGTGTGCAGTGCAATGCCGATCACGCCTGCAAACGGCCCCAGTCCCACTGCTGCCACAAACAATAAAGCAAAAACAAACGCATCGATGCCCCGCAGCATATTCAAGAACCAGCGCACGGGTTGATAAAGTTTGGGGAAAGGGGTGATGTTACGGCTGGCGAGAATTGACATGGGCAGCGCCAAGGCAATTGCGAAAGTGGTGCCGACGGCTGCCATCGCAATTGTTTCGCCAATGCGAAGTAAAAATAGCGGTACCTCTTCCCACACGGGAGGCCATGCCTGGGCCAGCCAAAACCACAGCTTAGGCAGGCCAGTAACCAGCTTGCCCAAATCGACTTTTGCCAGAACCCAACTCGCCGCATAAAACGCAATAACGCCAAACGCAACGAGCGATAAACGAATGCGTCGCGACCAAAATGAATGGTCGTGGGCATCTATCTTTTCAAGCGCAAGCTCTGCCTCGGTCATGTTGTTGTCGAGCAAAACACGCCTAGCTATTTTTTCTTGATGCGGCCAACGGCGATCCCGGCATCCTCGATGGCTTTATAGCCCGCATGAGTATTTGCCACAAAGCCGGTGTAATGGTTAGGCAACAGCGTTTTTGCCTGTTCAACAGTGATGTCAGTGAGGATTTTCTGCACTTGCGCCACCAATTCCTTGGACGCATTTTTGGGCAGCGCAATCGCATCGTTTGGCAGCGGCGCTGACGTCCAAATAATCTTGTTGCTATCCGGTTTCACACGACCCGACTCAATCATCGCGTTGCGATTCCGATCATAGTCGGTAGCCATATCAACTTGTCCCGCGCCTACCGCAATTTCATTCGCGGGATGCGATGCGCCTTCACTATATTTCCAGTAGGTTTTTGGATCAATTTTCCATACCTCTTTACTGTAGAAAGTCGGAATAAGCCAACCCGACGTGGAGCCAACCTCCGCAAAGGAGATCGAAAGGCCGCGCGTGTCGTCCGGGAATTTATTAACCACGAGGTTCGGGCGCGCAATGATGATGGCCTGATAAGTCGGTTTCTGGTCATATTTGACGGTGGCGACGACTTGGCAGCCGGTAGATGCATTCGCCAGAATATATCCCCATGGACCCATCCATGCCACATCCAGATTTCCGGATCCCATGGCAACCGCCATGCCTGCCCAGTCTGTTGTTACCACCAACTCAAAATCGACGTCCAGCTGTTTGGCAAGATGGGCAAAAATGGGGGTGTAAGCCTTCTTGGTATCTTCGGCCAGCGCAAGCAGCGGACCTACGCCAAAACGAAGCGTTTTTTTCTGCGCCATCACCGGGCGCAATGCCGCCACACTTGCAAGACCTGCCGTGCCAATCAATAAGTTGCGACGCGTAACCATGAGGTGATTCCTTCACTAAATATTTAAACAAAGTAGGCCTGGTATCAATGACCAAACCTTTAATCATAAAACCGTTGTGTAAAAAGGTTGGCTTGACGATCAATGTTAGGCACAAGCGTAACAGGCAAACACATTATAAAAATGCATGATGAAAAAAACATGAAAGCATATCAAAGAACATGCTGAACCCAAAGGCCAGACACGCGGCATGTTGAGGCAGATACAAATCACGTTAAATCCATTTTCAAGTTGTCTCTAGCGAGAGAAAAATAAAAATTTAAAATAAGAATCGCTTCATGAACCTTGGATATTTGCGACTTGCTGCTGCTCCATCCCTCAATCAGAAGACGGCATCCCGCTTTTTGTACGTGATTTACCAGAAGGAGAGGGCGCGAGGGGAGCGCGAGAATCGGGGCGTGGCCGACTTGCAATAGCAGGCGGTGCATCGTCAGTGTTACTGGTCTTGCTAAAAATAAAAGCACTAATACCAGAGCAGCGTTCAGACCAGCAATGATCCGAACGCCGCTCTGGAGAACGTGCTTGAATTAGCGGTGTTAAGCATCAGCTTGACGACAAAATGAACGAGTGACTAAATAAATAGAGTCATTTGCTCAAAATTTGAATCAAATATTTAGCATCCAGAAATCAGCTAACAAAACAAACGATAACTAAGTTGGATCGTTTTTTTCCGCTGAATTGAAATTAAAAATTAAAGCGGATTAATTTTTGCGCTGCCACAGCGAGTTACAAGTGAGACCGTGGTTGCCAGAGTGCAACCCAATAAACTTATTTCGTATGGCAAAATTATGCTGCTGGCAAAACTTTCCAGCCATTTTTCTTTGATGCCGATTCGAAACAAAAACCTTCATTTTTGGGTACCTTGAACGAGTTTTCAGCGCATCTTGGATCGGTATTCGGGCAACGTTGTGGTGCGCCGTGTGCATTAAACCGAGCAGTTTCGCAGCGTAGCGTTCGCGCAACGAATTTGGTGCGAGTCGTTGCGCAATATCAAGGTGACCTTGAGGGCCAACGCGGCACTAAGACATTCGTTTTCACAAAAGAACCCATCAGCGTTATAGTATGTCAAATAAATATGCCATTTTTCCAAAAACTAGTACTAGCCTGGATGTTCGTTTGGCTTCCATTTGCCGGGGCAACCGCGGCTGTTATGCCCATTTCAGGCATTTTAGTAACCGCAACGGCAGGTACATTGGCTACTGCGACGGTCGTGGTAAATTCTGAAGCAAGTTCAGGTGGCAACTTTTTTATCATGCCCTGTCATGACAAATCTGCTTCGGTAAAAGCATCGCTGGGCCAGTCCTGTAGCCACTGCGTGCTATGTCACCTTGCAGGTGCGTTAGCGCTCAGCGCGGTGCCCATCATGCCGCAAGTCCCATCGGCGCATTTTTTCTTAACTGCCCCAACATTGCCTCATCCCTCGTTTATTCCCGACCTTCTCATCCCGCCTCCGCGGGCCTCCCTCGCTTAACCGCGGGGGGCTTCTGTTGAGTCGTTGGCGCAAATCGCGCCATTTGCTTGTGCAGAATGCCGCTCGTTTCTTTCGTTATTCATTCCGAAATGTTTCGAGAAGAGGCTCACCATGAAAAAAATTATTGGCACGCTCGTGTTCACGGGCGCGTTTTTCATTGCTGCTAATATTGCAAATTGTGCCGCTGCTGAGGCAGATGCAGCAACCGCTGTTACATCGCCGCTAGCGCCGAGCATACAATATCAGTCGCCATTCAAGGACTACCGCCCGCTAGGCGAAGACAAACGCATCCCCTGGAAAGCGGCCAACGATGAAGTCGGCAAAATTGGCAGCTGGCGTGTTTATGCACGCGAGGCATCGGTCAACAACGCAGCAAAAGAATCAATGCCCCCGCAACCACCAGGCAAACCAGTAACCAAGCCGGGGATTGTCGCTAGTCCCGGATCCACGCCGGCCGACAAACTTGCTGCAGAGCCTGCCGTAAAATCCACCGTGAAGCCTGTCCCTATGGATCACACCGACCACGCTGGTCACGGTCAGCCGAAATAGGAGCGGGGGATGACGACAAAATTGCGGCCCTATGCACGGCTGGTGTTGTTCGCTCTTGTGGGCTTGGCACTCGCCGGATGTGCGTCATTCGCACCCGACGGCGGGTTCAGCGATATCGAAAAAACGACCAAAGACCGCATCGATAAAGATCTTAAGTGGGCACGCAGTGATCGTGATCGGGAGACCACTAAAAAACGGGTCAACGAGTTGCTGCAAAAACCATTGACTATTGATGATGCGGTGCAAATCGCGCTGCTCAACAATCGTGGCCTTCAAGCCTCGTTTGACGAACTGGGTATCGCCGAAGCTGACGTCGTGGCTGCAGGGCGCGTTCCTAATCCGCATTTCTCGCTGCGCCGCGCCAACTATGGCGATGAATACACGATCGAACAAACGCTCACTTTCAATTTGCTCTCGGTTCTCACCATCCCGCTCAAAACGCAGATCGAGAAGCGGCGTTTCGAACAAACACAGCGAGCGCTGACGATGGAGGTGTTGCGACTTGCCTCAGAGGCGCGCAAAGCCTACATCCTCGCGGTAGCGGCTGAGGAAAACGTGCGCTACATGGACAAGGTGAAAACAGTAGCTGAGTCGAGCGCTGAATTGGCACGCCGCATGGCGAGTGTGGGTAATTTCAACAAGCTTTCGCAGGCGCGGGAACAGGGCTTTTACGCCGATGCCGCACTTAACCATGCGAGAGCGGCACAAAAACAAGTGGGGTCACGTGAGAAGCTCACTCGTCTGCTCGGCTTATGGGGCGCGGATATTAATTTCAAACTGCCGGAACGCTTACCCGATTTGCCGGCTGCTGCTGATGATTTGCCGAATGTGGAGCAAGTTGCGATGGCACAGCGCCTCGATGTACAGGCGATAAAATTGGGCACTGAATCACTCGCCAAAAACTTGGGCCTATCGAAGGCGACGCGTTTTATTAACGTATTGGAGGTCGGCCCGACGCGAGTACTGGAAGGAGCGAAGTCGGATCCGTACAAAAAAGGCTTTGAGCTGAGCTTGGAAATACCGATCTTTGACTGGGGCAGTGCCAAAGTGGCCAAAGCAGAATCGCTATACATGCAATCGGTCAATCGCCTCGCTGAGACTGCGGTCAACGCGCGCTCGGAAGTCCGCGAATCCTATCAAGGCTACCGCGTGACCTACGATATCGCCAAACATTATCGCGACGAAATCGTGCCAATTCGCAAACGTATCGCGGAAGAAAATTTGCTGCGCTACAACGGCATGTTGATTGGCGTCTTCGATTTGCTCGCCGACGCGCGCGCACAGATCACGAGCGTGAACGGCTATATCGATGCGCTCCGCGATTTTTGGCTAGCCAAAGCGAATCTCGACATGGCCATGATCGGTAAACCAAATATGACACCAACAAATACCAGCGCGATGATGGCAGGTGATGCCCCCGCGGGTCATTAATGAGGACAGCAAAAATGATTTCCAGAAGAAGCTTTTTTAGGAATGCAGGTGTAGCAGGTGCGGCCGTTGTAGGTGCGGTTGCAGCAACCTCGGTGAGCCGAGTCGCGATGGCGGCGTTACCCGAACCGGTGCTGCAAACCAAAGCGGACACCATGCCGCCTCTCGTGCCCGCGAATGGTCGTCATTACAACCCGGTAGTGACCTTAAACGGCTGGACACTACCGTGGCGAATGAATAGCGGTGTGAAAGAATTTCATCTGGTGGCCGAGCCGGTGGTGCGTGAAATGTGCGAAGGTTTCAAAGCGCATTTATGGGGTTACAACGGCCAAAGTCCCGGCCCTACAATCGAGGTCGTGGAAGGTGATCGGGTGCGTGTGTTCGTCACGAATAAGTTGCCCGAGCATACGTCAGTACATTGGCATGGTCAGCGCTTGCCAAACGGCATGGACGGCGTGACAGGCTTGAACCAACCCGCGATTCAGCCGGGCAAAACTTTTGTCTACGAGTTTGTCGCACGTCGCCCCGGCACTTTCATGTATCACCCTCATGCGGATGAAATGACCCAAATGGCGATGGGCATGATGGGTTTTTGGGTAACACATCCGAAAACCAAACATCCGCTAATTGAGGAAGTAGACCGTGATTTTGTGTTTTTATTAAATGCCTACGATGTCGATCCGGGTGCGTACACACCCAAGATTATGACTATGCTCGATTTCAATTTATGGTCGTGGAATAGCCGCATCTTTCCCGGCATCGATCCGCTGGTGGTGCGCCAAAACGACAAGGTGCGGATTCGCATCGGCAATCTCACGATGACCAATCACCCGATTCATTTGCATGGTCATGAGTTTGTCGTGAGCGGCACGGACGGTGGACCGACCCCGAAAAGCGGCCGCTGGCCGGAGGTAACGACAGATGTCGCAGTAGGCCAAATGCGCCAGATCGAGTTTCTGGCCGACGAAGAAGGCGATTGGGCATTCCACTGCCACAAGGCGCACCACACGATGAATGCAATGGGTCACGATGTGCCCACCATGATCGGTGTCGACCATCGTGGTGTGGCCAAACAAATCACCTCACTGGTGCCCGACTATATGGTGATGGGTGAGCGCGGCATGACGGATATGAGCGAGATGGAAATGCCGTTGCCCGATAACACCGCACCCATGATGACCGGTGAAGGACCGTTTGAATCTGTTGCGATGGGCGGCATGTTTTCAGTGCTGAAAGTGCGGCGCGATCAAAAGCCGGGCGATTACAAAGATCCCGGCTGGTACCAACAGCCGCCCGGCACGACGGCGTTTGAGTGGACTGGCTCTTTAGCTGAACCAAGACGTTTCAAATCTGAAGGAAAAGCCTCCATGCCGCGCTCCGATAAAAAAAATGAAGTCGAAGTACAAATTCGTAAACCGATGGGTGATATGAAAGGCATGGGGCATTAATTTTTGCCGCATTGGCTAACAACAAACCCAAACATCAAACTCACAAGGACATTTATCATGAAAATTTTTAGCACCTTATTTATCGTCGCGGCATTATTGTTCACTTTACAAAACACTATTGCTCACGAGAGGCATGATGAGAAAAAGAAAAATGTTGTCGCAAAAAAGGAACAAAAGGCATGGGGCATTGCCGGTGACGCCAGTAAGGTGAAGCGGACTATCAAATTATCGATGTCAGATGCAATGCGCTTTACGCCAGACAAGATTGACGTTAAGCGCGGCGAAACCGTGCGTATTTCTTTGACTAATACGGGTGCGGTGCTGCACGAAATGGTGATTGGCACGAAAAAGGAGTTGGAGGAGCATGCGGCACTGATGGTCAAATTCCCCTCTATGGAGCACGATGAGCCGTATATGGCACATATTCCTGCGGGCAAAACGGGCGAGATTATTTGGACGTTCAATAGAGCCGGTGAGTTCGATTTTGCCTGTCTGATTGCCGGTCACTACTCGTCAGGCATGGTCGGGAAAATCGTGGTGGCAACGAAATAGCGCAACGCTTGATCGAACCAAACGACCAGGATGCTTAAGGAAAGTCATCATGCGATACGCAGTGTTTATTTTGGCGTTGTTCCCGTTAATTTGCTGTTCGCAATGTGATCGAACATGGGTATGTGTACTGTTGTCGGTCATCGTTGCGGTAGCTCTACACGTTATTCTCTCGGTAATACACGAGCTGCGTTTGCTCGCAAAAATGGGCCGGTCATAGCGCTGGCCTGACTAATCATTGTTAAACATTTTTTTTGGAGCCTTAAATGAAAAATCGATTTGCATTAGCCGCAGCATTATTTTCGTTGTCTGTGATGGGGGTTCACGCATCGGGTGACCATGCCGCGAAATCCGCGCCGGACGTTAAAGCAGGTGTTTCGGCCACTGCCGCCGCTATTGATAGCAAGGCCTTACCCGTAGCGACTAAATTACCGATGACCGATGGTGAAATCAAGAAAGTAGACAAAGAGGGAGGCAAAATTACCATCAAGCATGGCGAGATAAAAAATCTTGATATGCCTGGTATGACCATGGTTTTTCGCGTCAAGGAACCGGCGATGCTCGATCAGGTGAAGGCAGGCGATAAGGTTAACTTCTCGGCAGATAAAATTAACGGCAATATCACGGTGACCAAAATCGAAGCCTCGAAGTAACTTGCCACGATCTTCGGCTCGCCTTGCGCAGCGGCATCCTTTGTCGTTGCTCAGGGCACAGTAAGCGCGATTTTGCTTATCGATTTACCAAGATTAACTTGAATCTGGTGTCGATAGGGCAGCGATGAAGGGGCATATTTCAGCTAGTCCATTCGCGCCGCATTGATGAACTACCCCGCAATTTTTGGTAATTTGCCGACCGAGCCGTCCGGCGAGTTCGCATTTGTTTGCTTGCCGGCTAAATCGTTGCTCGCGAGTCGGCGCTACCTATGTCCTGCTTTTGCCTTTTGCAAAGAAATCCGCGGTCTCGAACACCGCCGCAGCGAAACGTGCGCCGTCCACCGAAACTTGTCGCTTCAGCAAAAAATCAAAAAGTAACGGGTCGTATTGCCTAATTTCCACCAGAAGCCGGCCTTGTGCCGGCGTGATGAAGTTCTGATCGACATGTCGGGCGATCGAGATCTCCGGGATATAACCCGGCAGCGGATAGTCCGACCCGTTCAACAATCGACCATGCCACTCGGTTTTCTTAATGATGTACCTCAGAATTGGCCCCACGCGGCTGGTTTCGGTCAGCGCTGAAATATCTCCCGCCAAACGGCCAACATAACGCGGATCGTCCATCAGCCGCGAGAACAGCGAGAAATTCTCCACCTCGGGTCCGTGTGCGCCGCGATCAATATCGATCCCCGCTCCGGTGCTGGCACAATGCGCCACGATGACGCGGACTCCGCGTTCCAGCGGCCGCCGCAACGCAAGCGGATTGTTAAATTCCTGCAACGCACCGGAGTCGAGGAGCGGATGCTCATAGCCGCCGTGGCTCATCAGCGGCATGTCCAGTCGCACCAATGCGTCGTAAAACCGAACACATCGCGGCGACGCGGGGTCGATCCCCATGATGGAGGGAAGCCATTTTATCGCTCGGGCGCCGTGGCGTGCCGCCCACTCAAGTGCCTCGACGCAGTCCTTACGGTACGGATGAATCGAGGCGATCCATTCGAAGCGCGCCGCATTCCTGGCGGCAATCTCGGCGGCATAGTCGTTGGGCACATGGAAAACCGTCCGCCCGGGAACACGGTTACCGGATTCATCGTGGAAATAATCCATCGCAAGCAACATCAACTTCAACCCTGCCGGGCGCGTTTGTTGTAGTGCGGTCAGTCTTGCAACATATGCATTCTCGGCGGCTTCGTCGCGTCCAATCTCGCAGGCGGCGTTGGCATAAAACTTTGCGTGGATGAACTCGAACGGATGAAGGATGTTGCGCATGGCCGGGTTGACCCAAATGCGATTGTCACCGGCCCCCATTCCCAAAAGATGGACATGTACGTCCCAGACTTTTGCCGGATCTAGGCCGATCCAGGCCGAGCGGACGAATTCGTGATTTGCCAGATGCTCGGGTGTAGGAAGCGGGCGGCACGGATTCCACCAGCCCTCGTCCGGCCACAATTTCCACGCGGCAGAACCTGCACCCAAACCCATGGCCGCCAATAAGAGCCCACGTCGCCTCATCGCGCGGCGCTTTCCAAGAGGTTTGCCTATTTCTTAATGAAGTACTTGATAGCGACGGCGATAAGGAGAATCACCGCCCCCCAAATCAACACGCCGAATATCCAATGGCCATAACCGAAGCCCCACTGCCAACTGCCCATGTCGCCATTCATCATTTCGAATACTCCAGTCAATTTTTTTGTATTGAAAACAACATATCCGGTAGCTTTGGCAGTATGCAACTTTGCTTTACTGACGGCAATTCCAGTCGAGTGGCGTTACGAGCAAATTAACGTATGTCTTAAAGGTAGCGTACTGTCAAAGATTTGACGCTGTCGGTACGGTATGGCACTTATCTGTTCAAACTATTTGTGCACGATTCTGGACTTCGCGCGGCACGACCCATGCAACAATCTCAAATGATGTATGGTCATATCGCGCCACCAAGCCGACTTTCAAACATCGGTGAGTAAAACCTGAAGTGAACGTAGATAATTGAACTCAACAATGCAGCAAAGAAGCACCAGACGGAGAATAGCGCGAC
>ENA-OFDM01000134-OFDM01000134.1-metagenomes-genome-assembly--contig:-NODE-134-length-31199-cov-4.664687_pt1 | contig 31199 bp, 24 predicted proteins | sample MGYA00153385_OFDM01 | MGnify analysis MGYA00153385
CCCCGCCAAAATTGCATATAACAGTCCACACTACTGACAACTCTTCTTGGTAACTGAGCCCTTGGAAGTATCCTGCATTCTCTGCAGCATCTTTGAATAACGACAACCTCTGTGATAGCCAAATAGGTGCAAGGCTCGAATCGTGTAGCACCTTGTCCAAGGCTAACATTCTACTAGCGGCACCTTCACTTTCAAATGCCTGAAAATTAGTCGGCGATGATATCAGAGCTCCCCCAGCAACACGCGATCTTTGCGCAGCGTTACGCACTGCATCTCCAGCAAAAGTCATGTCGATTGCCTTGCCGCATCGCAGCGCAAATTCTTCTTTCAAAGCCACAGCCTTTGAGATAGTTTCCTCGGTCAGCCCTTTGTTGAACTCTTTGTTAAATGCACGCAACACATCGCTGTAAGCCATGCCCGTAGGATTAATAATAGACTGGAACGGGTCCTTTGTCGTGAAGGCAACCGACTTGCTGCAAAGCCCAGTTAAATATGCCAAAAAAATCGGCGTCTCTACATCTGCATCATTTACCAAGCTAAGAATCGATTGATCTATCGAAGATGCGGTTTTCGCAAGCCGCCAACGCACTGCACGCGTTTGTAGCTGCGCTTCCGGTTTCGCCGTCCCCAAAGACGCAGCATTCAAATCAGATAGCTCTTTGTGCATGGATTCAGTGGCCTGAACAACAGGGATAGCCTGACTAAGCTTATCAGCCGAATTATCCGTAAGTTGTGTGGCTGAGCTGACTTGTACACGGTTGCGCTCTAGCGTCCAGCTACTGGGTCGAGTTGCAAACAACAAGCCAACCAAAATAACGAAGCCTAATAACGCTATGTAGCGCGCCCTTTTTGTCATCCTTGGCTGCATATCGGAATGCCCGTAATGGTATAAGCGTCATTCACAGTATTTCTACACACGTTACTTGCTCCCAACATTATTGCTCCTAAGACAACGGAACTGATAGATCCACATACTCTTTGTATGCCGTCGGCCACATACTTCGTACAATCTGCTATCGCCCTCGCAACGTACACTGATCCATTTTTATTTTTAGCTACACACGGCGCTTGGTATTCGCTTGCAAGTTTTTTAGCCAATTCGCCAATCAGCTTTTCGTCTGGCTTAGCGGCCGCCAGAATGCCCACCTGCCGCATCCCGCCGCCAACCACGGTTCCACCAGGACCACCTCCGCCGCAAATAGTAATGTCGCAGGATCCTCCCCCGCTATCACCTCCTCCAATAGTAGTGCAGGTTAAGGTTCCCGTGTCCGGATCAAACGTGCAGCCCCGCTGACAATTTGTATTAAAGCGCTAGCGTTATGAGAGTGAAAAATGGTGAATCCTACCGATAGCATAAGCAAAATCGTACAGGCCCTAGCAAAAGATGAAAATATACTCATGATAATTGCCCTTTAATTTCAATATTAAAGAACAATTTACAAAAGCTTAGTTTTTTAGCAAAAATTCTTTACGTTAGTAACAAGCAACTACGACAACTCAATACCTACGAGTATTAACACCTCTTTTTTAGCGTACGCAATAGAAATATTTAACTTATTAACAGCAGTGTTTGAATTAACTTGCGGGCTATGGGGAGAGGCACTAACCTCATGTTGAAACGCAACGCTGATCGCCAAACATACCTACAGTTAACTTGACGCTTTAAACTAGCCTTTATGCTTTCCTACTCCCTCCGCCGCCTGTTCCAAGCCGGGTTCGTTCTCGTCGCCATGTCGTTTCTCGTCTTCGTCGGCGTCTACGCAATTGGCAACCCGATTGATTTGTTGGTGAATCCGCAGGCTGATGAGGCCGAACGATTGCGCGCGACCATTTCGATGGGGCTGGATAAGCCTTTTTATGCGCAATATTTATCGTTTCTAGGCGCGGCGTCGACGGGCGATTTTGGCCGCTCGTTTGTTTTTAACGTGCCAGCGCTTTCGTTGATTTTGCAAAAGCTGCCGGCGACGATTGAACTGGCGCTATTCGCCATGATTATCGCGGTGGCGCTGGGGATTCCGCTCGGCCTGGTGGCAGGATTAAAGCCGGACTCATTCTTTGGGCGCGCGATTATGGCGCTGTCTATTGTCGGATTTTCGTTGCCAACGTTTTGGGTGGGACTGGTCTTGATTATGTTTTTTTCAGTCTACTTGGGGTGGCTGCCATCGAACGGTCGCGGCGAGACAGTCGACATTTTTGGGGTTCCCGTGAGTTTTTTGACGTGGGATGGTTTGACGCACATGTTCATGCCCGCGTTTAATCTGGCGCTGTTCAAACTCTCGCTGTTGATCCGATTGACCCGCTCGGGCACACGCGAGGCGTTGCTGCAGGACTACGTCAAATTCGCGCGCGCAAAAGGGCTCTCGAATACGCGCGTCATTGGCGTGCACGTGTTGAAGAACATCATGATTCCGATTGTGACGGTGATGGGTTTGGAGTTTGGCTCGGTGATTGCATTCGCGATCGTGACCGAGACTATTTTTGCCTGGCCGGGCACCGGCAAGCTGTTGATAGATTCGATCAATCAACTGGATCGCCCTGTCATCGTGGCGTATTTACTGGTGATTGTGACCTTGTTTATTTTTATTAATTTTGTAGTGGACGTTGTTTACTCGCTGCTCGATCCACGCGTGCGTTTGGGATCTCAGGCTGGCGGAGGACATTGAGGATGAACGCGATCCCCGTCACGAATCCGCCGCCGCCTGGAACGAACCCGTCTGAAACGCCACCGATAGAAACCCCGCTAAAGCGATTCTGCGGCGAATTTGCGGAATCGAAACTAGCACTGATTGGCTTGGCTCTGCTCGTTGTGATTGTTCTGGTTGCAATTTTTGCCCCATTGATTTCGCCGCAAAATCCCTATGACCTCGGCCAGCTCGACATCATGGATTCGAAGCTCGCGCCGGGCGAGAAATCGGCCGCAGGCAACACCCATTTACTGGGCACCGACGATCAGGGCCGCGATATGTTGTCGGCCATTTTTTACGGGCTGCGAATCTCTCTCGGCGTCGGTTTGGCGAGCACTGTTTTCGCGCTGGCGATTGGATTATTTTTTGGCATGATTGCGGCCTATTTTGGTGGCTGGGTCGACACTGTCATCATGCGCGTGGTCGATATCCAGCTTTCGTTTCCGGCGATTTTGATTGCGCTGATTTTGCTGGCCGTGTTGGGTCAAGGCGTTGACAAGATAATTGTGGCGCTCATCACCGTGCAATGGGCCTACTATGCGCGCACCGTGCGGGCGTCGGCGCTGGTGGAAAAACAAAAGGAATACATTGAGGCCGCAAAAGTATTGGCCCTGTCGAAAACGCGCATTTTGTTTCGCCATATGCTCCCCAATTGCTTGCCGCCCCTGATCGTCGTGGCCACAGTGCAAGTGGCGCATGCAATTGCGCTGGAATCAACGCTGTCATTTCTTGGCCTTGGCCTGCCGATCACCGAACCATCGCTGGGCCTGCTAATCTCAAACGGTTTTACTTATTTGATGAGTGGCAAATACTGGATCTCGTTTTATCCCGGCCTGGCACTTCTGCTGACGATCATGTCCATCAATCTGGTCGCGGATCAGTTGCGCGACGTGTTGAATCCAAGATTGAAGAAGTAAAAATGCCAACACTATAAAATACGCGCCGTTCCAAACAAAATTGCTTCAAACGACCCGCTGAATAACGAGTTTCTGATTTAATTTAGCGAGCACATTGTGTTAGCGCGGACGGATCAAGCTGCTGTGTGAGTGCCAATGGCGGCACGTTGATCTCAGTTTTTGCCATGAGCAAAAATTTAATTTTCAGCGGTTTATCGTCTGCGAGCAAATTCAGCTCGATTTCTTTTGTCGCGTCACCGGTGTAAATTGACCATTCCACCAGCCTGATGTTGTCGCACAGACCAGCCTGATGGGCTGCGCTTTGCGACACCACGACGATAACGTTTTTAGCCGCGATGGGGGCGTCTATTTTAAAACCGGCTTCGCAGGGGCCTCAAGCGCACATCCTGGCGTTCAAAACATTGGCCCAGATCGCCGTCTGCCAGCGCAACGGTTTTAATATGCTCGATATATCAATCAATTTTTTGCGCCAACGATCGACCCAGACGCTTTTTGATGTCCGCACGCAGCGCGCCGGTATCAAGATATTTACCAGGATTTTTCCCAACATCATCCGTCAAACTCGCGGGTGAAAATTCGGGGGCCACCACGCCGTTACCACTCAGTTTAAAATCTTTGATGCCGGATAAAAATCGTCACGTCCCGCCTACTTTGACAGAATTTCAAATTCAGTTGCGCCGGAAGCGTTACCGCGTAGTTTGAGCGTCACCTGTCATTCCACACTGTTGCCTACCGTCACTACATTGACCGTATAGTTCAGTACGCTAGACAAGTTCCGTGATGCGGGCAGGTGGCTTGCTGATACGGCACCAACCATCATCGGCGCGGCGGTTAACAAACCAACAAAAACTCGCATTAGCGCTAAAGTACGCACTTATTTCTCGTCTTTCAGTCGCTAAAAGTCCAATATTTTTGAGTACGACATCTTGTACACCCCGACCCATTTCAACGAAGATAGCATCGACGTTTTGCACGAATTAATTCGGCATCATCCGCTGGGCACGCTCATCACGATGACGGCTGACGGTCTCAATGCAAACCACGTGCCGTTCATGGTCGATCCGCAACTCGCGCCATTCGGGTTGCTGCGGGCACACGTGGCGCGGAGCAATTCAGTATGGCAAACATTTAACGCCGATGTCGATGCGCTGGTGGTTTTTCAGGGGCCGGATGCGTATATTTCGCCGTCCTGGTATCCGAGTAAAAAAGAGCACGGTAAAGTCGTGCCGACCTGGAATTACGCGGCCGTGCATGTTGCCGGGCCGCTGCTCATTCGCGACGACGCGGACTGGATGCGCGCCTTCCTTAACGACGTAACCGATCATTTTGAAGCGGCGCGCAACACGACATCAATGCGATGGAAAATGCATGATGCGCCTGAAGACTATCTTCAAACCATGATGGGCGCGGTGGTTGGTATCGAGATCCCCATCGCAAGCATCCAGGGCAAATGGAAAGTCAGCCAGAATCGCCCGCGCGCTGATCGTGAGGGCGTGGCGAAGGGATTGGTTGCGGAACCGGGCGTTGCCGAACATGCGATGGCCAAGCTGGTCAATCCCGCTCTGTAAGGCGGACAAATGATTTCAGGCTGATAGCTGCGCGCAACGCTCGTGCAACCTGCGTACAACCTAGTCATAGCTGGGCGATTCGTTTGGACGATTTGGCGGCTATGGCGAAGGATAGGCTGCGCAAAATCTGCTGCGCGCTCAATGCAAGCATCTGTGTGGGACTCAATTTGTAGTCCGCTCATATTTGTCTTACCCATATAAGTGCGGCGATTTTGGTTGGCTAATTTAAAATTGCAAAAGCCATTTTTTCAGAGCGACATTCATTAATCCAGCAACGATGCCCAACTACGAAATCACGTCGCTCCCCCCGCAACAAACATTAGCCCGCCCGGCGCGCTTTGCATCATACAAGCGCCGGTCTGCGACCCTCATCAAGGTTTCTGCATCCCGTCCGTCGTCGGGATAAACGGCGGCACCGCCTGAAAAGGTAACCGCAGAGAGCACCTGACCATCGGATTCAAATTGTTGGTTGCGAAATACGTCCAGTAGATCAGTGAGCCGTTTGCGGGCAGCCTCCAGCCCGCAACCTATCAGCACCACGCAAAACTCTTCACCGCCGATGCGGCTCATCAGATCAGCACCGCGCAAAAACTGTGGGCCCAGCGTGCCCATCGCGCGCAGCACTTCGTCGCCGATTGCGTGGCCATAACGATCGTTCACCTGCTTGAAATGATCGATGTCGAGATAGGCGATGACCAATGGCGTTTCGGTTTGACTTGCTACCAGCAGCATATTTGCCAGCACCTCATCCAAATGACGACGGTTCGGCAGACCCGTCAACGGGTCGTGCATGGCCGCGTCTTTGAGCCGCCGCGCCTCCCGCGTGGCGTCGTCCATTTGTTCGCGCAATTCTGTATGCGAACTTTGCAAATGGCGGCGCTCGCGCGATTCTCGATCAAGCTCCAGTTGCACACGGCGCATTTCCTCACGAACCTGCATCGAAACGTGGCGCGCACGATTCAGAACTTCAACATTGGTTAAATAATCCTGCGATGAATTTTTCTGGATGGCATAGGCTTGTTCAAATTGCCCCTGTCGCGCCAGTGCCTCTGCCAACTCTTCAAAAACCTTGGCACGATCTGAAAAGCGCCATGCAGACAGCGCAGGCAGCAGCGTCACCACCTCGGTAAACGCGGTAATTGCTTCAGCAACCTGGCCGCGCCGGCTAGCGATCATGCCGCGAATAAAGTTCAATTTTGCACCATCCAAAGCTTCGAGCGGATTAGCGCCTCGGCTGGCATCGAGCGTGGCGCGGGCTTGTTCCAATTGAGCTTCTGCATCGTCCAGCTGACCGAGCAGGATATAAAGCTCGGCGGCAGAGTAATGCGCAAATTGTTGCCCACCAATCATGGCGGCGGGTTCCGCCAGCACCCATGCCACCAGTTGCGTGGCGCGCGTCAGATTGGATATGCCGCCAATACGCCGCAGCACCACGCCAAGATTATTGCGCGTGGTTTTGAGCAGCATCGGACTATCGATACGCGCCGCAATGACTTCTGCGGCGCTGAATAATTCTGCCGACTCGTCGTGATCGCGTGCCGCCATGAGTGCCACGCCCAGCGGTAAACACATGGTTACTTCTTCTGCGGCGAGATCAAGATACTGCGCCAGATTGAGCCCAATGTACCCAAAGCGCAGACCATCGGCCAAATTGCCGCAATAGACATGACTAGTGGACAAGCCCAGTAACAGGTAAAAATTATCGGCGTCCATCGCGCCTAAATCGAAGCTGCCACTAATTTTTTCGTAGGCTTTTAACGCCTCGGGCCAGCGCCCCCGCTTCTTTGCCAGCACCGCGTCCAGCAGTAACACCAAGCGTTTTCCACGCGCGTCGTTTAGCGTATCCATCTGGCGTGCAGCCTCGACAAAATCCACACTCATTTGACCGATATCAGCGCCAATCCATCGGTATCCAGCGAGTGCGCGGCATAGCTGCGCCCATGCGGCGGCATGTGGTTCATTTGCGGCAATAGCCCCGTCTAGCGCGACCGTTGCCAATGCAAACGATTCAGCGGGACGCGTTAACTGCAGGGCCCACGCGGCGCGCCAGGCGCTTTCATGGCCCGTTGGCTTTTGTCCCGCTGGCGAATCTGCCTTGCCTGCCGCTAAGGGCAGCTTTCCGAGCGGAGGTGAAAGCGTCGAAAGTTCGTTTTTCATTTAGCCGATTAGAATTACGCTGATAAAAATCTGGTGATCTGGTTCTGCCACGGACACGGACAAAATAACTGCAATGAGATTAAAAATGAGGCCACGTGATACAAAAGCGCTCGCACCATTTCGCATACTTGCAAATAAACAACCACTAAACCAAATCGCATCTACCGCGCAAGCTCTGCCGCGGTACCCATGAAAACAGCGAAGCCAAGCCAATTATTATGCACAAATGCTTTAAAACAAAGGTCACGATCACGACCTTTGATGAGCGTGAAATGATAAATCGCGATTAACGATGCGATCACGAGCCCCGCCGCATAACGCCACGCAAAGCCAAGATACACGCCAATGGCTGCCATCAACGCGATAAAAACAACATAACAAAGCATGACGGCGGCAACGTCATAGTCGCCAAACAGCAACGCCGTCGTTTTGATGCCAATTTTCACGTCATCATCGCGGTCCACCATGGCATATTCAGTGTCGTAGGCCAGCGTCCAGAAAATATTCGCCACTAACAGCCACCACGCAATCGCGGGCACTTCGCCGCTAACTGCGGCGAACCCCATGGGAATGCCAAACCCGAACGCGATGCCGAGATATGCCTGCGGCATGGCTAAAAATCGTTTGGTAAAGGGATAGCTGGCGGCTAAAAACGCAGCGACGATTGATAGATAAATGGTCAGCGTGTTGAGAAAAATAATGACCAGTAAAAACGCCGCCAAGGCCAGCACGGCAGCCACCATCAGCGCTTCCGCAGATGATATTTTTTTCGCTGCCAAGGGGCGCTGCGCGGTACGTTTTACCTTTCCATCAAAATCGCGATCCGCGTAATCGTTTAGCGCACAACCCGTTGAACGCATCAAGACAGTGCCAGTGATGAAAACGACGAGAATCGTTCTGCCAGGCACGCCATTGGAGGCAATCCACAGCCCCCATAAGGTCGGCCACAGGAGCAGCAAAATGCCGATGGGTTTGTTCAGGCGAACCAGCTGGAAATAGAGTTTGAGGCGATCTGTCATCGGTGGTGGGATGGTGGCTCGAATGCAAATGAATGTGTGGATAAATGCGCGAATATGGGATGCAAAGCAGCAAAACAAATTATCGCTAGTTTTTTGAACCCGCGAACAGGCATCCATTAATAATATTTCAAACACCCCCATAGAAGGGCTATTTAAAGCACAAACACCTCAAATCGCGCTACCGGTAACGATTTAACATTTGACAGTTATTGCACGTTGAAAGCGCCGCACGAATGCGATAATCATTTTTGCGTGATCGTTCGATCGCGCCTTTTTCTTTGTGCCATGACCCAAATTATTCAACCACCACCACTTAAAAACGACAATTTCCTGCGCGCGCTAATGCGTGAGCCCACGCCTTACACGCCGATCTGGATCATGCGCCAGGCGGGACGATACCTCCCCGAATACAATGCGACGCGAAAAAAAGCGGGCAGCTTTCTCGGGCTCGCGAAAAATCCGGACTACTGTACCGAAGTGACGCTCCAGCCGCTTGATCGCTTTCCGCTTGATGCGGCGATCTTGTTTTCTGACATTCTCACCGTACCCGACGCGATGGGCCTGGGTTTGTATTTTGTCGAAGGCGAAGGCCCGAAATTCGAGCGCCCATTGCGCACCGAGGACGACGTTAAAAAATTGCCGCTGGCCGATCTGGGCCAGCTAAAATATGTGACCGATGCGGTCAGGCAGATTCGCGGAGCGCTCGATCGCCGCGTGCCGCTGATTGGTTTTTCGGGCAGCCCGTTCACGCTGGCTTGCTACATGATTGAAGGTGGTGGCTCGGATGATTTCCGCACCACCAAAACAATGATGTTCCAGCGCCCTGATTTACTGCATTCCATTCTGGAAAAAAATACCGAAAGCGTGGTCGCGTATTTAAACGCGCAAATCGAGGCGGGCGCTGAAGCGGTGATGCTGTTCGATACTTGGGGCGGCGCGTTGTCGCATCACGCCTACCAGGAATTCTCGCTGGCCTATGCGAAGCGCGTGATGGCGCAATTAAAACGCGAAAATCAGGGTCGTATCGTGCCACGTGTTTTCTTCACCAAGGGTGGCGGGCTGTGGCTCGAATCAATGGCAGAAATGGGGGCTGACGCGTTGGGGCTGGATTGGACGATCAATTTAGCCGAGGCTAAAAAGCGGGTCGGCGACAAAGTCGCACTGCAAGGTAATCTCGATCCGCTGACACTTTTTGCGCCGCCAGACGTGATTGCGAAGGAAGCCGAGCGAGTGTTATCCGAGTTTGCTTACGACAAAAATGCAAACGGGCACGTGTTTAATTTGGGGCATGGCATTTCACAGTTTACGAATCCGGCGCATGTGGAAGCGCTTGTTCACGCGGTTCACCGCGCCAGTACTAGGGCCTCGTAAAGAGCTAAGGTTGTCAAGCGTATTTTTTGTGTCTTTTTTGTTTTTTGAGCTTGCTTATGCACAGAAACCGTGGTTCCGCTGCGACGCGCGTTGGAATCACGCCTCGACTTTATAAATACTTTTACCGCATTGATTATTAACGACTTTAATTTTATTGCGCTGCACCAAAGAGTTTATTGGCTATAAAATAATCGAGTGTTTTCAACGCGAAAGACGAGCTACCCACAAAGTTATCCACAGGCCAAAACAATTGCTCCCACGGGCTGCTTAAGACATAAGCAAACAGCCACAAAAACACGGTCAAATTCATCTTTAAAGCCAACGAAATTAGCCGCTTTCATTTAATCAGCTTTCTTCGTTTGAACAGTCTGATGCGCCCGAATAGGTTGTACGGCTTTGATAACTTTTGAATAGGGGCGAACTCGTTACGATGAAAAAAGTTTTACTGACCGCGGAACGTGGGAATACATCTGCCGCAACCGTGGCGGTCTCAACACCGATTGCACAAGTTGTGCTGGATTTGCCGCTCACCCAATCGTTTGATTTTCTGGCCGCGGGTTTGGGAACAGATTCGATTGGCAAACTGGTGGTGGTTCCCTTTGGACGGGGCACCAAGGCCGGCACGCCAGCGCAAACAGTTGGACTCATTGTCGATGTGGTCAATGCCACCAATGTGGCGCTTGCGAAACTCAAATCGATTACGGTGGTGCAAGCGAACGTGCCCGCATTTAGCGCCGCCGACCTGGCACTGTTTCGATTTTGTGAGCGCTACTATCACCATCCACTGGGCCAAATTGCACTCAACGCGATTCCGCCGGCGCTGCGTTTGCCCAAATTATTTTTACCACAAACGCAACATGTCTACGCCATCAGCGAATTGGGGCGTGATCATCTGGCGGGTTTGAACGCCGCAGCAAAATCTCGCGTCACTTTGCAACGGCAGCTGTTGGCGCTACTCGCGACCTGCGAAAGCATGCCGGAGGCACAGCTAAAGCAACAGTTCACGAATGCAGGCGCGTCGCTGCGCGCGCTCGTTGATAAGTATTTAATTGTAGTGGCTGAGCCCTCTGCTTCGGACCATGAACATGGTTCAGCACTTTCTGATGCAGACGCCGTTGGCGCGACATTTACGTCGGCCCATGCGCTGAATGCGGAGCAGACGCTTGCCATTGCCGCAATTGAAAACGCTTTGGGTCGTTTTACGCCGATATTGTTGAATGGCATTACCGGTAGCGGCAAAACGGAAGTGTATTTACATGCGATTCATCGCGCGCTGATGCAGCGCAAGCAAGCGCTGGTGTTGGTGCCCGAGATAAATCTTTCGCCCGCCTTTGCGCGCGCGATAGCAGCCCGCTTTCCGCACAGCCAGATCGCGGTGCTGCACAGTGGCATGGCTGATATTCCGCGTGCCGAAGCGTGGCTGGCGGCCCAGGCCGGGCGCGCAGATATCGTTATCGGCACGCGGCTGGCGGTGTTTACGCCCATGCCGCGCCTAGGCTTGATTGTGGTCGATGAAGAACACGATCCTTCTTACAAGCAACAGGAAGGATTTCGTTATTCCGCGCGCGATGTTGCCGTGTTTCGCGCGCAGGCAGCACTTTGCCCGGTAGTGCTGGGCTCGGCCACGCCATCGCTAGAAACGCTGCATAACCTGGCGCGCGGACGATTTCAAATCTTGAACCTGACCACCCGCGCTGCGCCCAATGCCGCGCTGCCACGCGTCGAGTTCATTGATACCAATATTGAGCGCACCAGAGATGGCCTCACCCAAACCCTTATCCGCGCCATCGACGAAACGGCTAAACGCGGCGAACAGGCGCTGATTTTTATTAATCGTCGCGGCTACGCGCCCGCGCTGGTGTGTGCGCAGTGCGGCTGGATGCCCGCCTGCTCGCGCTGCACCGCGAAACTGGTGTTCCATAAGGGCGATGCGCGCCTGCGCTGCCATCATTGCGGATTTCAGTCACGCATCCCGACCAAATGCGGCGATTGCGGCAGCCTGGAGCTGATCGCAGCAGGCGAAGGGTCAGAGCGGGTGGAATCTTCGCTTCAAGCCATCCTGCCGGGCCTCAGAATGGCGCGAGTAGATCGTGATTCGACTCGCAAACGCGGCAGCGCTGAAAAGATATTCGAGCGTGCGGCCAAGGGCGAGTTGGACGTGCTGGTCGGCACACAGATGCTATCTAAGGGCCACAATTTTCCCAACATCACGTTGGTGGGTGTGATCAATAGCGACGGCGCGATTTTTTCGGCGGACTTCAGGGCCGCAGAACGGCTTGCCGCACAAATGATGCAAGTGGCGGGCCGCGCGGGACGAGCTCAGCTGGCAGGGCGCGTGCTGATTCAAACGCGGTTTCCTGGTCATGCGGTATACCAGGCAATTGCAGCGCAGAATTATGCGCAGTTCAGCACTGCGGCACTGAAGGAGCGCGCGCTATCTCATTTGCCGCCGTATTCGTTTCTGGCCATGCTGCGCGCCGAATGTCGCGATTCGCAATTATTGGCTGATTTTATGACCGGTGCCGCGACACTTGCGAGCGAGCAGCTTGTGTCGGCGCTACTTGAGGCACCAATTGATGTACCGCTGAACAAGGCCGCCGTAAGCACATCAGATAGCACGCCACGATTGCAGGTTTGGGATCCGGTGCCGCCCACGCTCGCGCGCAAGGCCGGGTTTGAGCGACAGCAATTAATGATTCAAGCTGATTCACGCAAATCGCTGCAACAATTCCTCGCTGCATGGTTGCCACAATTGAGCGTCTATCAAGCGAAGCATAAATTACGAAATATCAAATGGATAATCGACGTCGATCCGCAAGATGTTTGAGCCGTGCCAGCTCCGTTAGCAGCCGACAAACCAGGCCCTTCGGCAAGATTCTTCAAAAGTGGTTGGAAAGCGCCTCTATTATCGCTATAATCGACGGCTTCGCTGAGTATTTACGTGTCACGCGAAAAGTATGACGGCCTGGTAGCTCAGTCGGTAGAGCAGAGGATTGAAAATCCTTGTGTCGGTGGTTCGATTCCGCCCCAGGCCACCAAATTTTTTACGGTATTGCCTGATAGTGTTCGCTATCGCAATTGGTGCAAAGTGCAAATTCGTTACAGCTGCGAATCGCACTCTGCACCAAAAAGCGATTGCGTATTTTGAATACTTTTGATGTCGTGAATTAGGAACTGCAAACATAGGGCGTTTCCCAATTTGTTATGCAACTTCCGCGCTTAGCGCATTGGTATTACGGCCCCCCTCCGGGGTCAGTCAAAGTGGTCAGCTGGGGAATCTTAAACCGCGCGTGTTGCCTGTAATGGGCAACGTGGACGACCGCCCCTAAATTGACGCGCATATCCATTGAGGATATGCACCATGATTTCAAGCTATATGACCAAATCCGGCCGCCGCCGGAGAGTAGCTATTCGCAGTTCGAAATACGACAATCATTTTAAAAGTGGTTTCATAAAAGAAAAGGACGCGAAGGACTACGAAACCGTCAGGCTAAGCGAGATGATTCGGTTCACTTTTGTGTCAAACAATGGGCGCAGTCACGGGACATTCGGCGATGCGCTTCGCCGATACCAGGCAGAAATTCCCGTAAACGAATCTTTCCCGGAAGTGAACGTATGGCGCATTAAAAGGTGGCTGCAATCCGTTTTCCGAGTTTCAGATAAAGCTTGACGGCGCGAATGCGGTCTTCGTATGAGTACATGAACTACCTCCAAGTAGTCCAAGATTTTGTCCGCACCCCCAGGCTCCCGATTTTGACTGACCCCCCGTAAATTGGCGCAACCCGAAAGTAGCAACGCTTTGCACGGTCTTGGGCCGGGTCAACAGAATTCCGGCACATGGGTCAATTTGGCGTCGGCGACAACACTCTCAGCAATGAATCTACCGGTCGCACTTGCGGGCTTGCTGATATCGATTGAGCCGTTGATTGACATGGGCCGCACTGCATTGAACGTGAGCGGCGCCATTACAGTCGGGACCTTCACCAGCCAAGTCATGGGTCAAACAGATTTAAGCGTATTCAATGATGACGCCAATCTTGATCTTGATCTGGACGCTGCAGAGCAGGCTGTTTAATTAAAATCAGCGCGCGGCCCTTATGAACTCAAAGTCAACCCAGATTCAACCCAAATTCAACCCGCACTCAACCCACATCAACTCACATTTGAACGCAAAAATAGCTCCCGTCAAAAAAATTTGTCGCCCTCGTCAATTCAGCTTGAAATTTTTTCTGCGTTGATGCGCCGGCACATTCAGTGCGCGCCAAATATCTTGGTTAAATTTCTTTATGTTCGCTGCCGTACAGATTGACCCAGATGCTCAGCGCATAGTTTGTGTTCCTAAATCAGGTGCAGAAATCGCGATGAAAACCTACTCGCGAATTCAGCGAGACGTGATGTCGAATTTAACTTAACCGTTCCGAGAAGCAGTACTTAAAACCAAGCGCGGATAGCGTTGGTCGAGCGGCAACTCAGCTTCGCAATGACCTGGCCCAGCATCTAAACAGTCGCGCTTGATTTTCAGACCTAAGGACGAGGAGTAAATCCTATGCTGCAAAAAGAGATTCAAAATCGCAGGATTGTTTTAAACACGCGCCCAACAGGCGCGCCGAGCGCCAAAGACTTTCGCATGGAAGAGCGCGTCGTTCCTGCACTTTCATCAGAACAAGTTTTGTTGCGCACCATCTATCTCTCGCTAGACCCGTACATGCGTGGTCGTATGAGCGATGCGCCCTCTTATGCTGCGCCCACCGCAATCGACGAAGTGATGGGTGGGGGCACCGTTTCCCGCGTCGTCGAATCGCAGCATTCACAATTCAAAATAGGCGACTTGGTGCTGGGTTACAGCGGTTGGCAGGAATATGCAGTCACCGACATTACTGGCCTAACCAAACTCGACTCGAATATGGCGCACCCGTCGCTCTCGCTAGGCGTCCTCGGCATGCCGGGGTTTACCGCGTACATGGGGCTGCTCGACATTGGTCGGCCTGAACCAATGGATACGGTGGTGGTCGCAGCAGCCAGCGGCGCGGTGGGCTCAGTGGTCGGTCAGATCGCAAAGCTGACCGGATGCCGCGTAGTCGGTATCGCGGGTGGCGATGCAAAGTGCCGCTACGTCGTCGATGAACTGGGCTTTGACGCATGCATCGATCACCATCGGCCGGATTTTCCACAACTTTTGGCACTGGCATGCATGCAGGGCATTGATGTTTATTTTGAAAATGTCGGCGGCGCGGTATTCGATGCGGTTCTGCCGCTCCTGAATGCAGGGGCGCGGGTGCCGCTATGCGGACTGATCGCAAGCTATAACCAAAGCGAGAACCAGCGCGCAAACCCGGAAAGCTCTGACAGGATGGGAAAATTGATGCGCACATTATTATCCAAGCGAATCAAGTTGCAAGGTTTCATCATCTCGGCCGATTATGGATCGCGTTTCGGCGAATTTTTCAGTCAGATGAGCACTTGGGTACGGGACGGTCGCGTCAAATTTCGCGAAGATATTGTCGATGGTTTAGAGAATGCGCCAAAAGCTTTCATCGGTCTGCTCGAAGGCAAAAATTTCGGTAAGCTGCTCGTTCGCGTGACTCGCGAACAAAAGCTTTCGTCACTTTGAAAATAGGAATTTACATGAAAATATTAATGGTTTTGACCTCACACGACAAGCTAGGCGACACCGGCAAAAAAACCGGCTTTTGGCTGGAAGAATTTGCCGCACCGTACTACGTTTTCAAAGATGCGGGCGCAGAGATCACGCTGGCCTCGCCACTGGGCGGCCAACCGCCGCTGGATCCCAAAAGCGACGAGGCAGATGCTCAAACCGAATCTACGCAGCGTTTCAAAGATGACGCAGCAGCAAAAGCAGCACTCGCCAGTACGTTGAAATTGCGCGATGTTTCCGCTTCTGAGTTTGATGCCGTGTTCTACCCGGGCGGTCACGGCCCGCTTTGGGATTTGAGCGAGAACGCGTATTCGATTGCCCTTATTGAAGCGATGTTTGCGGCGAGTAAACCCGTCGCCGTGGTCTGTCATGCACCGGGCGTATTGAGGCATGTGAAATCCGCTGACGGCAAGCCAGTGGTCACGGGAAAGTCGGTGACTGGCTTTACCAACACAGAAGAAAAGGCGGTCGGGTTAACAGAGGTGGTGCCATTTCTGGTGGAGGACATGTTGAAGAAAAACGGTGGCAAGTATTCCAAGGTGGGCGATTGGCAGCCTTACGTAATCACCGATGGGCTTTTGATCACTGGCCAGAATCCCGCATCGTCTGCACCTGCTGCCGAGGCGCTGCTGAAAAAACTGGCGTAATCGTGAGTGGATACGTTAACTCAGCGGGTCAAACATGACTAAATTGACGGCCAAAGATCGCGCCCATCTTAGCGCTGAAGATTTTGCCTTCCCGACTAAGCGAAAAGAACCGCTCGAGAACGCAAGTCACGTTAGCAACGCCATCGCGCGCTTCAATCAAGTGACGGGTGTAAGCGACGCTGAGCGCGACGCGGCGTGGACACGCATCAAAATTGCGGCGGAAAAATATGGCGTTGAGCTTCACGAAGCCGACTGGCGAAAAATGAATAAAGGATAGAGATAATCAGTCGGCTACGCGCTCGCCAATTCCTAGGGAAACGCCGATTTATTCATCCGTTTTGACAGCGCCGCAGTCAGCCTAGACGTTAACAGACCATTACTATTATTTGGGCTGACTCATGCGCAAAACTGCCGTGGCGCTTCAACAAACCAGTTTCTCCCAAGCCGAATACAACGCCAAGAAAAAGCTCACCCGGCGTGATCTCTTTCTCGCCAAGATGGAGCAAGTCGTGCCCTGGAGCCGACTCATTGCCGTCGTTGAGCCCCATTATCCGAAGAGCGGCAAACGTGGTCGCCCGCCCATCGGGGTCGAACGCATGCTGCGCATGTACTTTATTCAGCAGTAGTACGGGCTGGCCGATGTTGCCGTCGAAGATGCGATTTACGACAGCCAAGCGCTGCGTCATTTCTGCGGTATTGACCTTGCCGTGTCCAGCGTGCCGGACAGCATCACACTCATGGACTTCCGTCACCTGCTGGAAAAGAACGCGCTGCCGCAAGCCATGCTCACAGAAGTCAATGCGCTGCTCAAAGAGCGCGGCTTGCTCATGAGTCAAGACACGCTTATCGACGCAACATTGATCGCTGCCCCCGGCTCAACGAAAAGCAAGTCGCACCAACGCGATCCGGAAATGCATCAAACCAAAAAGGGCAATGAGTGGCACTTCGGCATGAAGGCGCACATTGGTGCAGACGAGCAATCGGGTTCGGTACACACCTGTCGTCGCCGACGCCAAATTGACCCATATGCCGGAATTCTGTTGACCCAGCCAAAGACCCTGAAAAGCGTGGCCTACGCTCGGGTTACGCCAATTTAAGGGGGGGTCAGTCAAAATCGGCAGGCTAGGTCAAAAGCCCATCGGCGTCAACACCAGCAGGGTGCGGTCGTTTGCATGCCGCTGGTCATCCGCGGGGGTCGCGCCAATAACAGTTGAGGTAAGAAGAGCTGCGATCGGAAGCAATTTTCGATAGGACATCTTCAATTCCATAAGGCTAGAAATGCTTGAGTGTAACGTTCAATTCATCACGAACAAGCGATCCCACAGCCCGCGGATCACGGAAATGTATCAAAATAACAGAGCATTTTGGACCAGAGTACGGTAACATTTCTGTGACGTTGACTTGACCGTTACCAACCGCCAAAATGAGAATTATCAAATGCCCCAACTGATCCGCATCATCTACATCAGCCGCTCAACCTTTGCGCCGACCAGGTTGAATGCGGGCATCGAGCCGACTGTCGCCCGCATCCTGGCTAAATCGAGAATCAACAATCGGCGCAACGGTTTGGTAGGCGTTCTTTATTTTGGCGACAGTTGTTTTTTCCAGTGCCTGGAAGGCGAGCAATCGGCAGTGGACGCCCTGTACGCACGCCTGCAGTCAGACGAGCGTCACAAGGACATAAAAATGCTGTCCCGTGAGTCGATCAGTGCGCTCAGCTATACGGACTGGGCAATGAAGTTCGTTCCACTGGAAAAGGAGATGACAAGTCTGCTCAAGGAGGGAGGCTTTAAGAAGTTTGATCCTTACCTCTTTGACGATGCAATGGTGCAGAAAGTCATGAACCTGCTGAGAGCGTCCACCGATCCGACGACTGCCACCGAAATCGAAACCTCGCTCCGGCAATCAATGAGCGGCCAGGACATGCCAACGCCGAAAAATAATACGTTCCGCTGGCTGGGCATCGCCGGCGTCGTAGTGATCGTGCTGGCGCTGGCGGTGATTTTCTTGCGACGTTGATAACGCTGCGGGGCGGGGTTGGGTTGGGTTGAGTCATAAAGTTTTCTTTATGGCAATTCCGTGGGCATGGTAGCCGGACCTTCAACATTTCCGACATCAGTCTTGCCAATATGGGCATCGGCAGCCTATCAAACATCAGCGCGATTGTGGGCTGAGATATCGGCCTCCCCATTTCCTCCCTTTCAGTTCTTGATCGATCCTTGCCGTTGTCTGCAATGGTAGAGCTAATCAAGACACAGCCTGATAGATAACAACACAGTCACCGCGTTGTCGCGTATAAAAACTTGGCCCTATTGCTAGAGGCACTCTTATCACGATTTGGCGATCGTTTAATGACCCGATACGCCAATGTTATTAGCAGAGCCATCAAATGCCTTGGTCAAAACTCGATGCGCCGCACTGCTCGATGTTGGATCCGCGTCAACAGATGCCACTTTTCTTCTGCATAGCTCCCGGCAAACTCAAAAACTTTCGTTAATTCGTGCGTGAGTTATCGTTCCCAGTCACGAATATTTTCTAAAGCAGCAAATCTCCCGATAGGTGCCCGCGCTTTTCGCGCGAATCGAGCGGCTACTGTGGAGCAAGGTGAGTGGTCGCCTCGGTCAAGAGCAATAACTTTAATGGCTTTATTGTTGTCTATCCATTCAACAAGGTTACGATAATTGGGCAAGAACGCGCACGCTTTCCAGACGCACACTCATTTATTAGTTTCTTGAGCGCCCGTTGCATTCTCATGAGGTCGTCAAGGCGTTCCTCGATTACCACCAGCTTGTTTTCAGCAAGGGAGCGGGTAGCCCGGCAGTTTTGACCATCGTCGAGGGCTAGAAGGCTGCACACCTCGTTTAACGTAAACCCTAGCTGCTGCGAACGCTTGATGAACTTCAGACGCGTCACTATCTGTTGGTCGTAGCGCCGGATGCCGCCAAGCGGTCTGACCGGTTCTGGCACCAGGCCCAAACGTTGGTAATAGCGTATGGTTTCAACGTGGACGCTGGCTTGCCCGGCGACTTGTCCGATGGTGAGGGCCTCGATTTTCATTGCCTTGACTCCGTAGTTGAGTACGGTTGTACTCTCAGTTATGTTGATTGCATCAGAGCGTGGGAGTTCCCATGAAGCACTTCTTGCCCCCGTTGCCTGCGTATCTTGAATTCCTCGTCACATTCGCCGCTGGCGAAACTTTATCTTGCCTTTAGGTTGTGCCTCTCCGTCCAACTAACCAGGCTTGAATCCGTACTGCACTACAGACCGAATGCTACCGAAATGAATCCTCAATCCCGCTACAAATCGTCTCTTGCGGCCGGCGTCTTGGCCGCCTTGGGTGCCACCGCGTGTTGTTTAGGCCCCCTGCTGCTGGTGACACTCGGCTTAGGCGGTGCTTGGGTATCATCACTACGGGCCTTAGAGGCTTATCAGCCGCTCTTTGTTCTGTTGACCATCTGCTTTGTCGGATTTGCGTTTCAACGGCTGTATATCAAGCCGCGGCAATGCGAACCCGGTGATGTTTGCGAGATGCCAGCAGTACTACGCCGGCAACGCATTATTTTTTGGGTTGTGGTGATGATCATCGCTGCAATGTTTGCCTTCCCACAATTTGCTCCTTTACTGTATTGATCATGACTATACTAAAGCTCCTGCTTGGCGGCACCATCTTTGCGCTGCTCTCCGGCAACACCATAGGCGGCGAAATCCAGTCGGCAACCCTCAAGATCGAAGACATGACCTGCGCTAGCTGCCCGCTGACGGTGAAACAGGCGCTTAAAAAAGTGTCCGGGGTGACCGAGGTTCACATTGATTTCAAGACAAAATTTGCACAGGTGAAGTTCGATCCGGACAAGACCCAGCCCGACCAGTTGGCCAAGGCAATCACTCAAATCGGTTACCCGACGACTGTCAAGAAATGATGGCTAACAACGTTGTCTTGGAAAGCACGCTTACTTGCCCGTCGTGTGGGGCGCGCAAGTTGGAAGTTATGCCCACCGATGCATGCCAATACTTTTACGAATGCACAGGCTGCAAGACCTTGCTAAAACCCAAGTCGGGCGATTGCTGTGTGTTCTGTAGCTACGGTTCGGTGAAGTGCCCACCAATTCAGGAAGCCCGATCCTGCTGTAATACGGACTAAAAACTGGCAATCTGGAAAGCTTGCCGAACGCCTGTAGTAAGGCACATCAGCACGATCACGGCACCTTTGCACACGGCCTCGGGTATTCATTGACACCTACACCGAACTGGCGTGGCGAATACAGCAACCCAAGACGATTCGCGCGGTTGGCGCAACCAATGCTTCAAACTCATTGAGCGTGGTGGTGCTGCGCCATCGCGAATCCGGAGCGGGCGGGAGTCCAACCGCTTACGGCGGCTGAATCAAGCGTAAGCATTGGCTGCTTGCGGTGAAGCGAATCAATAAATATTGCACTTCAAAATAAGAAGGCACGCCGTCCTATATCTCGTACCAGCTATTTATGTCTCAAGATGCCCGACTGATAGCGCTCTTTATATCGACCCCGCAAGTAAACGGGCGCCCCGATTCGCCACGCCACAAAGCACCCCGTGCCCCGCACGAGTCAATCGCGCTAAACTCACAACTCTTTCAAGCACATAAAGTATCAACATGACCGAACGACGCTTTGCGCTGAATAAACGAGTGGCTGTGACGGGTGGGGCCGGTTTTTTGGGCTCGCATTTGTGCGAGCTACTGCTGTCACACGGGCATGACGTAGTGTGTGTCGATAATTTTTTTACCGGTACCAAAGACAATATTCGCCACCTGCTCAACAATCCGCGGTTTGAATTAATGCGCCATGATGTGACGTTTCCGCTGTATATCGAAGTCGATGAAATTTTTAATCTGGCCTGCCCTGCCGCACCGATTCACTATCAGCATGACCCGGTGCAAACCACTAAAACCAGCGTACACGGCGCAATTAATATGCTCGGCCTTGCCAAGCGTCTGGGGGCGAAAATTTTGCAGGCCTCCACCAGTGAAGTCTATGGTGATCCGGAGCAACATCCACAGACCGAAGCCTACTGGGGCCGCGTGAATCCAATTGGCCCGCGCGCCTGTTATGACGAAGGCAAACGCTGTGCGGAAACCTTGTTTTTTGACTATCACCGCCAGCACAAACTGCAAATAAAAGTTGCGCGCATTTTCAACACCTACGGCCCGCGCATGCATCCCAATGATGGTCGGGTCGTGTCAAATTTCATCATGCAGGCGCTGCTCGGTATGCCGATTACGATTTACGGCAGCGGACAGCAAACACGCTCGTTCTGCTATGTGTCGGATCTGCTGGATGGCTTTTTGAAAATGATGGCCACCGCTGACGACATCACCGGTCCGATTAACCTCGGCAACCCGCATGAAATCACGATGCTGCAACTCACGGAGTCAGTCCTCAAGCTCACCAACTCCTCATCAAAATTGGTTTTCAAAGATGCGCCGGTGGACGATCCTGCGCAGCGTCGCCCTGACATCACACAGGCGCAACAAAAATTAAATTGGCAGCCACAGGTATCGCTGGAAGATGGCTTAAAAGAAACGATCAATTATTTTGACGCGCTGATTCGCAAAAACGGCATCACCGCCGCGTCTTTGGCTTAACGCTGGCGTGAACAAGAGCTCGATGCGTTTGAAGGGGCGAAATTGTCGTTCGCACTCGTCAAAAATCCTGAAAACATCGTGAATAAATCGTCCACCGATTTGGGCGCAGGGCGACTGTTCATTTTTTCATATGTCGCTGCCGCGCTGATGCTGCTAGTTGCACCTTTTCCGGGCAGTGCTGGCTTGCGTGGTGGCTTTCTGCTGCTATCGGCCATCGCCCTGTTGATCGGCTTCATTCGACGTCGTCGCACAGCCGATATTAAATCACCACGCCTGCCCTCATTGTTGTGCGTTAGCGCTGCCCTGCTATGGATTGGCGGTGTGGCGACGTTTTCAGCCTTTGGCCCTGACCCCCATACAAGTCTGAATGCCTGGCGCGGTGACGTGCTTGCGCCGACACTGGCTTGCTGCGTTTTCTACGCGCTGACCACGACGCGTCAAGATCTGCTGAAATTTAATCTCACGCTGTTGATTGGGCTGGTCGTGCTTTCGGCCATGCTGGTCAACGATCCGTTCCGGCCGGAAGACCCGACACATACGGCCCTTTATGGCGGAGTCGGCAGAGCCACTATGTGGTTTACGACTCTGGCACCGCTGCTGCCGCTGGCATGGCTGGCGCCACCTCGATGGCGAACGGTGGCAAGGGTGGCTTGCGGCATGGCGTTTGTAGCGCTACTGGTGGGCACCTGGTATAGCGGCAATCGCGCCGCTTGGCTGTCGTATGCGGCGATGTTGTTGACGGGGTCTGCCGCCGCGATTCTCACTGCCAAGCGAAAAAATATTTCGTGGCGCGCGATGCTATTGGTGGTGCCCTTGCTCGCCTTGCTGGGCGCTGGCTTTTATGCCAGTTCCAGCTATCGCGCAAGCGTCCATACCGGCAATCAGGAAACGCCCATTGAATTTTTGCTCAAGGATAATCGCGGCGGAATTTGGCATACCGCGCGGGAGATGATTGGCGAGAAACCGTGGGCGGGGCATGGATACGATCTGGATCGCGTTGGCGACGACTTTACGAAGCGTTTACAAGACACGCGGCTGCAAGGCTCCATCCGCCATGCTCATAATGTGTTGCTCGATTACGCGATTCAAATGGGCATTTTCGCTGCTGCCATCCTGGCAATTTTATTTGCGGCGCTGTTCTACGAATTTTGGCGGCTGGCGGCCTCCACAAAAAATCAGCGTGATCAATTTGCACGTATCGCCGCGATTTGTGGTGTCGCGCTAATCACCGGTGTGTTGATGCGAAACATGGTGGACGATTTTTTCTCGCGGCACATGGTTCTTATTTTTGGCGCAATCCTTGGGATGTTGCTGGGCCTAGCGAATAGACGCCGCGAGCCGCACTAGCTTCACGCCAACATTAGCGTACCGAGCTTTTCGTAAATCAGCGCATCGGGAATCTCAACGACCGATGTGCGGGCCTCGAGGTGGCAGGCGCGCGGCCCGGTGGGTGCCCATTGCGCAGGATCTGAATAGGTGCGCGCATCTGCGAACAAGCCCACCACACCGCCGCTACTGGTGGCGGCGAAATGCATCATACCGCTATCGGGCAAGATCGATGCCTTAGCGCGCATCACGATCGCGATTGCCTCTTTCAACTGGCCGCGAAAAGGATGCAGAAACGGTAGCCTGGCGTCGAGCACAACCTGAGCCGCCTCGTCGTCACCGGGATAAAGTGGATTGCTTTTGGCACCCGGCGTCCAGATAAAAACCGTATCAAGCCCTTGCGTTTCCTTTGCCCACTTGGCCCAGCGCAAAATTTGTGCACATGACGGCTGGTTCGCCGCCACACGGGCACCCATACCGATGAGCAAATATCCACGCGCCGGGATGCTTCTGCCCGCCAGCCAGCAATCCGCAAAATCAAACATCGACTGCGGCGGATAAAATTCTGGCGCGGGCAGCACTGCCGGCAGCTCGACACCCAGCGGTTCGAGCAGTTTTAACATGAGCATGCTCTCGTGCAAACTGCCATCTGCCAGCACACGGTCGCTCACTTTGCGTCGAAATTTTTCATCTGTGGCATAAGCAATGGTGCGCGCAGCACCCGCATGTAGTGTGCGGGTGATTGCCCGATGCGACTCATGTCCGCCCGCTGCGATCGCTACATCATAGCCCTGCAACTTTAGCCCTGCATACATCGTGATCTGACGCCATGCGGCACCGAAATCAAGGTCGCGGCCGGTGCGAACGCGCCCGTAGATCCAGCGACGATCAACGCAAGTATTCCCATCGGCCACCCAAACATTGTATTCATTCGCCAACAAGTGAATTTCAGCGTCGGGGAGGGCATCACGCAATACCCGCAGCATCGGCGTCGTGAGTAGCAGATCGCCTAGCTTTGCGCGGCTGACAATCAAGATTTTCATCTATTTTTTCGCTGCGCTAGTTGCATCCACTCAGCCCGAGAATTGCAGGCGATGCAAACTTGTATACAAGCCACCACGCGACAACAACTCAGCGTGAGTGCCCGATTCGACGATTTCGCCACCTTCCAAGACCAGAATGCGATCCGCTTTTTCAATGGTGGAAAGGCGGTGAGCCACGACCAGTGTGGTGCGACCCTGCATCAGCGTATCCAGCGCATTCTGTACCGCGCGTTCGGACTCACTATCGAGCGCGGATGTCGCCTCGTCCAGCAGCAAAATCGGCGCGTCCTTAAACAGCGCACGGGCAATGGCCAGACGCTGGCGTTGTCCCCCAGACAGACGCGAACCGTTGTCGCCAATTGGCGTGTTGAGGCCATCGGACAAGCCTTCGATAAAATCGAGACAATTTGCCGCCGCCGCGGCTGCTTTTACTTTGTCCATATCGATCTTGCCGGTCACGCCATAGGCAATATTCGCCGCGACGGTGTCGTTAAACAAAACAACATCCTGACTCACCATCGCTATCTGGTTTCGCAGATCAACGAGTTTGATATTGGCAAGCGCGTGCCCGTCGAGGGAAATGCTGCCCGCACTAGGCGTGAAGAAACGCGGCAGTAAATTCACAAAGCTGGTTTTACCACCACCCGATGGGCCGACCAACGCAATGGTTTCGCCCGCTTTGATGTTGACGCTGATATCCTTTAAGGCAAACCCGCTTTGGTTTTCGTATTGCAAGCTAACATGCGCGAAATGCAGATCGCCGTTCGCGCGCTTGATCGTTTCCTGACCTGCATCGGTTTCCAACGGGGCATCGATCAAACCGAACACGCTCTCGCAAGCGGCGAGACCTTTTTGGATTTGTTCATTAACGCTGGTCAGCCCTTTGATCTGCGGCACGAGCCCGGCAGTAATCACAATGTAGGCCACGAAGCTTGCAACATCGAGGCCGGTGCCCATGGTATTGCTGGCAGCCAGATAAACAATCAGCGCAATCGCGATCGACACGATAAATTGCGTGAATGGAGTTCCGCCGGCGGCGGCGGCACCGTGTTTCATACTCAGTTGTCGAATCCGGTTAGCGGCCACATCAAATCGCAACAGCTCATAATTTTCGCCGCCAAATACTTTAATGACTTTATGCCCGCGAATCGATTCTTGCAGCACATCCGTAATAGCCGCTTGTGCAACCTGTGTTTCGCGACTCAAGCTGCGCAATCGTTTGCCAAACGCGCTGATAATAAGCGCCAGAATCGGCACCGTAGCGAATGTGATCAGCGTCAGTTTCCAGCTGAGCACAAACATCGTCACCATGCCGATAATGACGGTGAAGCTGCCGCGTACCAATGAGGTCAAGGCGTTGGTGGCGGCCTCTTGCAGGCCCATCACATCGTTGGTGACTTTTGACATCATCGTGCCGGTGGTGGTGCGGCTGTAAAACGGTTCAGGCAATCGAATCAGGCGATGAAACATCTGATTGCGGAAATCGAGGATAACTTTGGTGCTGACCCATTGCATGCCGTAGCCGGACGCAAAATTAGCAAGACCGCTAATTAAAAAAATCACGACAATGGCAACCGCCGCAATCCAGGCATATTGCGAATTGCCCTGCACGAAAAGTTTTTCGAGCAATACCTTTAGAAAGTATCCAAATGCACCCTGCGCGGCACCGCCCACCGCCATTGCGACCACCGCCCCGGCAAAAGCCAGCCGATATGGCTTCACCGCGCCTAATAACCGCACGTAAAGCGCCCGGTTGGACACCGCAGGGGGACTGGAGGTTGAGTTGGGAGGAATCATGGGGAAAGTAGAAGTAGTGCGTTTGTTATTTCTGAAGCTGGCGATATAGGCTCGCATACTGCGCCGCCATATTTTTCGGGCTGAATTTTAATGCGGTGTCGCGTGCTGCAAGCCCCATGGCGGGGGTGATGTCATGCATGGCGCGGGCAATCGCCGTAGTATCCAGAGCATCGCACACATAACCATTAACGCCCTCGTCTATTAGTTCTGCCGCGCCCGCGCCGATGCTGGTGATTACGGCCAAGCCAGCCGCCATAGCTTCGAGACAGACAAGGCCAAATGGTTCATAAATGGTGGGCAACACGAACACGTCGCTGGCCGCATAAAACGGCCGCGTATCCGCCACGCCACCGGTAAAAATTATCCGTTCGCGAATCCCCAACTGGCTGGCGAGCGCTTCATATTTCTTACTTAGCTTATCTTTTCCCACGACCAGGCCGAATATTTTTTCAGGCGCAACGGCTGGGTAGGCGGGAGCCGGGTGCGCAAGGGCGCGAATAAATTGCGCCAGACCTTTGCGTTCAAAGCCTGAACCGACGAATACGGCGACTTTTACGGCTGCTGGAATGCCATATTTGCCGCGCGTGGCATCGCGCATTTGGCTGCGACTATCCGGAGAGAATTTTTCGGTATCAATACCGCTGTAAATAACGTGAAGTTTTTCAGGGTCCACATCGAAGTGGCGAAGAATATCGGCTTTCACCATTTGCGAAATACAAATGGCGGCCTTGAATTTTGGCGACGAATACATGGCGCGCTCCGCGGCGAGCACATAACGATGGTGCGGATTGATCGCGATACCGAATTGTTTTACGCCGCTGGAAATTCTCGCCCGTTGCCGGAGCCATTCGGCGTGTACGCCATCGACCGCATGATAAATATCGCAATCGGGCAGCCGTTCGTAGGACTGGACGAGATCAAATTTTTCTTGCGAAATTGCACGCGTGACGGCAGCATTAAAGCCGCTGTCGCGACCGGCGGACGTCAAATAGCGCGGGTTGACGATGCGATGTTTCATGGCACCCGCCGCCTGCACCGGCCATGCGCGGGTGAACAACGTGAATTTCACGTCGCTGCCCTGCATGGCCGCCACTGCATCATTCAAGAAACGCTCAGCGCCGCCAAACGGATTGTATTTGGCGCGGACCAAGGCTATTTTCACGCCTCAAATCTCAACGAGTTGCCGCAGTTGCTGCCACATTGGTTGCCACGTTGGCTGCCAAATCGGTTGCCCCACTGGCTGCCAGCAAATCATTCAACGCCGCAAGCACTTGCGCGACCGGTAACTCGGTCAGGCACTCGCTCACTTTCGATCCGCCACAACCATCATTACCGCAAGGCCGGCAGGTGTGGCGCGGGTCAGTTGAGGCAACAATACGATGAATCACGCCCCACGGCCCCCAATGCGCTTCGCCCGATGGTCCGAATAGCGCGATAGTCGGCGTTTGCATGGCGGCGGCCATGTGCATCGGCGCAGAATCTACGCCCACGAACGCTTTTGCCCGCACCGTCAGCGCGGCCAATTCTTTTAGTGACAGCATGCCGGTTAAATCCACCACGGGCGCTTTGAGTTTGGTTTTAATCGCCGCGATCATGTCGCGCTCATCCGCCGTGGGCGCGGCGGTCAGCACCACGCGCTCGCCCTGACGCCCAAGCTCCAAAATCAAATCCGCAAACTTTTCAGCCGGCCAAGTTTTGAATGCCCAGCGCGAAGTGGGGTGAATATGAATAAAATTTTTATGCGCAAAACCATGCTGCGCCATCAGCGCCGCGACTTTGTCGTCGGCAATTTTGCCCGGCACCAGCACCAGCTGCTTTTCCGCGCGCGATGGCTGCACACCGACCCGTCGCAACGCATCGAGATTACTTTCCACGGTGTGTCGAAAAGTGGCGCGTGGAGTCGGATAGGTGTGGGTAAAACTTGATTTCCACCAGTTGGAATCGCGTCCCTCGTTGATGCCCTGTGCGCGCTGCGCCACCGCGTATTGGGGCCTGAGCAGACGCGTCAGCCATGCGCCGCGCGGATGCTCGGTCAGATGCAGCACCAGATCATATTCACGTTTTCGCAATGCACGCAACAGCGAGATTTCGCGCGACGCTTGGGTGATCAAGCCCATGCGCTTCCATTCGCGATCAATGGTGAAAACTTCAGAAATCGCGGGGTGCCCGGTCAGCATTTCGCGGGTATCGTGATAGACCAGCGCATCGACATCCAAATGCGGCGCATGGTTTTTAAGCACCTGAAAAACCGGCGAAGTCAGCAGCACATCGCCGTGATGGCGCAGCTTGATCACCAGCACGCGCTTGATTGTGTTCAGGTCTATGGCATCTTTTAGCATGCGGCGAAGATAGCAGAATTAGCGTCTGGCAGGCGTGGAGGCGATGATTTTTCTGGCGCGATGCGTTACTGATGGGCTGGCTAAGATTAAAACTCTAGCACTGGCGAGCTTTTCGGATGCTTTCCGTCTTGAAACTGCCGCCCTGCTTAGGGTTTAATTTTATTAAATCGAAGCTTGATGCTGGTTTTCCGTCCAGTCGAATTCCATCTGATGCGCCGTCCGCAGCGCCAGTTCCCGCCCTGCCAACCGCTCCACCAGATGCAAACTCATATCGATCCCGGCAGATATTCCGGCAGAGGTCACGATATTGCCTTCATCCACCCATCGCGTGTTGGCTTCAACGATTAGCGTTGGAAACATCGCACGCAGATCGTCAATATCTTCCCAGTGGGTGGTTACGCGTTTGCCGGCGAGCAGCCCAGCCTTGGCAAGTAAAAATGCGCCAGTACAGACCGATGCGGTTATTTTAGTGTGAGCGGCAGTGTGTCGAATCCAGTCGATCACATGCGGTTTTGCCATTGCCGCAGCGACCACGCCACCGGGCACGATCAAAACATCGAGCGTTACGTGATTGGTAAAGTCCGCATCAGGCAACACTCGCAAACCCGCCCGCGCACGCACCGATGGGATCTGCTCTGGCGTCGCCTGCGTACCTTCGCTCAGGTTATAAGCGCGAAAAAGCTCACTGCCGGGATGATCGCGCGCATGCATCCTGGACGCCGTCGTGAAAACTTCGTACGGCCCCGCGAAATCAAGCACTTCCACATCGTCGAACACATAAATGCCGATGTGGAATGTGCCAAGCGCTGTGTTCAGCACCGGCAACCTATTTGCCCTGCGGGCCCACCAGCATTTCAACAAACTTTGCGGGCGGAACAAAGCCTTTGCCCCAACGCTCATCAAACTCGGCGGTCGGTTTGGCGGCGACAATATCGTCCAGCTTTTTGCCCTGCTTCATCAGCGCCGCCACGCGACCCGATATCGTCGCGACCATGTCACGATAGGCCTTCAATTCGACTTTGTTAGACACCGGGCCGTGGCCGGGAATGATGCGGGTTTTGTCATCCGCAATCGTCAGCACGCGATCTGCCGCGGCGACCACGCCCGCAGCTGTGCCGCCGCTGGAGAGATCAATGAACGGATAAAAACCGTTGAAGTAGGTGTCACCCATGTGGATCACATTGCTGTTTTTGAAATGAATAATGGAATCGCCATCGGTATGCGCGTTCGGCACGTGGAAGGCTTTGATTTCGTCGCCATTCAGATAAAACGTGACATCTTGTGCGAACGTCACTACCGGCAGCGCAGCCTTCGGCTGAGCGTCGACTTTGGCGCGCATATATTCGATAAATTGGTCCGAGGACAAACGCTTGCGCACATTCTCATGCGCCACAATCAGCACACCCTGCTTGCTAAAATTTTCGTTACCGCCAGTGTGATCGCCATGCCAATGCGTGTTCATCAAAAACTTGACCGGCTTATCGGTCAGCGCCTTGATCGCCGCCGAAATCTTCGGTGTCAGTGGTGCGAATTGATCATCAATCACAAACACAGCATCATCGCCAACTGACAGGCCGATATTGCCGCCCGCGCCGAATAAAACGTAGGTCGTGGGCGATAATTTTTCGGTTTTGATTTCTACTTTGTCGTAGTTCTGGGCGGTTGCGGGCAGCGCGATCGCAGCAGAAAGCGACAATGCCGCCGCTATGAAACGAATGGACTGAATGTGGGTCATAACGGTCTCCAATTAAATGTGCTGCAAGTTTATTACGACTGCGTTCGATTTGCGAGCTGATATTAAGTTGGTTTTCTGAACTTATTGCGATCTTCCGCAGCGCTCCAAATTTACTTCGCACAATTTTCCAGCAAGCGTAACATTAAGCTTGTTGCAAATTTCCTTGAAAGGAATCGACATGAGAAAATCCGTACTGAGCTTATGCATGATTTCAGCTGCAGTTTGCATCGCAAGTTCTGCCGCAAACGCAACCACCACGGTCACGTTTGTCGCACCCGAAAAATTCACCGATATGCCGTTTGCGCCTTACGAGAAGGATCGCGTCATCGCCGCGCTAAAAGCCCATTTTGAAAAGCTCGCGGCCAAACTGCCAGAAGGCCAAGATTTTAAAGTCGAGGTTCTCGACGTTGATCTGGCCGGCGAGCGCGACTACCGTGCCAGCGCACCGCAAGACCTGCGAATTTTACGTGGCGGCGCAGATTGGCCAAAAATGGAGCTGCGCTACAGCGTGGAATCGCAGGGCAAAGTATTGAAAAGCGGCACTGCGCACGTGGCAGACATGAATTACCTGCAAAGCTTTAACCAATACACCTCCGGCGAATATCTGCGCTACGAAAAGCGGATGCTGGATGCATGGTTCAAGAAAACCATTTTAGAGACCGAGGTGGTGGCTAAACACTAGTATCGACGGCATTTTTGGAGCATTTATACTTGAAGATGTCCGTGGATATTAGGGTTTCATATAAAACGGCAGATGAAAATCTGCCGTTTTTTTGTGCCGCAACTATATTGGTTCGCAGCGCCGAGGGCGGTTAGTGCGCAGATGATTCCACCTCCGAGCCGGGGGTAGCCCGGCGGCTAGTTTCTTTCTTTTGCTTCGCCAAAAGAAAGAAACCAAAGAAAAGGCGACCCGATGCCGCACCCCTTCGGGGTTCCCAACATTTCGTAAAACGGTCGGGCCACGAAAACAACTCGGATGGCGGAGGAGGTTTCCAAGTCTCGTAGAGGTCGTCGCGCCATCCTCAAACAATTTTCGTGGAAACCCCCGACCCTTTTCCAAAATGTTGGCGCGGCAACACGGGAATTCTCGAATGCGACGGATTGTACAAAAGGCGTTTTTTCAAAAACGACACGCCTTAGAAAATTAAAAGCATAAGTAAACGCTGGCAAAAGCAAACCCCAAAGCTCCCGCGCACCGAATGGTGTCTCCATCGACAGGCGGGAGCCCAATTCCGTCACTTCAACGATAACCTCAAAAGCAGGAGAACCCCGTGAGAGTCGCCGAGCAACGCAGAAGCGACAGGGGCTTTCCGCGAGGAC